>Ga0307487_1001594_pt1 | contig 15771 bp, 10 predicted proteins | sample CBIW12metaG_FD_203665 | JGI IMG/M metagenome (GOLD analysis project Ga0307487, IMG submission 203665) | Sea-ice brine microbial communities from Beaufort Sea near Barrow, Alaska, United States - CBIW 1.2 | ecosystem: Environmental > Aquatic > Marine > Coastal | place: USA: Alaska | collected... | reverse complement strand
GATTCACACGCCGGGCCATTCCCCGGGAGCGGTCTGCTTCTACGCTCGCGAGCTCGGTACCCTGTTCAGCGGAGACACCCTGTTCCACGGTGGGCCGGGTGCCACCGGTCGTTCCTATAGCGACTTCCCGACCATTATCGAGTCGATCACGACGCGACTGCTCACGTTGCCGGCCGAGACCGTCGTGCTCACCGGGCATGGCGAGTCGACGACGATCGGCGACGAAGCGCCCCACCGGGAGGCGTGGATCGCTCGCGGGCACTAGGCAGACGACCGCGGGGGATGACCCCGACCGGCTCGTGGGTGACACGTACGAGGCGCACGGCGGTAACGGCTAGAGCGGGTCGGTGCTGACCTGGTCTCGTCCGCCGCGCTTGGATGCGTACAGCGCGGAGTCGGCCCGCGCGACCCAGTGAGACGTGGTCTCCCCCGGTTGCCATTGGGCAACGCCGACACTCACGGTGCAGTCGAGGTCGACGCCGAGGGTGTCCCAGGGATAACGACGCACGGCATCGAGGAGCCGTTCACACGCCTGTGCCGCGCGGTCACGCCGGGTATCAGCGAAGACGAGCAGGAACTCCTCGCCACCCATGCGCACGGCCAGGTCGGATTCGCGGGTGACCTCGTGCAGCAACGCCGACATGGCGATCAGAACCTGGTCACCGACGCCGTGGCCAAAGGAGTCGTTGACGAGCTTGAAGTGGTCGAAGTCGATCATGGCGGCGGACAGGGGCTCATCCGTGTCGCGCGCACGGGCGATCATCGCCGGTAGCGCACCGTCGAGGGCCCGACGGTTGGGCAGCAACGTGAGCGGGTCGGTTTTGGCCTCCGTACTGAATTCTTCAGCCCGAATGCGTTCCATCTGCGCTTCGAACCTGGCACGCTCGGCCTCGTGACGCGCCTGCTCGATTTCGATGGTGTTGATGAGCATCCTCGCCTGCAGCCCGGCGGTCTGCTGCGTCATCCGGAACGTGAGCTCGTGGAGCTCCTCGTAGTGTTGCAGCGCCTGCTCGAACCGGCCACTGGCCTTGTGCATCTCGAACAGCGCGCGGTGCAGGGTCGCGAGCAGCTCGAGATCCCCCTCCGATGACGGATCCTTGAGCTGAGCGTCCATCATGGCGGTCGCTTCGTCGAGGTTTCCCTCTGCTCGAACGATGATGGCCAGCTGCGCATCGTTGTTGATCTCAAGGTTGCGGTAGCCCTTGTCTCGCGCCAGTTTCCTGGCCCGAGCGGCCTGTTCCCGTGCCTCGGTGTACTGCCCGAGTTCGGTCAGGAGGCTGACAAGATTTGTTCGAGCGAGCGATTCGTAAAAGGAGTGCCCCTGCTTCTGCGCGAGGGATACGGCTTCCCGCACGTAGGCGATCCCCTCCGTCAGCGCGGTGCCGGGATCGACTCCGGCGAGTCGCTGGCCTCTGGCCACCTCAAGGTACGTGTCACCCAGGTTGTTGCTGGCCGCAAAGGCGATCTCCGGGTCGTCTAGTCCCCGCGCAAGATCGAAGGCCTTGCGTCCCAGTTCGACGCCACGCCCGGGGTCCCCCATCGCCTCGTGAACCATGGCCGAGCGGCTCAGCGCCCAGAATTCTGCCGACGCGCTTTCGCCTGCGCGCGCTGCCTCAAGCGCGGCCAGCACGTGCCGCAGCGCTGGTTCGTTGAGCGCCGTCTCGTGGTACGCCAGGGCGAGGGTGCAGTGCAGTTTGGACAGCCGCGGCAGGTCTCCGGACGTCACGAGGAATTCCAGCGCCCGCAGACCGTTGTGAACGGATGCCGCGAAGTCACCGAGCCGCAGTCGATGCAGGGCGAGCAGCTCCCGGGCGCGAGCCTGCTGCGCGAGGGTGATGTTCGCGCCCGCCAGCACGGCATCGGCTAGTTCCGACCCCTCGCGGTGGCGTCCTTCCGCCGCGAACCGCCCGGACGCGGCGAGTGTCTCGTCGACGGATCTGTCCGCTCGCATGAAAGGACTCGACGCTTCGGGCAGGGGGGCATCGACGTCAATCAGGAGAGCGGACCCGCCGGCGGACCCGTCGATCGACGGCGACATGTCTCGCACACAATTGTCCAAGGTCACGCGTCCACCCCCCAACATTTTCCAGGTTTCTTTCCGAACCTAGCAGGTGATTTCCCATTGTCATCACACGATCGGGAGGCTCGGGGACCCGCACGAGCGGCGGGAGGACAGACAGGGAGTTGTCCCCATGTGTGAACATGGCTCACCTTCGTCATAAATCGACCGAGAGGCGGGGCGCGACGCCCCGCAGGTCGGCGCTCACTGGACCGTCTATTCGCCTGACATCTCGCCGACAGTGACCCGGCCGGTGCGCCCCGGAGGCATCAAATGGCCGAGCTCAACGCCCTCGGTCCCACAGTCAAGCCCAACGCAAAGCGCCGTTGATCAGGGGTTATCACGGCCACTGGCCTGGCGCGATCCGCGGGGCGCGCGGGTGAATGGCCCCGCGCCCGGGTCGCCGCCCTCACGCTCGAGGGCGTTCCGCGCGTCGTGCCACCGGCACTGCGGGGGCCGGTACGCGCCTGCTCACCCCGACCCGGATCAACGGCGCGTTCAGGGGCGTGAGGCCCTTTCGGCACCGAGTCCAGGCTCGCAAAAAAAATGCCGAATCGGGCAAAGTTTCCTGACTAGGGAGACTCTGCCCGATTCGGCAACGGCGCCGGCGCTCGTACCGGTGCTAGCGCCGCACGATCGATCGGAGGAGGCGCAGGGCGACGGAGAGCGACGCCATGTCGTCCTGGCCGAGCGCATTGACCTCCTCGAACACGCTGCGTGCCCGCTCCAGTTTCTCGACGTTCAGTGCCTCCCAGGAGAGGAGTCGTTCCTCGGCCGTCCCGATCTCCGTCGACTCCAGAATGGCCTTTGCCATGTCGGCGACGGTCGAGTAGAGATCGTCACGCAGAGCGGCGCGGGCAAGTGACTGCCAACGGTCCTTGCGCGGGAGCCCCGTGATCCGCACCAGAATGTCGTCGACACGGAACCGGTCGTAAACCAGGTAGTACACGGCCGCGACGACCTCCACCGGCTCCTGCGTGCGCGCCGCGACCCGGGCGACATCGAGCAGCGCGAACGCTTCGAACAGCTCGGCCCACTGGTGACCAAGCGCCTCCGGGACGCCCCACTCCTCCGCCTGCTGCATCTGCGCCTGCAGGCGTTTGAGATCGGCGCCCTGCAGGTACTGGGTCAGGTTCGAACGAAGGAGATGCACGTGCGGCTTGTACTTCTCGACGACCTCGGCCACCGTGTGGGTGTCGCCCTGGTTCACCTGCCAGCGCACCGCCCGGTCGAGCAAACGGCGAATATCGAGGTGAATCGCCGTCCACTGCCCGGTGGGGAACGAGGACGGCAGGGCGTTGAGCGCATCGGTCATGCCGTCGAGGTCGAAGACCTCGCGCAGGGCCACGAACGCGCGTGCCACCGTGGCCGGGCTTGCCGATGTCTCCTCCATGGTGCGGAAGGCGAATGTGATCCCGCCGAGATTGATCATGTCGTTCGCGACGACCGTTGCGATGATTTCACGACGCAGCGGATGCGTGTCGAGTTCTGCATCGAAACGCTCGGCGAGCTGAGCCGGGAAGTAGCGCCGCAGTGTGCCGCCGAACCACGGGTCATCCGCCAGGTCGCTGTCGCGCAGCGCGGTCGCGAGCTCGATCTTCGCGTATGCGGCCAGCACCGACAACTCGGGCGAGGTCAGTCCCTGCCCCTGGTCAAGTCGTTCACGCAGTGTCGCCGTGGTGGGCAGCGCTTCCAGGTCGCGTTGCAGATCACCGGCGGACTCGAGCCAGTTCATGAGGCGCTCGTAGCTGGGACTCCAATTGTTCACGAGCACCCGGTCGTTGAGCAGGAGGATGTTCTGGTCGACGTTGTCCTGCAAGACCAGGCGCCCGACCTCATCCGTCATCTCCGCGAGGAATTCGGAACGTTCGGCCGGGTCGAGCTTGCCCTCGGCGACCATGCGGTCCACGAAAATCTTGATGTTGACTTCGTGGTCGGAGCAATCGACGCCGGCGGAGTTGTCGATGGCGTCCGTGTTGAGGATGACGCCGTTCCGCGCCGCCTCAATGCGACCAAGCTGGGTGAGGCCGAGGTTTCCGCCCTCCCCGACGACCTTCACGCGCAGGTCCTTGCCGTCGACCCGGATGCCGTCGTTGGCCTTGTCGCCGACCTGGGCGGCTGTTTCGGTGCTCGCCTTCACGTAGGTGCCGATGCCGCCGTTGTACAGCAGATCGGCGGGGGCCGTCAGAATCGCGCGCAGCAGTTCCGGCGGGCTCAGCCGAGTGGTGCCTTCGGCCAGCCCGAGCACGACGCGCACCTCGGCGGAGATCGGCACGGACTTGGCCTGACGCGGATACACGCCGCCGCCACCGCTGATCAGCTCGGCGGAGTAATCCATCCACGACGAACGCGGCAGCGCGAAGAGGCGCGCGCGTTCTTCGAACGAGATCGCCGCGTCGGGATTGGGGTCGAGGAAGATGTGCCGGTGGTCGAAGGCGGCGACGAGCCTGATGTGCCGGGAGAGCAGCATGCCGTTGCCGAAGACGTCGCCCGACATGTCTCCGACGCCGACGACGGTGAAGTCTTCGTTCTGCGAGTCGACGTCGAGCTCGCTGAAGTGGCGCTTCACCGATTCCCAGGCGCCGCGCGCGGTGATTCCCATTTCCTTGTGGTCATATCCGACCGATCCGCCGGACGCGAAGGCGTCCCCGAGCCAGAAGCCGTACTCGGCGGCGAGGCCGTTGGCGATGTCGGAGAAGGAGGCCGTTCCCTTGTCGGCGGCCACCACCAGATAGGTGTCCGCGTCGTCGTGGCTGACCACGCGGGGCGGCGGCACCATGCGCTCGCCCTCGTCGGGCGTGGTCACGAGGTTGTCGGTCAGGTCAAGCAGCCCGCGGATGAAGGTCTTGTAGCTGTCCACGCCCTCGGCCATCCATGCGGCCCGGTCGACCGCGGGGTTCGGCAGCTTCTTTGCGAAGAATCCGCCCTTGGCGCCCGTCGGAACGATCACGGCGTTCTTCACCGTCTGCGCCTTCACGAGGCCGAGCACTTCCGTGCGGAAGTCCTCCTTGCGGTCAGACCAGCGCAGGCCGCCGCGAGCCACCTTGCCGAAGCGGAGGTGCACGCCCTCGACTCGGGGCGAGTACACCCAGATCTCGTATTTCGGCCGGGGGAACGGCAGGAGTGCGATGTCGGTCGGATCGAGCTTGATGCTCAGGTACGGCTTGGTTTGGAAGAAGTTGGTGCGGAGGGAGGCTTCGATGAGATTGATGAACGTGCGCAGCACGCGGTCCGCGTCGAGCGTTGCCACCTCCTCCATGGCAGCGGCGAGCTGGGCACGCACCTCAGCGACCCGCGGCGTCCGTTCGTCATCGCTCAGGTCGGGGTCGAAGCGGGCCTCGAAGAGCGCCACGAGGCCGCTGGCGACAACCGGATTGGCGATCAGGGTGTTCGCGACGAACTCGTAGGAGTTGGTGTTGCCCATCTGGCGCAGGTATTTGGCGTAGCTGCGCAGAATGACCACGCGTTGCCAGGCCATGCCCTCGCGCAAAACCAGGCGGTCGAGGCTGTCGGATTCGATAGCCCCGCTCACCGCGGCGCCGAACGAGTCCGCGAGCAGTTCGCCGGTGGCCAGGGGGTCGACGCCGTCCGGGTAGACGAGTCCCAGGTCGTAGAGGAAGAATTCACGGCCGTCGGAGGTCTCAATGCCGAAGGGGACCTCGTCGAGAACTTCGATGCCGAGGTTCTGGAAGTACGGCAGAATCTGGCTGAGGCTCTGCGACTCCATCATGTACAGCTTCACGCGCACCGGGGCCGAATCACTGGCCTCGGGAATGTAGACATGGAGTCCGGGGCGCACCGGCGCCGTGCCGGACGCTTCGGCCCGAACGGCTGCCAGCGCGCAGGCCTCAAACCGGACGATGTCTTCCAGGGCATCTTCGACTTCGTAGTCCACGCGGTAGCTGTCCGGGAAGGCCTCGGCCCACACCGCGGCGAGGCGATCGGCTTCCTCGAGCGGATGCATTCCGCGCAGTTCGTCGAGGATTCCCTCCGGCCATGACCGCACCGCCATGGCGAGTCGACGTTCCAGGGCGAGGGCATCGATCTCGTCCACGGCGTTGGGCTGCGGCAAGCGGATGCGGTAGAAAAGGCGGGCGAGCGCCGACTCGGTCATGCGGGCCTCGAAGTCGAGAGAATCCGCAGCGAAGGTGTCGCGCAGTTCCCTTTCGATGCGGAGTCGAACGGCCGTGTTGTAGCGATCCCGGGGAAGGTATACCAGGGCAGACATGAAACGTCCGTACACGTCGGGGCGCAGGAAAAGTCGGGTACGGCGTCGCTCCTGCAGCCGCTGGATGGCGAGGGCCGCCACGACGAGCGCGGGCACTTCGATCTGGAAGAGCTCGTCGCGGGGGTAGGTCTCCATGATGCCGAGGAGGTCCTTGCCGCTGTGGGATCCGGGCGGGAAACCGACCTCGCTCAGCACGGCCGAGACCTTTTCGCGCAACACCGGCACGACCTCCACGGAGCTGGTGTACGCGCTGGCCGCGAAGAGGCCGATGAAGCGCTGCTCGCCGCTCACGAGCCCGTTTTCGTCGAAGCTCTTGATACCGATGTAGTCGAAGAAGGCGGGGCGATGCACGGTCGACCGTGAATTGGCCTTGGTGATCACGAGGGCGGTGCGTTCCCTGGCCTTCGTGCGTCCGGCTTCGGTGAGGTGCTGAATCTGATGGCGGTCCTCCGCGGAGCGCAAGAGCCCCAGTCCACTTCCTTCGCGGACCGACAGCACATCTTCGCCCTCGAGGGCTTCGAGGTCATACTCGCGGTAGCCGAGGAAGGTGAAGTTGTCGCTCTCGAGCCACCGCAGCAGGTCTTGGGTCTGCCTGAGGTCATGAATCTGCTCGCCATGCGCCACGCGACTGAGGTTGTCGGCGATCTCGATCGCCTTCCTGCGCATGAGCGACCAGTCCTCCACGGCCGCGCGCACGTCATCCAGCACGGCGGTCAGCCCGTCAATGAGCTGCTGCCTGGCCGCCTCGCCAGCCGCGTCAATTTCGATGGCGATCCACGACTCGAGGTGAGAGGCATTCCCGCCGCTGGCGATCAGGTGCGAAATGCTCGGCATCGCGGACGTGTCACCGCTGGCCACGCCGACATTGGCGGGCATCCTCGCGATGCTGACGAGTTCATTTGATTCCCGATTTCGCGCCACGATCAGGAGCGGGTGAACGACCAGGTGGATGGCCGACTGCTGGCGCACGAGTTCGGCAATGACGGAGTCCACGAGAAAGGGCATGTCATCGGTGACGATGAACACCACGCTGCGACCCTTTTCGGTGCGAACGTCCACGTTCGCCGTCTTGGGTTTGCGGATGCGCGCAACCTGCCAGTGTGCGAGCGCTCGTTCCTGCAGGACGTCGTCCGTGTAGTTCTGCGCATCATCGTCGATCAGATGCTCGTAGTAGTCCGCAAGGAAGGTGCGTTCCACCGTGGATTGATCGATCGCAGCGGGCTCAGACGTCATTGTAGAAACTCCTCCATCACATTCTGGAACGGTGCCACTCAATCCACGGAGATTCCCCCGGCACGCACCGATCGGGCCCTGCAGAACATGCAGGGCTCCTCTAGGCTAGCCAACTTCTGGCGATATAGCGGATGTGACCGGCCGAGTCAGATAAAACAACGGCTACGCTCGAAATATGGGATCTCCGATGCGGCGCGGCAGGGACTCTCGACTCTCACGCCCGACACAAAACCGGCGCTCGGGTCGGGCCGGGTATCTCATGATCGCCGGGTTCCTGGTCGTTTATGCCATTATCGGCATGTGGAGGCCGGTTCCTCTCTGGGTCGCCGCTGTGTATTCCCTGGCGAGCATCATCGCCTTCGTTCTGTATGCCGTGGACAAGTCGGCGGCGCGTGCGCATCGCCGGCGGGTTTCTGAGCGCACCCTGCTCCTGCTGGGCCTGCTCGGCGGGTGGCCCGGCGCGATCGTGGCCCAACAGATGTTGCGCCACAAAACCCAGAAGGTCACCTTTCGGCGGGTCTTCTGGGTCTCTGTGGTACTAAACCTTGCGGTGTTCGCCGCGGTCACGACAGGGGCGCGGGAAGCCCTCCTCGATGGCGCGACCGGGGCGGCGTACTGACTAGTACCAGTTGTTGGCCTGCGAGTGAGCCCACGCCGCGCACGGCGTTCCGTAGCGCGATGAGCTGATGTACTCGAGGCCCCACGCGACCTGCGTGCTCGCGTTGGTGGCCCAGTCGGATCCGGCAGAGGCCATCTTGCTTCCCGGCAACGCCTGCGGGATGCCGGTTGCACCGCTGGGATTATAGGCCTGGTAGTCCCAGCCGGATTCCTTTTCCCACAGCTGGTTCAGGCAGGAGAACTGGTCGCTGCCCCAGCCGTACTTCGAGGAGGCGAGGGACTGCGCCGCGGCCTTCGCGCCGGCGGGCGTGTTCGTGGTGGCGAGGGCTGCAATGCGAGCGGCCTCGGCGGCGGCGGCAGCAGCAGCAGCGGCCTCGGCGGCTTCAGCAGCGACCCGGTCGGCTTCGGCTGCCGCAGCGCTCAACGCGGTTGTTTCGGCCTTTGTCTCCGCGGTTAGAGAAACGACGAGGTCGATCGGCATGCTCTCAAAGCTGGCGAGCGAGCTGCTGACGGCGGTGAGCGCGGAGGCGTCCGCTTTGCCCTGGGTACTCGCGAGAACCTGATTGGCCTCATCGAGAGTGACCGACGCGGTCTTGTCGGTGTGGGCCTCGGCGATGGCGCTGTAGGCCTGCAGCTGATCGTGCTGGCGGCCCGTGGTGTCGCTCAGGGCGCTGGTGGCGGCGACACTTTCACGGCTGTCGGCGGCCGATTGCCCGGCGTAGACGCTGACCGTGGCGAGTCCGGCGATCGCCAGCACGGCGACGCTACCAAGCGTGAAACGCTTCAGGCGTTGAGTGGTCTTTTGGGGAGTGGAACTGACTGAGGTGGAAACGGATGATTTGTGGCGCATAACCTACCAAGCCGCGGGCCTCACGCCCAAGAGCGTCGGCTCACTGAGCGTCGGGCCCGCGCACTCCAGTGCGGCGCAGGCGAAAGCATAAACATTCCATAGGTTTCTGGACAGATCCTCAGTAAAACCTACAAATTTCGTGTGGTTTCGGGTTCCCCGGGTGCCGGGCGTGAGCACCCGGCCGGCCGCGTCCACGACATGTCGGGCATGCGGTGCCGCGCGGCGCCAGGTGCCGCCGACCCCGCGCCGACGGATGACGTCTCCCTCGAAAACCACCCAGGCATCCGGTGTGACGATTCCCCCGGACACGAGCCTGGCCGAGTGGATCACGGTGCGCTCCGCGGTCACGGGGCGCCCGTGTCGGGCGGACCGAAGGCGGCGGGAGTGCGGAGACGGTGAAACGTTGGCATGCTGTGAATCTATCGCCGCACCGGGACGAATCGACAAGTTCGCGTGCGTTCGGCCGGGCGGGGCTATCGTGTGGCTATGGAAACCAGCGCCGGTCCGACCACCTTTATTGCCGACATCATTGATGGAACGCTTGTGGAGCCGGGGCGAATACATCATGCCAAGGTGCTCAGCTCTCCCGGAGTGCGCGTCGTCGTACTCACGTTTGAGGCCGGGCACATTCTCACGGAGCACATCAGCCCGAAGGTGCTGCTGATGCAGGCGTTGGCCGGGCGGCTGCGCGTCAGCGCGAATGGGGTCGTGCACGAGCTGTCACCGGGCGCACTGCTGCGGCTGGACGCGAGCGTGCCTCACTCCGTGGAGGCACTCGAGGAGTCCCGCCTCATGCTCACGATGATCGGGTAGCCGGCCACCGCCGCCGCCTGGCCTGCGGCAGACTGGGGGTGACGAAGGAGGCGGCGTGGTTCATTTCATCGACCCGCTCGAGGACGGCCCGTCCCCGGCGCCTCGTTCGGCGCCGGTCCGTCGGACCCGGATCGGCACCCGTGAGGTTCTGTCCCGCGGGTCGCTCCCGGCGCGACCGGTCGTGGAGCCGTGGGTGCAGGTAGGCGAACAGCAGATTTTTCATCTGACCCATGAACGCTGATCGTCGGACGGGTCGTCAGCGGTTTCGGTTCGGCCGCGACGACGACGCTGTTGAGACCCGGTCGCGGCCGGCGCGCTTCGCCTCGTACAGGGCGGCATCCGCCCTGGCCAGCCAATCGGTGATGCTTTCGTTGTCGTCCAGTCGTGCCAGACCGGCGCTGACGGTGCAGGAGAGCCCCGGGGCCAGCATGTCCCAGGCGTAGTTGCGCACCGAAGTGAGCAACCGCCCGCAGGCGCGCATGGCGTCGTTCAGGTCGGTTTCGGCGAAGACCAGCAGGAACTCCTCACCGCCCACACGCACGGCCAGGTCGCTGTCACGCGTGATCGCGCGCAGAATCGTGGCCATCACGGTCAGCACGCGGTCTCCCGTGGCGTGGCCGTACTCGTCGTTGACCCGTTTGAAGTGGTCGAAGTCGATCATGGCGGCGCAGAGCGGCTGCATTCTCTTCTGCGCACGGCCGATCATCCACGGCAGCTCCCGCTCGAGCGCTCGTCGGTTGGGCAGCCGTGTCAGCGGGTCGGTGTGCGCCTGATCGTCCAGTTCCTCGGCCCGGAGCCGCTCCACCCGCAACTCGAGTTGGGATTTCTCCACCTCGTGCCGGGCTTGTTCAATCTCGATGGTGTTGATGAGCATCTGCGACTGCAATCCGGCCGTCTGCACGGTCATGCGCAGGATCGCGGCGTGCAGCTTCTCGTGATGCTGTAACGCCTGCTCGAAACGCCCACCGGCCTTGTGCATTTCATAGAGCGAGCGGTGCAGTTTGACGAGCAGCTTGAGTTCATCAGCGACGTCCGGGTCGGCGAGCTGTAGCTCCATCAGGGCCGTGGCTTCGTCGAAGCGACCGGCCGCGCGCGCCAACTCCGCCAGCTGCGCGTCGATGTCGATCTCCAGTCCACGGTATCCGTGGGCATTGGCGATTGCCCGGCCGAGCCGAGCCTGCTCCCTCGCCTCGTCATGCTCCCCGAGACCCACGAGGATACCGACCATGTTCGTGCGCGCCAGCGCCTCATTGAAGGGGTTCTCCCGCGACTCGGCAAGGTCAACCGCTTCCCGCATCAGCGCCAGGGCCTCGGTGAAGGATTGCGTGGGGTCGTCGCCGCGGTTGACGGCGTCCCTGGCCATGACCAGGTAGGTGTCACCCAGGTTGTTGACGGCCACGAAACTGGTCTCCGTGTCCAGCAGCGTTTGCGCCACGGCGACGGCCTGCCGCCCCAGATCAATCGCCCGCGCGTCTTCCCCCATCGCTCCCTGCACGAGAGAGTACCGGCTGAGGGCCCAGAATTCCGCCGTCGGGTTGCCGCAGGCGCGCGCCGCGCCGAGTGCCCCGTGCACGTGTCGCAGCGCCGTCTCGTTCAGCGCCGTGTCGGTGAAGGCCAGCGCGAGCGTGCAGTGCACCCTCGACTGGGCGAGAAGATCTCCGCTGGCCGTGAAGTACTCGAGCGCCTGCAGCCCGTGCTGTACAGCACTTTGATAGTCGCCGAGGCGAAGCCGGTGGAGGGCGAGAAGTTCGCGAGCCTCACCCTGGTCGTGCGGCGACGCATCCGCGTGGGTGAGGGCCGCTTCGGCCAGTTCGGCGCCCTGACGGTGTTCGCCGGATTCCGTCGCGCTCCGGCTGTGTGCGAGAAGATCGTGAATCGACATGGAATCCCGCTCGGAACGTCGAGTACCCGTTTCAACCACGCTGCAGCCCCTCAGCTGTGAGAAGGTTCTGTGCGAACCTGGGGACGGCGCACGTCAACGTCCGCCGAGTCAATTCTGACCGTAGTGAAATCATAAGCATCCGGGAGTCCCTCTGGCGACACGTTCGCGCCATTCTCACCAAACGTCTCATTGTTGTGACACTATCCGACCGGCACCCACCTTCCGGACGACGTGCATCGTCTTTTGTCTGCTCGACGCGGATCGGACTCCTCACCGCGCGGCTACCGGGGCTAGGCTGCAACGTGTGAATTCTGCAGCCAGCCTCGCCGCCACCGAACGGATGCCGGAACGCGCCGCGGTCATCGACCTCGCCGCCATCAGACACAACGTTCGGCACCTCGTAGAACTCGCCGCCCCGGCCGCGGTCATGGCCGTGGTCAAGGCGGACGCGTATGGTCATGGCGCCCTGCCGGTGGCTCGAGCCGCTCTTGAAGCCGGTGCCGGCTGGCTCGGCGTGGCGCACATCACGGAGGCGCTGCCGCTGCGTGCCTCGGGCGTGGACGCCCCGATGCTCGCCTGGCTGCACACCGTCGACAGCGACTTTTCCGCCGCCATCGCCGCGGACGTCGACCTCGGATGCTCCGGCTGGGAGTTGCCGTACATCGTCGCCGCCGCGCGGCTGTTGAACACCACCGCGCGCATCCATCTGAAGATCGACACCGGTCTGGGTCGCAACGGCAGCACCCCGACGGACTGGCAGGATGTCGTGGACCGAGCCCGCCAGGCCGAACTCGCCGGCGCCGTGCGGGTCGTCGGAATCTTCTCGCATTTTGCCGTGGCCGACGAGGTCGACCGCCCGGAGACCGACGAGCAGTTGAGCGCGTTCACCCGCGCGCTGGCCCAGGCCGAGGCGGCGGGCCTGAGCCCGACGCAACGACACATTGCCAACAGCGCCGGGGCGCTGTCCCGCCCCGATGCCCACTTCGACCTCGTACGCCCGGGGCTGGCCATCTACGGCCTCTCACCGTTCGCCGAGCGAACCTCCGAAAGCCTCGGCTTGCGCCCCGCGATGACCCTGCGCACCGTGGTCTCGGGGTGCAAGGACGTGCCCGCCGGACAAGGCGTGTCGTATGGTCTGAGCTATCGCACGGCCGCCGCGACCACGCTCGGCCTCATCCCCATGGGCTACGCGGACGGCGTCCCGCGCATCGCCACCGGCGGCCCGGTGCGGGTGAACGGGATCACGTATCCGGTAGTGGGCCGCATTGCCATGGACCAGATGGTCATCGACCTCGGTCGCCCAGACCTGGTGTCCACGGGGGCCGGCATGATCGGCGCCGAGGCCGTTCTCTTCGGCCCGGGCGACGACGGGGAGGCCTCGGCCGACGAGTGGGCTGCCGCCGCCGGAACCATCAATTACGAGGTCGTGACCCGCATCAGCCCACGAGTTCCCCGCGTGTACCGTAACGCCTGAACGCCGTCGACCCCGGACGTCATAGTCGGGGGCGGCCGGCCCAGCGCTCGGCCTTGAGCGCGAGGTGGAGTTCGAGCCGAGCCTGCCCGCCCAACGGGTCCACACCGATGAGAGAGCGGATGCGCCCGAGCCGGTTGTAGATACTGGTGCGGTGCAGGTGCAGTTGCTCGGCGACTTCGGCCACGGAACCGTCCTTGTCGTAGAGCAGCTCAAGCACCGGGAGCAGCTCCGCGTTCCGGTCGAGCTCCCGAAGTTCGGAGTACAGGGTCGACTCCCCCGGCGACACTTCCCGGCCCGGGGCGGCCAGGAACTGGTACACCCCGATGGCGCGGAACGACACGAGCGCACCCAGTTGGGCATCCACCCAGGCGGCCTGCACCGCGCTACGCGCCTCCGCGTACGCGTCGGGCAGTCGGCGCAGATCGGAGAATGGCTCGCTCATGCCCAGCAGTGCCGGTGCGGCAGGCTGGCCGCCACGGCGCGAAACCTCGAGCCCGAAGCGGCGCAGAATATCGAATTCGTCGACGCCGTCGATCACGTCCTGCAACAGCAAGACGGCATGCGTTTCGGTGCCGGAGGAGAACAGCACCGCGTTGATGCCGAGCGTGGCATGCAGCGCGGAGAGCCGCTGCAGCAGGCTGCCTTCGGCGGGATTGCGCTGGCCGTGGTCGCCGCGCTCGAGCAGTGTGGCGAGACGCCAGGGGCCGCGCCCGTGCACGCCCGGCCAGCCGCCGACCGAGACGACGGCATCGCGATCGCCCACGCACGCAGCAAGAAACTGCACCTCGCGGGCGCGGCGACCGTCGGAATCCGCGCTCGTTCGGTTGAGCAGCATTTCGGCGAGGATGTCCATCTCGGGGCGGATAACCCGCAGTTCCTGCAGAATGGCGTCGGGTTCACACTCGTCGTCGAGCTGCAGCACCCAGAGATACCCCACGCGGAAACCACGCGCGAGCAATGGCACGCACACCCGGCCCAACATGCCGAGGTCGGCATTCTCCGGAACCGGAACCGGTTTCACGGCCGCGGCAATGCCGTGGCTGAGCTGCCAGGCGATGACATCGGGCGGAACGAGCTTGCTCAGCAGGAAGTTCGTGCGCACCCGGTCGGCCGTGGCCTGGTGCGCGCTGTACGCGAGTAGCCCGCCGTCGAGATCTTCCAGTGAGAGGGCGCGACCAAGGTGCGCGGCGATAATGGCTACCGCCTGGTCGATATCGGCCGCTTTCATAGCTTCAATCCTACGGAGCCGCGTGGACGCCAGGCGACAATCGACGCACCTAGCCGCTACAAATGTCGAGCGAGGCCTCTCCGGCGTCCCGTACCGTGCTGCACACGTCAGGAAAGAAAACTCCCGGAAAGGCGGCAATTCCGCGCCTGCGTGGCGAGCGGCGGCGCGGGCGGCGCCGCACGCGGCATCCGTTTCCTGCGTCCCCGAGCAGGAAGGGCCAGGGAAACCCAGGCTTATCGTTTCTACGCTGACCAAAGTCGATCGGCGACGCGCCCACTACGAGCAGGAGTTCCCCATGATCATTGGTGTTCCGACAGAAGTTAAGAACAACGAATTCCGCGTGGCCATGACCGCCGCCGGAGTACACGAAGCCAAACTTCACGGCCACACCGTGCTCGTGCAGGCTGGAGCCGGAGCCGCCTCCGGATTCTCCGACGCCGACTACCAGAACGCCGGCGCAGCGATCGTCGAGACCGCCTTCGAGGTCTGGGCGAGCGCTGACATGATCCTCAAGGTGAAAGAGCCGATCACCGCGGAGTACGTGCACTTCCGTAAGGGACTGATCCTCTTCACCTACCTGCACCTCGCTGCGGAGCCCGAGCTCGCCACCGCCCTCCTCGAGGCCGGCGTCACCGCCATCGCCTACGAAACCGTGCAGAAGGCCGACCGCTCGCTGCCGCTGCTCGCCCCGATGAGCGAGGTCGCCGGACGCCTCGCCGTTCAGGTCGGCGCCCAGTCGATGACCCGCCCCGGCGGCGGCCCCGGCATCCTGATGGGTGGCGTACCCGGAGTGCGCGCCGCCAAGGTGACCGTGATCGGCGCCGGCGTCGCAGGCTCCAACTCTGCCGCCATGGCCATCGGCATGGGCGCTGACGTCACCATCCTCGACATCAACATCGACCGCCTGCGCGAACTCGACGCCCAGTACGCCGGCCGTCTCAAGACCATCGCCTCCAACGCCTACGAGATCGACCGCGCCGTGACCGAGGCCGACCTCGTGATCGGCTCCGTGCTGATCCCGGGCGCGAAGGCGCCCAAGCTCGTGACGAACGAGCTCGTGTCGCGCATGAAGCCGGGCTCCGTGCTCGTGGACATCGCGGTCGACCAGGGAGGCTGCTTCGCGGACACCCACGCGACCACGCACGAAGACCCGACCTTCCCCGTGCACGGCTCCATCTTCTACTGCGTCGCCAACATGCCCGGCGCCGTGCCGCAGACGTCGACCCTCGCGCTGACGAACGTGACTCTGCCCTACGCCCTGTCGATCGCCGACCGGGGCGTGCGCGCCGCATTCGAGCGTGACGCCGCGCTCGCCGGCGGCCTCAACATCGCGGCCGGCCAGATCGCGAACCGCTCTGTGAGCGTCGCCCTCGACCTGCCGCTCGC
>Ga0307487_1001593_pt1 | contig 15771 bp, 10 predicted proteins | sample CBIW12metaG_FD_203665 | JGI IMG/M metagenome (GOLD analysis project Ga0307487, IMG submission 203665) | Sea-ice brine microbial communities from Beaufort Sea near Barrow, Alaska, United States - CBIW 1.2 | ecosystem: Environmental > Aquatic > Marine > Coastal | place: USA: Alaska | collected... | reverse complement strand
GATATGACCTTGGATTGGATGAAAATGGGATATTGACTGTAAAAGATCTGAAAACAGATAGTTCAGTAGAGGCCCTGAAGATGAAAAACGGTGAAAAATGGAGAATCAAAACAGCTGGGCATTACCGATATTTTACCCAAAAAGAGATCACTTCCTGTCTGTTGAGAAAGAAAATAGCAGCTATCCCGCAAGGAAATAGTAAACATCCGCAAACAACGTGGAAGCTAGCCTATTCCAATTGGGCTATCACTACCCAAATGACAAAACCAGGTACAGAGGTCTGCTCAGACACAAAATGTGGGCAAACATCCGATGTCTGTGGGTAAACTTTGTCAGAATAGTAAAACACGTGCTCAAAAAAGAACAAAAACCTGGCTTTGCGTCTGAAATCAGCACATTATTCTTAACAGACAGCATCAAAAACCGATTTAGCCTCCTCCTACTAACGGTAATGAAGCTGGAATTCACCTTTGCATCAAATCTGTCTCTTAATTCTAACAGGTAAGCATATTCCTAAAACCTAGTTTTAGGAGCGGACTCACATTTAAGACTTTTGCTCTTTTAACCTTAGTTTATTTCTTAGAACGTCAAGGTATTTTAGAAATTTTTGAGGGTGATTTATCCTTCAGTGGAATTGAATACCAAAGATCATTCATGCACCTTGAAGATTTGAGTCAACCCAATAGATCGAAGGAATAAATTGATATGCGTGATGAAAACCCTTATAGATGTAGCGGTTATACGATACTTGAAGAATTGATCTTAGCGGATCTTAAGCATTCCCAATTGGTTTTTGGGCTTACTGCTTTGCATTTGGATCCAACAGATTTCCATTTTTTAGAAATCCATGATTTGGAGGCCAGGCTTATAGGGGTTTGTACCGATCCAGAAAGAAATAGGTTTACGGAAATCTATATAGATTACATGCAGCAAAGCACGCAGTTTTCTGTTTCCTTCAGAGGAGAAGAATTAAAGCAATAAAGCAGGACATGTCTGGATGCGCTTTTAAGGGATTTTTTATAGATTGGCCTTTCAGCGTTTTCAAACTAATTTTCCCCGAATTCTATTATTCCAAATGAGGTCAATATTAATAAAATTCCAGTTTACTATGCTTTTATTAGTTTTCCTTCAAGGTACTAGCTTAGGACAAACTTTGTTTTACGTTTCCCCTCAAGGGTCTGACCAAAATACTGGAACAGTGAAATTGCCTTTCGCCAGTATTGAAAGGGCCAAGGAGATGGTGAAATCCTATAAGAATAGTAATCCAAATAACGCGGTTACTTTGATTTTTTTAAATGGTACATATTACTTAGAGGAACCCTTGGTTTTTTCTCCGGAGGAATCAGGATCTGAAGATGCTCCATATATGATCAGGGCTGCTCAAGGCGAGAAAGTTGTCATCAGCGGTGGGAGGTCATTAGATCTAAAATGGAAGACCTATAAAGGAGAGATCTTAGTTGCGAAAGTTCCTAAAGGGTTGACGTTTTCAACCCTATTTGTAAATGGGGAGAAACAAATAAGAGCTCGCTATCCCAATTATCAAGAAGATGTCTATCCATTCAATGGATATGCAGAAGATGCACTTTCGAAAGAAAAAATAAGTAGTTGGAAGCATCCTGCAGGAGGTTTTATCCATGCTCTCCACACTGGGAAATGGGGTGGAATGCAGTATGAAATTACTGGAAAAATAGGGAAAGACAGTTTAGCCTATGTAGGCGGTTGGCAGAATAACCGAGCAAGTGCTATTCATCCTACCATGCGTTTTGTGGAGAATATCTTTGAAGAATTGGATAGTCCTAAAGAGTGGTATTTGGACAAAGATGCAGGATTGATTTATTATTTTCCTGATGCAGGTTTACTAAAGGAAGAAATTGAAAAGGTAGAGGTCACATTTTTGGAGAATTTGGTAACTCTACAAGGCGATGAGCATAATCCTGTGCATCATGTGTTTTTTGAGGGAATTACTTTTACACAGACCGCTTCAACATTCATGAAAACGGAGGAAAAGCTGATGCGTAGTGATTGGACGATTTATAGGAACGGGGCAGTTTTGATGGATGGGACGGAGAATTGTACGATTGAAAATAACATATTTGCAGATTTGGGAGGAAATGCGATTTTCGTTAGTAAGTATAATAGAAAGGTTAGCATCAAGGATAATCTGATCGAGAACATAGGTGCTAGTGCAATTAGCTTCGTTGGTGATCCAGATGCAGTAAGATCGCCTTCCTTTAATTATCATGAATTTGTTGAGGAAAAGGATATGGATACCATTCCTGGTCCAAAATCTAACAATTACCCATCCAATTCACTAATAGCTGGAAACCTAATTCGAAATATTGGCCAGATTGAAAAGCAGGTAGCAGGAGTTCAGATTCAGATGGCGATGGATTTGCATGTGGTTCACAATACCATTTACAATGTGCCGAGGTCAGGAATAAATATAGGCGATGGTGCATGGGGAGGCCATATTATTGAATTTAATGATGTCTTCAATACCGTGATGGAGACTGGTGATCATGGCGCATTTAACTCTTGGGGCAGGGATAGATTTTGGCACCCAAATAGAGATGTGATGAACGCTTTGGTTGAGAGGCATCCCGATTGGATCAAATTAGATGCGATCAAGACCACTATTATTCGTAGTAATAGATTTCACTGTGACCATGGATGGGACATAGATTTAGATGATGGTTCCAGCAATTATGAGATTTATAACAACCTGTGCTTGAGTGGTGGTATAAAACTAAGGGAAGGTTTTTACAGAACCGTTTATAATAACATTACTGTGAATAATGGCTTCCATCCACATGTTTGGTTTCAGAATAGCCATGATGTTTTCACGAGAAATATCGTCATGACATCGCATAAGCAGATTAGAGTAGATGCGTGGGGAGATAAGGTAGATGAGAATTTTTTCACTGCTGAAGAAGATCTTTTAAAATCTCAAGATTTTGGGATAGAGGCAAGCGGAGAATTTGGGAATCCTGAATTTGTCGATCCTGACAGCGGTGATTTTAGTGCCAAGGAAGGCTCCTTGGCAATGACCTCTGTTGGGTTTGTGAATTTCAGTATGAGTGATTTTGGAGTGCTTTCTCCAACATTAAAAAGTCTTTCTGAGGAGCCTGAAATCCCTTTTCTTTTGTTGGAAAGATCCGATAAGGCAGATGAGATTTACGAATGGCATGGATTCAAAGTAAAGAATATGGTAACGCTTGGAGAGCAGTCCGCTGCAGGTTTAAATGAAATCTCAGGAGTTTTGATCTTGGATGTTCCTCAAGGATATAATTCTTCTACTTCAAAGTCATTGAAAAAGGGAGATGTCATTCTAAGATGTTGGGAGATGAAAGTGGATGATTTTGTGTCACTTCGCAAGGCAGAAAAAGGGAATATTTGGAAAGGGCAAATCGAGCTAAATATTTGGAGGAATCAAGAGCTGAACGCAATAGTCTTGGAAGGGAAATAATCTTAAAATTTGGACAGCGCATATTCAAGTTTTAATTTATGACAGTTCTCTATGTTGCACATAAATTATAGAAATCAATGCTTGAGGATCAATTTCTGCTATTCCCCCTTTCCAAAGGGGGCCTGGAGGATTTTTACATCTGAGAACCAAACATAGTATTGATACGTGCAAGGTCACAGATAATTAAGTTTTCATTTAAGCAAATCAATAAAAAAGCCTTAAATCGTTAGAATTGAGGCTTTTGAGCTTCTTAATTTACAACCAGCTCATCTGCAAACAGAAAAGCTTTCCGGACGTTTGAAGCATAAGCCCTTACATATCTGGCTTGTTTTCCTTCCAGTGAGCCTTTATTTCTTTCATGATCCTGCCTTTTTGATCCTTCAAAATGTCATTGGCTATACTTAAGACTTTCTCGAAGTGTTCTCCATCATTGGAAATATGAACTTCCACTTTGCCTGGCACAAATACCCCAGGATCATGAATCTCTAGATAGGATAAGGTACTTATCTCGGTATGTACTCCAATCTTTACATCTGCAGAAAGAAGTTGACGGAGTGTCATCATCGCATAAAAAATCCCCTTAGCATCTCCAGATTCTAGGATCACCTTTTCTGGGCTGATCTTCAGATGGTAGGATTCAGGAGTTTCTAAGTGTTGTGAGAAAAGGATTTCTATTGGATTTTCCCTTGTGTGTTAGCTAATTGCTGACCAAGACTCTGCTCCACAAAGCTTTGAAAATAAGCTATTTCTTCCGAGAATTTCACTTCATCCTGAATGATCAACTGAGTTTTCTCTTTTAATAAAGATTCCGCCTTACCAGCTTCCAGTTGGGAAGGGTAGGGTACAATAGAAAACGTTATTGGTTTTGGTTTCTTTCACGAAGTAAAAAAACAAACGCCAAGGATGAAAATGAGGAAGTTTTTCAAAGGGCTTTATGTAAATGGATAGAAAGGATAAGGAGTCCTTCCGGTTTTTTCTTATCCATGCATGCATGGATAAGAAACCAGCTTTAGAATTGGACAATTTATGCGTAGACTTTACTGATACTTTCTGACCGTTATCTACAGCAGACAAGCAGCCGTTGACGGATTTGCTGGAAATGTCCAGCCCGACAGAATAATTTAACATAGAATTTGAAGGTTAAAAAAAACAGTATCCCCTCTAATTCTTTACTCATAGTTATGGAACATTGAAGGTATGAATCCCTTATGTTTAGATACTATATAGATTCGAAGAGGAAAAAATAAAGGTGTGATTCCTTGAACACCATGTCAGCGCTGCGTAATTCGTATTCTAGTGCGGCCACACCTTTAATTTGTTTTATTATAAAGATATTAGTCTTCAGACTTTCATCTACAGCAATGAAATAGTCAGACTTCTTCAATATAATTCGATGTAGATAGATAAAATGTGAGTATAGGCACTCACCCATGCAGGTTAGGGATGACAAATCCCGTGTAGTGTAATCCTTTGATAGAGGTGCGAGATAAATAATCTCGGATAGCGGGGCTATATTTAAATCTAGGACAGCGACCAAAAACACTCTTAAACCTCAAGCCGAATTATTCAGATCCCGAATTCATTAGAAATTAGATGTTCTTTAGGTACATTTGAAAAAATAAAAATCTTATTATCTATGGCGCTTACTGCTGCGGAAACCCTTGTGTTGGATGATTTACTTGATGGTATTGAAGATAGAATTTTGGACCGAGGGATGGAACTCTTTGACTCGGGTCATGTGGAGTTTTTAGGAAAGAATTCAGCACGAATGCTCTATGAGTTCAACGTGAAGGGTAGTGGTAGGAAAGCCTACGATGTTGACATTTGTCTTCATCAGGATTTCACTAACTATGGAAAAGAATTCAACTTGAATATAGGTACTAGGTGCGCTTGCATTTATTTTGAGCAAAACATAACCTGCAAGCACGTCGCTGCAGCAAGCTTATTTTTGAATTGCAACATTGATGAAAATTTTATGAATTTAACAAATAAGTTGAGGCTAATTTCTCCAAAAGCCAAATCAAATTCACCTACAAAGAGAGCGTACTTCCCAATTGAATTCTCCTGTACAGAAAATGACTTGGCGGACATTGCAGAAAAACTACCGATAATTAGTACTCAGGAAAAGCCAAGGGAAATTCAAAAAATTGAGTTCTTGGAAAGTAGTTTGCGATACTTTATTGAGATTATAGATTACTCAATTCATGTCACTCTCACTTTTGACCCAATTAATGAAAAGGTAACAATAACTTGTTCGGATAAGAATACTATTCTACAGGCACAGGCTGTTGATTTTCTCCAACAGAGATGGTCTCACCCAAAGAATCAAGATCTACTACTTATCACGGATACGCAGCGATTGCTTATCAAAAAGCAACAACTCCAAGACTTGGGCTTATTAGCTGAAATTAATTATCCTGAAAAAGCATTTGAACTAAGATATGACAATGGGGCAATTCGATTTTTTTATTCTGGAGAATTGGAGGGGATGATGGATATGGTTGCGCTCGGGAATGAGTTTAAGGACTATTCTACTATTGAGATGGCAGCTTTGGATTTCGAAGCTCTGGCTGATCAGTCCGATGCCAAGGAGTTTGGATTATACAATGCAGGTTTTGCGCTAGCCATTTCAGATCAGGGAGCTCTGTACAATATCTTCGCGTTTATTGCTAAAGGGAAGAAGAATGATCCGGAAGGATTCCATGTTAGATTTGATCTACTGTCTGATCCAGATGACTTACGGCTAGCAAAGAATGATAATTTGGAGCGGTTTCTTATAGATATTAAGCTGATGAAATCCTATGTGGAGCGCAATAAGAAGGAAGCGCTTCACAGATCTTTTATAAAGTTTATCCAATCCATAGGGAATCACTATCCGATTTTTAGAAGCTCTGCAATTCATGGAGGTTATTATTACGACAAATTCCATAAAAATTCCATCAAAGAGCAGTTGACTTTTCAGTATGCTGAGCTGGAATTTACCCTTTGCAGAAATAAATCCATCTTCGAACTTCAAGCGTGGATACTGATTGGAGAGGAGAGGTTGAATTTGGCTGAAATGAAAGGAAAGCTGTTGCTGTCAGATGTTTTTGGATTCTGGAATGATCGGGTTATTCTAATTTTTGAAAATGTAAACAAGATAGCTTTATTGAAGTATTGGAAAGATCGTGTTCCCTCGAGATTTGTTGAAAATAAGTTTCTTGAGTTTGTGGAGCATGTGATCGTACCATTGGCTCAGCATGCGAAATTTTCTGATGAGACGGGAATGATCTCAGAAATTGACTCTGGGGCGGCTTCTGACAGGGAATTGTATATTTCAGAGCTTTCGGGACTAGTGATTTTTGAGCCAAAAGTAAGGTATAGTCCTGATATCACCTCCAACCCGCTTAGCACAGCCACTCTTTTTGATGCTGAATCAACTACTATTTTTCTTAGAAACAGCGATGTGGAAAACGAATTTGTGGAGTTTTTGAAATCGCTTCATCCTTCCTTTTCTCAGGAAGGAGGCGGAGGTTATTTCTTTCTCAAGCATAATCAATTCACGGAGGGAAAATGGTTTTTGGAGACATTTGAGCTTCTCAAAGTGGCAGGAATAAAAGTCTTTGGATTGGATAAACTCACGTTGAAGCGCTACTCGCCTTTTCCTCCAGTGATATCTATGAATGTCAATTCCAATTCTGATTGGTTTGAAATCAATACTCAATTAAAATTTGGAGATTATTCAGTTCGTTTAAAAGACATCAAGCAGGCCATTAAAGCAGATGAACGATATGTGCGTCTGGGAGATGGATCGCTTGGTCAGATTCCAGACAAGTGGCTGCGCAAATTCCGCAAACTGATTCAATCCTCGGAAGCGGAAGATGAGACGCTCAAGCTTTCAAAGATTCATTTTAATCTGTTGGATGATTTTCAGGAAGAGTTAATCAATCCTGAAGTGGAGAGAGAATTGGCTGAGAAGAAAGCCCGTTTGCAATCCTTTGAGGAAATCCGGGAGGTGGAAGTGCCAAAGGCAGTTAGGGCTGATCTGAGGAATTATCAGAAAGCAGGTCTGAATTGGATGAATTTCTTGCAGGATTATGGCTGGGGAGGCATATTGGCAGATGACATGGGCTTAGGCAAAACACTTCAGGTGATCACGCTGATTTCACAAATGGCAGAAAAAGGAGCGATTCGAGTGCTGATTGTGGCACCTACAACGTTGCTTTTCAACTGGAAAAACGAACTGGATAAATTTGCGCCACATCTCGATTATTTTATCCATCACGGCGACAGATATGATAATGCAGAGGATCTCAAAGCGCATTCCTTAGTCCTGACTAGCTATGGACTGGTAATCAATGACCTGGATTTGCTCTGCAAACTGGAGTTTGACTTAATCGTGGCGGATGAATCTCAGGCAATCAAAAATGTATCTTCGCTTCGCTATAAATCAATTATCAAGCTTAGAGGAAAGCTGAAAATTGCAATGACAGGAACGCCTATTGAAAATGGGATCGCTGAGCTTTTTGCGCACATGAACTTCGTTAATCCAGGTTTTTTTAGGACGTTTTCCAATTTCAAAGACCAATATCTCAAGGAACTCCGAAATGGGAATCCAGAGATAATGGAAGATCTGAGAAAAAAAATTCAGCCTTTTGTACTTCGACGGACCAAAGAGGAAGTACTCACCGAGCTTCCTGACAAGATCGAAGAATATCTTTATTGCGAGATGGGAGTTGCACAAAAGAAAGTTTATGAGGCCTATCGGAATGAATATAGGGAATTTATTCAGGGTAAATTCAACGAAGAGGGAGCCAATCAATCCAAGATGTATGTACTTGAAGGATTAACCAAACTGCGTCAAATCTGTGATTCACCAGATTTGATCAGCAAAGAAAAGAAAGGAGCAAAGAGTGCCAAAATCGATTTGCTTATGGAGCATATCGAGGAAAAGACGGGTAATCACAAGATATTGATATTTAGTCAGTTTGTGAAAATGCTGGACTTGGTCAAAAAGGAAATGGTCTCCAGAAACATTCCCTTTTCGTATCTAGATGGCAAGAGTTCGATGAAAAACCGTGAGAATTCCGTGAATCAATTTCAGGAAGACACATCCATCCGAGTGTTTTTGATTAGTCTAAAAGCTGGTGGAACTGGACTTAATCTCACCGCAGCTGACTATGTATATATCTTGGATCCGTGGTGGAATCCTGCGGTGGAAAATCAGGCGATTGATCGCTGCTATCGAATGGGTCAGGAGAAAAAGGTAATGGCTTATCGCATGATTTGTAAAGATACCGTAGAAGAAAAAATCGTGGACCTTCAAAAGTCCAAACTCAAATTGGCTAAGGAAGTTATCTCCGAAGGGGATGGATTCCTCACTGGAATGAACGGTGAAACGATGTTGAGTCTGTTTGAGTAATTCCTGCTAGGTCAATTCTTCATATATAGCTTTATGCATAGTGGCAAAGTGATCTACTTGCGGTTCAAGTGTTCAGGCTTGAACTGCAAGTAGATATTTGACTTTTTTTCGGATTATAAATCCTACGATGGGGGTTCATGATTACAAATTTTGAATAGTGGAATTATGGAAATTCCTGAAAACTTTCCAAGTTTCCCACTTTCGAATTCTCTCAATATGCTAAGAATTAAGCTCTTCCTAAACGACGAAGCATTTTAACATGTTCCCATATAGCTTCTGCGAAAGTTCTCTTTACTAAATAGGGAACGTTAAATTCACTAGCAGTCTCAGATACTATTTGAGATAGCTCTCGGTAATGGATATGACAAATATTTGGAAATAAATGATGCTCCACCTGAAAATTTAACCCTCCAATCAACCAAGAGAAAATTCGGCTACTTGGAGCGTAATTACTCGTGGTAGCCAATTGGTGCGTGGTCCAGTCACTAGACATATCCCCTTCTTGATCTGGTAGTGGGAAAGAAGTGTCAGAAGATATGTGTGCCGTCTGAAACACGATACTGATACAGATGCCGGTGACAAAATGCATACTGAAAAATGCCAGTACTATAATATATGCGGGAAGGGGAATCATGATTAGAGGTAACACTAGCGCATATGAATAATAGAGTATTTTCCATCCCGCGATTTTCACAATTTCTTTTTTGAATTCTCCTTCTTTGCCGAAGAAGCCCATATCTCGATATCTCTTTACACGAACAAAATCTTTCATTGTGATCCATGATACGGTAGAGAGTCCATAAAAAAACCAGATGTATAGGTATTGAAACCTATGAATCCAATATCGCTTAGCATTTGGAGAAAAACGTAAGAAAAACGGTGCATTTATATCATCGTCTCCTTCATTGATATTGGTATAGGTATGATGAAGTACGTTGTGCTGAATTCTCCAAACACTTGCATTTGCACCAATCAAATTCATGCTATATCCTACATACTTATTTACAGATTTGCTTTTAGAATAAGAACCATGAATGGCATCATGCATTACTCCCATTCCTACACCTGCCATGCCCAAACCACTGGTGATGTATAGTGCGAAAATCAGCAAAGGACTAGACACCAATCCGGTGCTCATGATTATTAGAGGGATAAAAAATACAGACAACATGATAACGGTCTTAAAAACCATGCTCCTGTTTCCATATATAGTTTTATTGGTGTTTTTGAAATGTGCATTGACTCTCGAGCGCAACGTATTCGAGAAATCAGGACTTCCGCTCTTATCGAACTTTAAGTTTTTCATAGGTGGGTTTAATATGAAATAATCACTTTTGACAACTCTAGACGGTAAATCGTGGAGATTTATTAAAATTCAATAGGTCTGAAGTTCGGCAAAGATCAAGTTTAATTCTGCTTTAGTTTTTTGGAGCTTATCAGAAAGTTTGTCAAGCATGCCTTCTCTTTGTCCTTCTTGAAAGTCGAAGTCAGCATCGCATAAAACAGAAAATCGCTGTTTTAACATTACTTTTTGTTCTCTCCAGCTTCTTGTGATATTCATAGTTGATTTTTGGTTAATATGGCGTGATTACAGTTTTTTTTTGCTTTAAAGAAACCCTCTTCATGAGCTTAATAAGTATGATTAACTTGTAAAATCTTACGAAATAACTGGTGATACAGCTGGGCATTGTTCGATCTTTCTAAGATAGAACTATTTAAATGTTGATCAAATTTTCTATCAAATAGATCGTTTATTTTTTAAGAATTAGTCACCAGAGGGTGAGAATTTTCGGTTCTGGTTTGATCGTTGGATTAACATCATAATCTCTATTTCTCTCGAATTCTAATCCAGTTGATACTTATAACGGGAATATAAAAGAAATTGTTAATGTATTTGAATTTTGGTGCAACTGGCTCTTTTTAAGATTACTTACGAAATATCACCCTTGATATTTTAATCAATTACGGTTTATTCTGTGGTAATGACTTGGTCACTTTACATAATTTAACCGTTGGTCTATTTTTGTAGAGAATTCTCATAACTGACTTGTCCTGCGATTTTTTTTCTGCCGATATTAAACAGAGGTTAGTGTTAAAAACACATCAAGAAAAGTAGTTCGAAGAATTTACTTTGGAATGAGATCAGAAAGTAGGGAAGATTCATTTTGAGGTAGCATCAGCGAAATAGTTCATGAAATTTTACTGCATTTCACCTCTAATTCCTTGGCGGTTTTATAAGAAGTACGGTATCTTTTTTGCCCATTTATTCGGTAATCGATTTTTCACTCTCGATCTCTCTTTCGAATAAAGCCAATTCCTTTTTCATAGGTATGCTTGCAAATGTGCAGTAATATTTTCTCGCAGAATATTTACGTGCGATTAATTTAATTTCAGGATTTACCTTTGCATAAACGGTGCTGCCCACCTTATGTTTATTTTCTTGCTCCACGTAAGTTGTACTATCAGATTAGTCTCAAATATTAATATCCTCATACCCACTTTTTATGATGGTGGATAGCATTTTAAACTGGCTATTTGCTTTTATGCGATTTCTAGCGTGTGCTGGGATGATAATTATCTCTCCTGTTTCAACTCTATTAGAGACTTCATCAATTATAATCTCTGCTACTCCATCGAGGATTTGTATCATATTGTCGAATGGGGATGACTTGGTCAACATTACCTCACCCGCGGAGAATGAGGATACTGTTACTGTTCCTGTTTGCTTAGTTAGGATCGATTTGATTACTACCGATCCTGGCACATACTCAACTGAATTAATTAAAAGGTGTATTTTGGATTTCTCGAATTCTGATTGTCCCATTGAATTTTAGTAAAAGAGTGCAATTGATTGGGATTATTATAGTGAGGTTTTTTCCCTTTTCTGATGCAACAATGTTGTGATTTTAAAGTATTTATAGCTTTTCTCTATTCTAATAAAAGTGGTTTTAATCAAGAAAAAATATGTTACAAAGAGTTGGCGAATACTTACATAATTCCCACATTAAAATAAGAAGGTTACCTTAAGTTCATGATTGTCTGACAATTGACTCATCCTTGATTGATTTTATATGTTAATAGCTAGTTGAATAAGCTTTTCTACAAACTTTCTCCAAATTGATGACTAATGCGAATCAAGGGTTAAAATATGAGGTAAATAAAAGCTGCGGCAATTTTACCAAAGACATGGACAAGTAGCCCTTTTGTAGCGCGCACTTTACTAGCTCTTTGAATGTCGGTTTTGGCAATGAGCCAGTTAAATAGAGACTCGATTGGTCGCCTGATGGTGGAGACAGCTTTAGAGAACAGGTCATCAGCGGTTTTATTTCGTTGTTTAGTGAGCTGGTGCTGTTCTTTCACGCCTTTGACAGGAGTAAGCATAAAAGAATTGGCATTGATGGCTAGGTCTTCAAAGAACTTGGAATCAATGTATATTTTATCACCATAGAAGGTTCGGTTCGGGATGTTACACCACTCTTGTTTAAAGACGTTCAGCTCAAGATCGGATGCGGGGGTAAGGACGATTTTCTCGAGGAAAGGCATTTTTTTCGGTGTTGAAAAGTCCAAAGCATGTAATTTAAGCCCATAATAGAATAGGGATTTAGTAGGACAATATCCTTTGTTGGTAATTTCAGTGGCTCCTTGCCTTTCCTTTTTCCAGAACAGGTTATGATAGGGAAAGAATCTGCAAGGCTTACGTCCATAGTACATTCCGCTGGCAGACAAGTGTCAAAGGAATGAGCAGCTACTGCCTTGAAACCTTCGCTCAGACGGTTCAGCCTATTGTTGAAAGCTTGGTAGGAAGGCAGGGCAGCAAACCAGGAGCGCAGGACTGGTCTGCAAAATCATACATCTGCCGTACGCTGAAACGTTGTTCCTGCTGAACGACAAAGAGATATAATGTCATGATTTCTTGGTCTGTAAATTTTGGTTCATCGTTATTGGTGTATCTTAGAGAAAGGGATTTAAGCTCTTGGTTATACAACCTGCAGATATGCGTATAAATAGCAATTAGTTTGAGTGCTTTTTCCTTGGGAATCATTCTTAAAGATTGAAGTAGAAATCTTCTTTAGGATACTGATTTACAAGGTTTTAACCAAGTTTTTTACTGTGTAATTTACTCAAAATCAACGATTTAAATCGAAAATTTAATAACACTTTTTGACCCTTGATTCGCATGACTAAGAAATAATCAACTCCACCTCTAAATCACCCTAAAAATTGTAAAGGTAAAATTGGCTTCTCACGATAAGCTATAATTACAAATCTTCAAGATTTTGCTTACGCTTGTTTTTTAATTGCTTATAATAGGTAGGCGTCAATCCGGTGATTTTCTTAAACTGGTTGGATAAATGTGCCACACTGCTATAATACAATTTGTGAGAAATCTCAGTAAGAGTCAGCTCGTCATAAATCAAATATTCTTTAACCCGTTCGATTTTGTGTAGGATGATGAATTGTTGGATGGTTATTCCCTTGACTTCGGAAAACATATTTGCCAAATACGTGTAATCATATCCTAGTTTTTCGCTGATGAAATCTGAATAGTTGACTTTTGGCAATTCATCAGAATAGTGAATCATCTCAATAATAATATTTTTGATGCTGTCTATGATGATGCTTCTTTTATCATCCAATAATACTAATCCTGATTTTAATAAGTTTTTCTTTAGCTGATCTCTTTTCTCAATAGTGATATGTTCAATGATTTCTACCACGCCCAAATCAATAATTACATGATGAAGATCTAGCTTTTTTAGCTCTTCCACCACCATCATTTTGCAGCGCAGACTAACCATGTATTTGATATAAAGTTTCATTTTAGTTGGCTGACTGTTAATAGTTGGAATTCGCTCGCATCGATGCGTGTTAGCGAAAGACTGACTTTAATTGTTTTTTACAATAAACGATTATTTATTCTCAAAAGGTATTTTTTAAATTCTGCACCCATAAATCCTGTACAAGGTTAGGCATCGTCATTAGTTATAAAAGTTGTCTAGGACAAGATTTATTCTTGACCAACTCTTATGTATCTCCTGAGAAGCTACTATTTCAAAATCGCATGGAAAGTCTTATAATGTCATGAATAGTTAGGTGCTTCCGGAGCTCTATGGTACGGAGTCAGTCCATAATTTTTCGATTTTTTAAAGAAATATATCCTCCACCAATTTAGTATATTTTATAATCTGATTATGCGCTTTTCTAGCAGTAACGATATAAAAGAATTATAAAGGAAGCTCCACTCTAGGTTTGAGGCCTATCGGTCACCCGTCTTCGGTCTTCCGGCCTTTAAAGCAAAGAGTATATGGCTACTGGTATCGTTGAGGATAATCATAAGTGTGCCTTGAAGCGGAGGAATAAGTCCAACGCATGCTGTTGAAAAGATGATGGAAGGCCCATCGTGGAAGCTGTCAGCCAGATTTCACAAACCACTTTATGGTGCGAATTGCCGAAAGGTATTCGTATTGAGCGATAAAGAAAAGGCGGAAGTTATCCGTCAAATGAGTAACGGGGAGCTGAACGAGAGTGAACCTCCATAGTAAAACATCGATATATCCATAGCCCATACTGAAACTGAGGGGGTTTATGTGTCCTCAGGAACTGAGTTCGGCAGAAGTAAGCTGTTACCGGCCGGACAGTATGCGGTGTAAAGGAGGCAAGAACCCGTTACAGGCTTTTCAACGGAACAAGGGAACTCTTTCGGCGGAGTTAAGGGAAAGTACAAGCAGCGAACCTGCAAGGCGAATACTGTAATGCTGAAAGGGGGCGGATTCCATCGTAGTAGTGACGATATTCTGTGAAAGCAGAGAGGAGCGAAGGGTGGAACCAGAGTCGGTTTACATATTAACAACAACTTGTAAAAGGGGATGATTGATTATTATGAAACAAAGGAACATCCTGTAAAGAACAGGAGACCTGACTTTGGGAGCGCCGTGTGATGGGAGACTATCACGCACGGTGCTGTGAGAGGTTTGGGGTGAAATTCCCCTTACCTACTCGACTTCACAATTGCTTTACTGCTAAATTAGCGGATTATCATAGAAAAAAAATATCTTTGAATGGTCCGTTATACTGATAATAATCTTGGACTTTTCTTGGTCCATGGTGTGGTTTAAAATTTATATTTTATTTAATTGACCTGTAACGCTCCGAGGAACCCATATGTTTTGGATTAGTAATTGTAAGGAATTCAGTTAATCCTGTGCTGGTTCCAATTAGAGGGTAGAAGTTGAAAAAGGTCTTTTTGCTTATGGCTCTGGATTCGTTCAAAGACATCCTTCAGCCATGTAAATTCATTGATCTTGTTTTTTTTGCAGCTGGCCATGAAGGAGTACATCCCGGCAGCCATCTGGGCTGCCTGATGTGATCCCGCAAAAAGAAAGTTCTTTCGGCCGATTGCCAGTGGCCTCACTGCATTTTCTATCAGGTTGTTGTCAATTTCCATCTGGCCATGAAGTGTGTACGCACTCAGTCCTGCCCATCTGGGCAGGGTATAGTCGATGGCTTTTCCCATCGGACTCTGGGGCCTGTAGCGCTCTTGGTGCTCCTTCATCCATTTCTCCAGTCTGTCCAGAACGGGTCGGGTATGTTCTTTTCTTTCCTCCGTGCGTTGCTCCCAGCCCAGTTCCTGTTCCCTCATCCGCTGCTCCAGGGCATAGAGGTGCTGCATTTCATCCAGGACATAATTGGCCTGTTTTTCGTCATCCTTGACAGCATCGACAAATTTACGTCTTGCATGGGCCATGCAGAATGTCAACAGGATGTCCGGATGGTTCCCAGTGATCATCAAGCATATGCTTAACCTGGATGACCGGGAGACCGTAGCCCAGATTACCGAAAACATGTATCTTCAATATTTTCTGGGGTACAGTTCCTATATCAAACGGCCTTTCTTTGATGCTTC
>Ga0307487_1001592_pt1 | contig 15777 bp, 12 predicted proteins | sample CBIW12metaG_FD_203665 | JGI IMG/M metagenome (GOLD analysis project Ga0307487, IMG submission 203665) | Sea-ice brine microbial communities from Beaufort Sea near Barrow, Alaska, United States - CBIW 1.2 | ecosystem: Environmental > Aquatic > Marine > Coastal | place: USA: Alaska | collected... | reverse complement strand
TATACCCAGAGAGAATACCAAAAAAAAACTAGCTAACTAGGGGTTGGTCTCGTCGGCCTACGGCCTCCTCATCCAACCCCTAGTTAGAATAAATTTAAACCCTAGACACAGTTTAATGAACTATCCCCTCTGTTTTATGAATTACCTCAAGAATTACTTTGTCCATCTCATCTACAGAAGCAGAAATCAACTCAAAAATTTCTTCAATGGATTTACCACCACCTTCCAGCTCCTTCGATAAATATAGTAAACTCATGATTCTGGAAAGTGGCGCCCTGATTACATGAGATTGGAGCCATGCTATCTCTCGAAAATTATTATTTTGTTGCATGATCGTCTCAAGCTGTTCTCTAGAAGCTGTCACATCCAACACCGAACCAACGGATCTTAAAGGTTTACCATTGATATCCCTCAGGATAAAACACCTATCCACGAAATAAGCAACTTTGCCAACATCAGTGAGAATTTTATACTCATTGGACCAAAAATTTATGTCTTTATTGTCTAAAGTTTCTTGAAATGAACACCAAACTTCCTCAATTTTTTGCAATGGCACCCTACCTAACCAAGAATTTTCTATATCAAATTTCTCTTTAATCTTGTAGTTCACTATATCGCTATATCGTGAGCTTCGGTATATTATATTAGTTTTATGATCAATCTCCCAAATCATTTCATTGGTCGCCTTCATAGCTAATTCAAATCTTTCATTACTAATTACTAATTGAAGTTCATATTCCTTTCTCTCAGTAATATCCTGAATTGTCCCCTCCAGCCCAATAATTACTTGATTTTCATCTTCAAGGATTCGAGTTTCTTGACACACCCATTTGATATCATCGGTAGCAGTAATAATTCGATGCTCAAAACTTTTAATTTCACCGGGTTCTAAATCATTATTGGTGTCATCATCTAATAAATATCTGTCTTCTGGGTGAATAGTCTGCCTGACATTTTCCAAAGTGGGTACAAATTCTCCGGGACTATAGCCATGAATTAGATAGGTCTCTTCACTCCATTCGGAGATATCCGAAGAGAAGTAGTGAGCCCAATAGCCAAGTTTTGCAATTTTTTGAGCTACTTTAAGTTTTTTGTAAGCAGTGCATAACTCAACACTCGCTTCTTTTTGTTCAGTGATATCTTTTGCGGCAACCATAATGATCTTGGATTCTTGCATGACCACACCATTCGAAACAAACCATTTTACTTTACCGTCCTTTGTCAGAAATCTCGACTCTAACGAATCAGAAATGCCTCCATGGATCAAATCTTTCACCTTCTCCTGTGCTATGAATTTATCATCTTCATGCAAGTATTGGAAAATAGATTTGTTGATAATTTCACTTTTATCATAGCCCAGTAAATTGGCAAAAGCATTATTAACTTTCTTGAGATATCCATCGAATCCTACAATACCATGCGGTCCGGGCGAGATATTGAAAAAGTTTCGGTATAGATCTTCTGTTATTTTTTGCTTCAATACAGTTCCTATTTGCAACCCAACATCAGTTAGCAATTTTACCTGGGTCAAAAGATCCTTTTTGTGACAAGTAGAAAAGCAAATTAAGCTACCTAAAAACGTATCGTTAACCATAATTGGAATTCCCATAGCCGTATTGAGGTCCATCAATTCAGCGGATTTAGTACGAAGAAATTCACTATCTTCCTTTAGATTTTCAATCACCTTCACTTTTTGAATATCCCAAACATTTCCCGGCAAGCCTACCCCTCTCTCAACGCTATTGAAATTCAAAGAATCATTATAAAAGGCTTCCAAATTTTCACTCTTACAAGATTTTGAAATTAAATTGAGTCGAGACTTCCCCTCTGATAGTAGCCAAACCTCACTAATACTAACTTCGGGCAGTGATAACACTACTTTTAGAGCTTTCGCCAAACAAACAGATAATGAGCCCGGCTGACTTAAACTGCGGGTCAAAGAAGCCAATAGCTGTTCACCCATTCGCTTTTCTACAGCTAAAGTCACCTCCTTGGTGTTAGCGACTATTCCAGCAATGAGAGGATTAGAACAGTGATTGGTAAGATCTGTCTGTACCCATCTCCAATTCCCAATACCATCCTTAAATCTGTAGGGTTCAATTGATAGTTGATCTACTGTAGAAAGTTGTTCCAGATTCTTCATTACTCGCGGAACATCATCTTTATGGATATATTCAAAAGCACTTTTCCCTACAAATTCCTCTGCCGGAATTCCTAAAACTTTCAAAGAGGTCGGGGCAACATATATGTAATCTCCTTTCGATCCAATAATCGCGATCAAGTCATTACCTTGTTCAACTAACATCCTATATCTGTATTCTTTTTCAACCAGTTGTTTAGAAATCTGCAGATCCTCTATAAAATGCTCTATGTTTGAAATAAACGTTTTTAACAGTTGAGTTTCACTTCCCTTCAGTTTCCTCTTCCGTCCATAATCTTCTAGAATTAAACTACCTGAAAAGATAGTGTTAATCATTAAGGGAAATTCCAAATGGGTTTGAATGTCTAATTGCCCCAAGATCATCTTTGCCCGTGAAGGAGGCAAATTCAACGTGTCTATTTCAAGTAAATCACCTTTTTGCAAGGATTGCAATAAATGAGGAAAATCATTGAACAGCAAAGTCCTCAATTCAGTATCACCATTACATAATTTTTCATTCTCGCACCACTTTGGGTTTGAAGGCAAGTTGAGATTGCCGTTGAGTTCATGATAAAATGAAATTTTATATCCGTGAAAAAATTTACTTAAGATTTGGACACATTCCTCCAAAGCTTGTGTCGAATCGTGTGATTTCAAAAGAACTTCATTAATCGACCCTATTGTTTCAAGTATTTGTATTTTTTCATCGCTGCTGTTTATTTGTTTGTATTTTTCAGTTAAGTCAATAGCGACTTCTAGTTTAGCGTTTCTACCTTCAAAGTGTATAATTTTGCTCTTCACCTGTACATGAAGGACATTTCCATCTTTCTTTCGATGAAGAATGCCGAGTTGGATATCGTCATCGTATTTAATGTTTGTCACGTCTATTGCTTCTTCCAATTCAAATGTATCTTCTGCCGCCTTGATATCTGCAATCGTCATTTCAAGAAATTCTTTTTCGGTGTATCCGTATTGAAGAATAGCTTCTTGGTTAACTGACTTAAATTCAAGGGTTTCAATATCATACACCCACATCGGAAAGGGAGCCAGATTAAAGAAAACCTTGGTGGAATCGAACTCTACGATAATTGAATTTTTAGTATACATTTTTTATAATTAGCACTCTAAATCACTACTACTAGTTACTATAGATAATTCTTATAGAAATTGATAATAAACAAAAAAATACACATTACCAAAACCTTAGATTCAAGAAAATGTGCTTGTAACGGCTGTTATACGAGTATAACTCAAGTAATTTGATAAATTAAAATGTATCTATCGAAAAAATAATTTGATATATAAGTCATTATATGCTATATATTATGTATTGCACACACATAATTTTGACTAGTTTACTGTTTTACAAACGATTAAAATTAATTTAAATACAATTATTAGACAGGTGATTCCAATGAATTCCAGAAAATGTATTAATTTTTTTGTAATCAAAAATTGCAAAATTAGCCCAATTATTTTTACATTTTTGGGGATTTGTGTTCTGAAATACATTAAAGTAAAGACACTCGCCACAAGAGGTAGTTCGTCCCCTCGGTAGGTAGGCGGAAGGCCGAAGCGCCAAATAAGGTTCTATCCCTAATTGTACATTAATTTTATTAAGCTTACTGGCTCTAAAAGCATCTAATCAATAATCCTGACAGCAAGTAGGCATCTGAAGAAAATATGAATACTATAATTTCACTTCAAAATTTGATAAAATTACTCTCAGTTTTACCCATCTATCTTCTTAGGTTTAGGTATCACAAATCAGGATTATTCCCCCTGTACGACATCTAAAAAGATTCTCCCTTGGCCAAGCGCAAATTCTTTCAAGAACCACCTATGTTTTTTAGAAAATTTTTGAATAGTGAGAAATTTTTGCCAACTGCTTTAATCCGATCAATTTACTTTCTAACTGTTGCTAATGCTTTATATACATATAATCTTATAAGTTGATAGGTATGAAAATCATAGATAATTCACTTCTTGGAGCTATTTCATTTAAGAGTTTGATACTCGAAGAATTGTATAAGAGTAATTTCAATGAGGTTTAGATTCCCCCCTTCGATTAATAAATCAGCATATCTGAAAACTAATAGCCCATTGAAAGGCGATATACAAGGTTGAAGGCATATTAATTTTTGGAATCAAAATTGTATCTCAAAAAATTAAATTATTTTAAAAGCAAATTTTACATCATGAAATTCTTTTATATGTCTTCTTTACCTAATTCAGAAGGGCAATTTACAGTGCATGACAGAGATTGTTTTGATATTCCTTCTATTTATGAACGAGATTATTTAGGACCGTTTAATACAGCGTTGGAAGCATTGAGATACGCCTCCACCAAAGAAATAAGTGTCATTACCTGCATGAAATGTTGGAGTAAAAATGAAATTTATTCAGTTAAATCTGAAATAGTCGAAAAATAAAGTTTTCATACTACTTACGTGTTAGCGAAAAATAGATTCCTAGAGTTATTTACATTGGTTGATTTATGTATCTGTTAATTTCAATTTTAGGTCACGACAGGATCAGCTTTAAACCCTCGATTAATTTTTAGTTAGGGGTGTGATGAAAACTAAATAAAATCGGGTTGCTTTAATCAAGCACCAAAGGAATTGCTACCTCTAGTTATTACTTCTTAATCATGCAATCGCTCAAATGCCTTGATGATTAGTTCTTGAGCTGAATTGCTGACAGGAATCCGCTGATTATTAGCTAATATTAAATAACCACCATCATTTCGGATATATTTAGCGACACAATTTGGATTGACTAAATAGGATTGGTGGACACGTATAAACATGAATTTGGTTAAGGATTTCTCCACCTCATTCAAGTCCTTAGAAATTAAAACGGATCGACCTCCAAGGGTGAAAATTTTCGTGTGCTCGCTTTGGCTCTGGCAATAATCAATGTTTGCTATTTCGATGAATTCCATCCCATCTTCACTAGGTAAAGCAAGCTTATTCTTAAGAATACCTTCATTTTTTAGAAACCCCAACAACTGTGTTACACCCTTTGCAGGGTCGTTTGGTAAGCAACTCTTTTCGATGTGTTGATCCAAGGTTTCTTTAAGCTCATCTTCATCAATAGGTTTTAACAAGTAATCCACCGCTTGAACACTAAATGCTTTTATGGCATATTGGCTGTAAGCGGTGGTGAAAATCACATCGAATGGTAATTCATCGAATTGATTTAAAAAATCAAAACCGTTCATGAGCGGCATTTCGACATCAAGGAAAAGTAGATCGATGTCAATACGCTTCAAAACCTCAGTGGCTTCTAATGGCTTGGTTCCCTTGTAAACAATGGGTAATTCTGGAAACAATCGATCAATATCTGATACCAAGCTTTCTACACAATGTAATTCGTCGTCAAGGATAGCTATTTTCATGATTAGTGTGTATTTAGTTTTATATAAAGAATTCCTTAAATAATTCACATTGCTGCAAACCGGCCTAAATTTTCGTTTTTATACGAATGACAACGGTCGTTCCCAGCGCATGACATGCTTCATCTTTTTTATCCACAAATTCATAATCTATGGTACTTGATTGGCTTTTGTTAAATAATTCAATGCGCTTATCATTTAATTCTGTTCCTCTGCTTTTGTGCCGTTTATTACTTTCGGCAGCCTGAAACCTCCCTACTCCAGTATCGTCAATAGATATCTTAACAGTGTCTTCGATATGTTCGACGATAATTGAGAGCATTTTACTTTCCCTCTCACTTGGAAGTAGACCATGCCATATTGCATTTTCGACAAAAGGCTGTAAAAGCAGGCTTGGCATAAAAATGTCCTTCCCTTCCGTTTCTAATAAATTGACAATGGAATAACAAAAGCTATTATCAAATCTGTTTTTTTCTAAATCAAGATAGTATACCATCAGTGCCAATTCATCTTGTAAGGTATGGATAGGCTTGCTTGCAGTTTCGAGTACAATCCGAACAAAACGAGCCAGCTTGACCAGATATTTGGTTGCTTGTTTATTGTCGTTATGCTGAATCATGTTTTTGATGGAATTAAGGCAATTGAATAAAAAATGCGGATTAACTTGCATCTGATTGGCCAAGATATCTGCTTCCATCAGGTTTTTTTCATATACGACTTTCAGACGTTCATTTTCCAAATTTGTCAACAATCGTTCTGCTTTTATTCGATCCTTGCGGCTTTGGTTTTGCAACACAAAAAAAACGGCTGAAACCACAAACAAAGCGAATAGAAGTATAATAATGAAACCGCGAGTGTTTAGCTGATTGTTGCGCCGCTCCATACTAAGTTCCTGTATGGATTGCTCCGTTTTTAGCAATTCAATTTCAGACTCTTTCTTTTCCACATCGTATCGACGGGCAATTGCCGAAATCTCCACCAATTGATTTGTCAGGTTGATACTGTCCTGATAATGCTGTGATTTTTTAAAAAAGCTGAGCGCCAGTTGGTAATTATTTAATGCTTCATAGTGTTCTGAAATCTTTTTGGCTGTGGCTTGGATCAGCTCTTGATCCTTCAGCTCCTCCGCTAGTTGCATTGCCCGTTCCATTTTGGGCAAACTCTGACTGTAATTTTTTCTTCGCGCAAAGAGGTTACCCAATTCTAATAATGTATGAGCTTGTTGCTGTCGGTCGTTAATCTGCTGAAATACATCTAGGGCTTCGTTAAAATAACGCTCCGACGTTTTCAGATCTCTACCTTCTGTGAGGTAACTCTCTCCTAGCGCTTTGAGTCCCATCCCCTTACCTCTGGCATCTTTGCGGGTTTCGTTGATAGTCAATATCTCACGTAGGTATGTTCGCGCTTTATTATGTTGGCCTAATTGATCATAATAACCACCTATGGTGAGGTTCTGAATGGCAACTCCCCGTTCATTTCCTACTTTTTTAGCAAGATTCAGTGCCTTTTCCAAATAGGCAAGACCTTCCTCCTCTTTGCCCGGAATCGCCATGAGTGCATTACCAATCCCATTACAGGCAATCTCCATGTTCTTTGCGTTTTTATCGGTTTCAGCTAAGCGGAGAGCTTTGATATGATAATCCACGGCCCGGTCGTAATCAGCATTATATCGGTAAGCCACACCTGCATTGTTAGCATAGCGCATCTTGTCCACAGAATATCCCTTTCGGTCGACTATCATTTCATAAGCACGGACGTGGAAGGTAATTGCATCCTTGTATTGTTGATAAAAGCGGTAAAGCAGGCCGAGATTATCGAGAGTCCTTGCATATAAGAAAGGATTTTGTGTTGCCGCAATTTCCATCGCCTGAGTGGCCATTCTTATATCTTCATCGCCGTGCTGTGACACACGGTGCATCTCTCGGGATAGCTGAATCATAATCACAGCGCGCATCGAATCGTTGGATTCCAAGGATAATTTGCGCTGTAAGCTATCCATTTGCTGTTGTGCAAATGCTCCAGAATCGCAGCCAAAAAATAGGATGACAAAAGCTAGGCAAAAGATATTTCGTTGCTCATAATTCATAATTGAAGCATCATTTCCAAAATTCTGTTAATCTGTTTCGCTTTCTGTCTAGAAACCGGGATTTCTGTATTATCAACCATAATTAAACTTCCGCCGTTCTGCTTCAAAATCCCTTTTACAAATTTTGGATTTATTAAATGAGATTGATGAACCCTGATGAAATAGTGATCTTTCAAGAGTTCCTCCACGTCTTTTAAAGTGCGACTGATCAAAATTTTGCTTTCATCCTTGCAGAAAATATTAGTGTAATTATTATCTGATTGACATCGAACTATGTTATTTATTGATACAATTTGGTATCCTCCTCCTATTGGAAATGCAATTCTAGGATGTTCTTGTTTGCCATCGCCCAAATACTCATGGAGTACATCCCATTGGTTCTCCGAAGTTTTTTTACGTCTTTTTTCCCAGAATGAAAGCGCTATTACAATATCTTTTTCGGCAATCGGCTTTAAAAGATAGTTGATGGCACTGTATCGAAACGCTTTGACGGCATATTGGTCGTAGGCGGTGGTAAAAATCACATCAAAATCGATGGGCCGAAGCTTATCCAATAGGGTAAAGCCATTAAGGATAGGCATTTCGATATCTAGGAATAACAAATCCGGTGGGTTCTTCTTAATAAATTCCAACCCCTGGATTGCATCAGTAAAAACGTGAGTTATTTTATAATTTACTTGTATTTTTTCAATTAAATTCTTCAACACATTTATGCAGTGTGCTTCATCATCAATTATTATTATTTTAATCATGGCTTATCTATTTTAGTATCACTCAGTATTCATAAGTCAATGTAATTCTTGTCCCTATTGCGGCTCCATTCTCTTTAAGGTCGGTGACCTTAAAGAGAATGGAATGGTCGCTTAAATGGTTATACAATGCCAATCGATCCCTAATTATGGTGCTTCCCATAGCGGTATGAAGTTTCCTCTTTTTAGCACTCTCTTCTCTACCTATTCCGTTATCTTCAATTATAATCTTTAGATTTTCTGTGGTATCGAAACTGATGTCTAATTTTTTATCAACTTTCAAACTGGGGTGAAGTCCATGCCAAATGGCATTTTCGACGATAGGTTGTAAAAGCATTGGAGGAATCTGAAATTGGGATAGTTCTTCTTTAGATGAAACGTCAATTGTATAACTAAAACTCTCTCCCATTCGACTCTGTTCCAAAGAAAGATATAACTCCAGAATATCAAGCTCTTCCTCTACTGTTATCACCCTCAAGCTGCTATTTTCTAAAATGTGTCGGAGGAGGCTGGAAAAATCATCTAAATAAATTACTGCGTCATCTCCCCTTGCCGTCATTATCAGGTTTTTGATGGCATTCATACTATTGAAAATAAAGTGAGGGTTCATTTGGGAGCGCAAGGCAACCATCTCTGTCTCTTTTATTTTTTGAGTAAATTCATTTTTCCTTTTTTGCTCATTTTCTTTCTCTATTTCAACATATAGCTGAATGAGTTCAGTGGTTTTTTCATGTACCTTAATGTCTAATTCACGGTTCATATTTGCCTGCAGTTGCTCATTCTCTTTAAACTGCTTTATCATCGCAGCATCCGTCATTTCTTTTTCTTCTTGAATTAGAGAAACATTTTTTCCCAACGCCAGCGAAAAACAATAGATTTCTGCAATCAGCCCAAGTTGAAAAACAATATTGGGGGCTTCCTTAAATCCGAAAAAGTGAAGAGGTATATTCTCCAATCCAAGATAATTAATATAAGATCCTAATACTGCGCCAATAAAAAAGAAACTCTGCCCTATTATAAAATATCCCAACAACGGATGCTTTACTTTTATAATAATCCAAATAATTAACACAAAATTAACAGGAAGTATTATGAGACGGACAGTATTAAATAGTGTAGGGGTCAACTGTGGATCGTAAAAAAAAACATTAAATAATAATCGAGACACAGCATAAGCTAAACAAGCAATTCCTAGGTACTTAAGAACCCGCGCCAGCAATAAATCAAATGAACTTATCTGCAGCAGATTCAAAACAAAAAATATATAGAATGCTATAAAAATAAACTGAACTGGATCATTTAAAATATTGGATAGTCTGGGGTAATATTGAAAGAAATTCCCTACTGGAGCCAAGGTATTACCAAGTACGATAAATCCGAATATCAGCAGGAAAAATAAATATCCCGTATAGTAGAAATATAGTTTCCCCTGAACCCTAATCCAAATCACCAGAAGGAAAATAAAAAGTGTAAATACAGAAAAGATGTAGAAGTAAATGAAAACGATCGAATTGACCTGATCACTATTTTCAAGTCGAGAAAGCTCCAAATTTTCCTTGTCTAAAGCAAAGGCTGGGGGATTAGATGGCATATCAACTTTAGAGTTGACAATGTCCATTTCACTGTCAATGTTCAAGTTGTAATCAGAGCCCATTTTTTCCCAAGAGACCGTTAATTTGGTCTTATGAAATTTCACCGGGTTGCCATGAATCTCAAGAAAACTGTAGATTTTAGAATCACCCTCAGCTTGTCCCTTCATCGGCATTAAACTGGCCAAAAAACAATACGCTATTAGAAAATAAACCCCCATTAATTGAACTAAATTACTAATTTTATAGCTAGACACCTAATCGAAAGCTATATTTACATTTTATGATTATCCGCTACTTTGCCAGTAATCGTAGTTTCTTTGATTGACTGGCAGGAAGACCGATGACGGAAGACCGACGTGGCGTCAATTGCTGAGTTTACCAAATTTTTCAATGCTTTTGACTCGTTACTGGAAGAAAAGCGGATATACATATTACATTTTATGGAAAATCGCAATTGCAATAGTAAAGGACAAAAAGCGACTTAATTAATGGTAAACACGAGCATAGCCGGCACATCGGTCACCAGTCACTTGTCTTCCCATCAAGTAACCAAAGAAAATAAGGTTACGGGACTTTTATTCTATTATTGAAATTGGTATTGGAATAGTAGAATCCCCAACGATACAAATTTTTGAGTTTAAAGAGAATTTTCACACATGTGATTCCTCACTATCTTCCCTATCAGTTTTATATGCAAATAAATAAGCACTCGTGATGCTATGGAACGCTGAATATCAGTAGCTACACAAAGTAGATTCAGCTGTTTCAGCCTATCATTCCCTTAATTAACTTTCTTTAATCGAATCCAACGTTTTATCACATCTCAATAATAGACAATTCGACACTTGACACTTCACTATATTAAAGCGAAACGATTTATCTTTCGATTATTCTTCTCACGGGCAAATTAAAGAATCCTTTTATAGTTACTTTTTCATCCAAATCATTCCCAATTACCATAGAAAAAGTGCCTGAGGTTTCTTTTTCACTCTACGTATCTTTATATACAATCCCGATCCATCGCTTTGCCCATCACCATTGACATCGCCTGTGACAAAACCAATCCAGTTGTCAAATTCCATGTCATCCCATATCAGTTTTGCTGGGTTAGCCATTCGCTCATTAGGCTGCAAGGAATAACTAACAGCCCCATCTGCGTGGCTGATACTAAAAGAAACTACTGCATTTTTATAATCCCTATCTGCAGCGATATTAGCAAGTTGATCGATACCACCTTCCTGCTACCATATCGCATTCATGACAACCGCACCAATAAAATCTACGGTACTTCCATCTTCGAAAGTAAGTGTAACCGTTACGCCATCATTAATAATTGGAAGCTCTTCCTTGTTTTCACTACATGAAGTGAAAATATAGAATCCAATAGAAATTAATAGAAGGGCTATCTGTTTGATTCTTGCTATTGCTCTCATAAAAGAGATTTGCGATAATGATAAAATACTAACTTTCAATTTGAAAATAAAAGTAGCCATCTGATTATACAAAAAAATACACCAATGAGTATTTAGCAGTGTTGATTTAGAATTCGGAGAATGTAGGACGTATCATCAAATTCTAATCCATAGCTACCAGATACTCATTTAGGGTTTTTAAGTGCCCTTGCTTTAGCTAGGTTTGCTTCTATATTTTTAACCTATACAAAATTATTTTCAATATTATATAACTAAAAGAATGATGTTAAACATGAAAAAACTAGTACTCGCAAGTTTATTAACAGCAGTGTTCTCGATTACGACCTATGCCCAAAAAGGAGCTATCCAACTAAATGGCGGTATAGATATCGGCTTACCAATTGGTAATTTTGGTGAAGCATATGGACTCGGCTTTGGAGGCACAGTAAAAGGATTGTACGGGATCAATGATGAAGGGCAGGTGGGGCTTACCTTAGGATATATCCATTTTGGAACTAAAGAAGATCTTGGTGATGGCAACAGTGTATCTCTGGGAGTTATTCCAATTTTAGCCTTGTACCGTCACAGTTTTGGGAAATTATATGTGGAGCCCCAGATCGGCTTCTCATCCATCCGATCTAAAGTAAACTTTTCCGGTGCAGGGTTTAATTTCGGAGGATCTGCATCATCAACATCATTCAGCTTTGCAGCAGGCGTAGGGTATATGTTGGGAAATATTGACCTTTCAGCTCGATATCAGAGTTTTTCACAAGGTGGATCTGGTGCAGGATTTGCAGGACTTCGGGTGGCCTACAATTTTTCTCTCTGATAAAATAGACCTCAACGAGTCCTAAAAACTTTCTATCATGAAAACTAGTCAAATACTATCCAAATCACTTCTGATTACACTTTTTCTTATTGGTGCGACGCTTACCAGTTGCATGAAAAGTGAGATAGAGTCAGACAGGCAAGAAGATGAAAAGATATTCGGTACAACGCACAATTTTGATATAACCCTGGTGAATAATGCTACCAACTCTGAAACAATTAAATTTTCTGGAACGGTGCCAATCGATGACGGGAATGCTTTATATAGAAACAAGTCGGTCTCGGGAATAAGCGATCATTCTATTACCCTAATTTTAGGTAAACTCGATGAAGCAGGTAGTGTATTCGGGATTTTGAACCTGAAGGAGGATAAGCAACCTATCACCGAATTAAAAGATGTTGTCGGGCAAAAAGGTGGCCTTATAACTATTAGACCAAAAGGAACAGAGGATTATTTCACCTCTACCTCTGGCACATTGAAAGTTTCAGACCTTATGTATGCATTACCAACCTTGTCATCAGGAGCGGCAAGTTTCAAACTTGAGTTTGATGGTGTTTTTGAAAAAAATAACAAGGAAGACCAAACCTACAAAGGATCTGGAACGATTACAATTATCCCAGAAAAAGCTATGGGAAGCTATAAAAAACCATGAATTACGGCCAAATAGTAGATAGATAAGTGGTGATTCAATCTAATTTTTTATTCCCTTCCCATTTGGCTAGTACGTCATCTAACAGTTTGATTTTTGATTTGGGACGATCCCATTAAACTCGTTGAAAGGAGGGAAATCGATAACCTTTTGAAAATCGGCTAACCAAGTAAATTCTTTTGACTGATTTTTTTTTGAAATGTTCTATGTTTTTCAAAAACAGAAAACAAAAAGAGGGGCGACCATTTTGGACGCTCCTTTTTTTGTTTTTTGCGATGTAAATCCTTGAGTTTTGTACACATCAAATTAAAATAGAAAAAGTAGCACTATTAATTGTTTTATGCAAATCTAAATTCTGGAGATCTGTGAGTCAGATACTCCAAAATAGATGCACTTCTAAAACTAGTATCCATCATTAACCCTATGAACTATCACAGGTAAAAAACTATTTAAGCTGATCTAACTGCCTAATATTCCTTGATTTCTGGAAATAATATTGAGGATCAAAACGAATTAAAATATTTTGAAAATTACAAGGGCATAAATTATAAATCGTAAATATCTAAATATAGCCCAAAGAAGGTAGTGTGAAAAATTAAATTTTATGAGTCCGCAGGCTAAACTTACAATGGAATGTGGAATTGGCAACATGGCTCCCATGAATACAAATAACCCACCCCACTTTCTAAGATGTATTATGTGCTTAGCAATCTTATTTTCTATATGATTCTTGATTGCAGGAATTAAAAATAAACAACGACCCATAAAATAGGAAATCACGCCACCGATGTATGACATTGTTGCCAAAACAAACAGGTAGAACCAAGGATCTGCAGATTTAGAAGCCCAAGCAATAAAAATTTCAGGAGGAACTAGACCTAAAATCGTTTCTGAAACAAGAAAAGAAGAGACTACTATTTGTGGGGAATAGGAGGCTACAAGATTATTAAGTATTGAATTGAAATCTAATATAAAATACTCTAGGGCGACTAATATCGCTACGAAAGCTAAAATTACTATAACACCCTTAATAGTTGTATCCTTCAAAAAGGAATAAAACTTTGTTATTTTATAATAGCGATTAAGCAATCCTGCTCTTTTGAGTAAAATCTGATAAGTTGTAATTCCAGAATTGTTAGCCATTAAGTTAATATATTTTTAAAATTCTTTGTGAAAGAATAATTATGATGTACTAGTAGTAGTCAAAACTAATAAGGTGAACACAAGGATAAAATATGTGATACCAAAAGCTGTAATTGGATTAAATCAAAGACACATTTTGAACTTAAAGCAAATACGGTAGTGATTTCCAAAATCAATTTTGAAATTTTGATTCAAAAATTCAGTCCGACATTTCCCTGAAGAACGATTCAAACTATAGATACTATTTGAACTAAAGGACTATAGCTACCACTTCGGGAAAACGAAATCATGCCCTTAAATCCTTCACCATTGCCTCTTTATTCAATCATTTTTTTTATAACGTTTTGAATCATGTTTTTGTTATGATTGACTGTGTTAAAGAAATAAGCACAACCACTTAAAAATCAAGCAGTTGAATTTAATCCTGAAAGCTAATGAGTTTCATAGACCCATCACGAGTTAAATAGAATACCAAAATTAAGTCAAAAAGTGGTGTACTAAGAATTTTTTCGCAGTTATAATTTTTTTTTGACTACCGAGTCTCTAATGCGTCTGAGCAGACCTCCTAAAAATATTAATTGTGTTTTATGTCTTCTGACATTCAAAAGAGGCTCTTCGATAAATACTAATGAGAATTACATGGTGTTAAATACTGCCCTGAATTATGATTCTAATCACCTTAAAGCTGTTCAAATACGATCAAAGGTGTAAGCTCAGATAATCTTAAGGCTTAACCGTAAATCAGTAATTTTTCAATTTGGCGATTTGCGCATGAGCTTTCAACACTATTCATTCAGTCATGTAGCGATTACTTTGCTGGTAGCTCACAAAAAACACCTAAATGCCTTTTGGCCGTATTCCTATTTTTGACGATTAAAGAATATTATGAAATAAACTCTCGGAAAGGTGAATAAAATACCCATCGCTTAAATGAACACTTTGCAAAATGGAATCACACAGATAGGTATACATTAAGCTTTTAATAATCCTTTTTTCTCAAATACACGGCTTTCATTAACTTGGCGATCACATTGCCATCTCCATCTTTCACTTCGCACGGAAAATCAAAAACTCCCTTTCCATCTCGGTCCAACTTAGTTTTTATATCAGAAATCTGCTCAGGACACACTTTAAATTCTGCGTAAACCGTTCCTTTTCCGGGCTTTACAAATTCTATAGTCGTCGTTTTATTCCAGACGATAAATTCCTTTCCCAGCTGGATAAGTATAATAAACATGAAAAAAGGATCACACATCGAGTAAAGTGAACCGCCAAATGCAGTTCCCAACAAGTTTCGGTTGTACCACGACAACTTAAGTCTTGTTTTAAAACTTGACTAATCAGCTGCGCAGGAAATCACCTTAATTCCAGAAAATAAATAGGATGGATAGGAGTTGATGGCTCTTATCATTCTTCTAAATTTTCTTTGTTTGCTTTTATCAATAGAAAAAAAATGTTGTGTATGCGGAAGATATGCAATTTCTAATTGATCAGATAGTTGATAAGTTTCAAGGCAAGCTTATTCCAAACCTAATAATACATAAGTAGTTAGGTTCACGAAATTTCCTCGTACTAAAATAATTGAGCATTTACGTTCTGACTTCCGCTTGGCCTGCGAGCAAAAACACTCAAACATTTCCAAAACCGATAACCATAATTTCCCGTACTTTGCAGAGTGCAAGTCGTCTTGTCGCTGTCCCGATCCCGATATTTATCGGAACAATCGAGAGAGAGGAAAGTCCGGGCAACATAGAGCGCCATACTTCCTAACGGGAAGGGT
>Ga0307487_1001591_pt1 | contig 15782 bp, 11 predicted proteins | sample CBIW12metaG_FD_203665 | JGI IMG/M metagenome (GOLD analysis project Ga0307487, IMG submission 203665) | Sea-ice brine microbial communities from Beaufort Sea near Barrow, Alaska, United States - CBIW 1.2 | ecosystem: Environmental > Aquatic > Marine > Coastal | place: USA: Alaska | collected... | reverse complement strand
AATACGAGTGTCATAGATGAGCCTCAACCCTAGGATGAGGGTCGTCGTCAACGCGACAGCGGCAATGATTCCCCACGGAACTCGCGCGTTAAAGAGTGTGATTGCCGACTGATGCACCGCCGTGAGCACGAGACCAACAAGCGAGCCAATAGCTAACGAGACAAGCGCGAGCATTACACGCTCACCGCGACTGCGCTCCCCGATCACCACTTCGCGGCGGCGAAGTCGGCGCAGATACTCGGCCGGAGTCGACAGGCGCCCCCCCGAAGTAACCTCGCCGTCGTAGATCTCCATGGCCCGACGCTTAACGGCAATGGCCGTTGGTGTTGAGACCGCAACTCCCCTATCGACCGGCACCGACGACGCCGTATAGAACGCAACACCTGCAAGCTCAGTAGCGTGCGCCGTCGCCTCGTGCACGAGCCGCGCTTCGGACTCACGGCTGCTGCCGCTGGCAGACGACGCGTAGCTCACAACGACATCCGGTTTAATGGCGGTAATTGCTGCAGCAAGATCGGCTGCCAAGTCACGGGGAGTGCGGGTACTGAACTGGCGCCCGTCGTCGTCCCGCAAGAGGTGGTGCGTGGTGATGCCCAAGATCGTTCGCACCCTGGCGTTGATCTCCTCCGCCGCCGCCGAATTGCTGCAGCTGAGCGCGATGAGTTCGGTTCCGCGCTGCACCAGGGTGGCGATGGTGGCGCCGAAAACCGTGGCCTCATCTTCGGGGCGTGCTGCGATGACCAACACCCGCTGTGCCCGATCTTTCATGGCTGTCCCTCCAGCACTCATTCTGCAGTAGACAGAATAAGCACAGGTAGGCGGAATAGGGCTGCTTAGGTTAGGTTTACCAAACTGTCTAATTCTCGGCGAAGCACTTGCCGTTCCACCCGGTGGCCTCCTCAAAGAAGGTGGCCTCATCAAAGGATAGCTACGTTACGTGGGTTCGGCTAGGTTCCTGTGGGCGCAACCGTGTAGTTCGCGGTATAGCCGTCATTCGACTTCGCGACGATGACGCCGCCAGCCCAAGCATCACTCGTGAAGATAATGGTGCCCTCACCGCCTGAGCCGCTCCCCTGCAGCTGGATCTCAAAACCGGCATCGGCCAACTCAGTCTCAATGCCGGTGAGCGGAGACTCAGCGCCAGCCAAGATCGTGACGTTATATCCTCGGCTCTCGCCCTCACCGGCAGCGATACCGAACTGAACATCGCCAGACACCAGAGGAACCTCGCTCGGGAAGCCCTCAGGGACTTCCGTGCCGCCCAACTCGACCTGCCCACCTGTCGCCTGCTCCACCAGGTTCTCAATGGGATTGCCAAAGCAACCAGAGAGCGCTGGGGTGATACCCACAGCAAGAACAATCGCGATGGATGCACTGATGCGTCGTTTCGGACTAATCATGACTACTCTCCTAATGTTCTAGATCCATGGCCATGGCGCGGCTGTCGCACGGCCATTGCTGCCTCCATCGTCAGTGCACTCTACTGTGCACTCTGCGTTTCTCCCATGCAGTCAGCATTTCTGCGGTGCACTCTGCGTGAACGAACAATGCAGCCACGATCATAGTGACCGTAGCTGCATCGTACTCCCGCAATACGAACGATTCTTCGCTCAGTCGTGCTGGGATGAGGCTATGCGTTCTGCTTCTTGAGGCGCGAGGTTTGGCGTGCACGCGCGTTAGCATCAAGCTCAACTTTGCGAATTCTCACGAACTCGGGTGTAACTTCTACACACTCGTCTTCACGGGCGAATTCGAGGCACTCTTCCAACGTCAGCTTGCGCGATGGAGTCATGCGCTCGAACGAGTCCGACGTCGACTGGCGCATGTTGGTGAGTTGCTTTTCCTTGGTGATGTTGACGTCCATGTCGTCGGCGCGCGAGTTCTCGCCAACAACCATGCCTTCGTAAACCTCCTGAGTGGGCTCAACGAAGAACGACATGCGCTCTTGCAGCGCAACCATGGCAAAGGGAGTAGCTGCACCGGCGCGGTCGGCAACGATAGAACCATTGACGCGGGTAACGATTTCGCCAGCCCACAGCTCGTAGCCGTGCGATACCGCGTTAGCGATACCGGCACCACGCGTGATGGTGAGGAACTCGGTGCGGAACCCGATGAGTCCACGCGAGGGAACGATGAACTCCATACGAACCCAGCCGGTGCCATGGTTGCTCATGCCTTCCATGCGGCCCTTGCGAGCAGCAAGAAGCTGAGTAATGGCGCCGAGGTATTCCTCGGGGGCATCAATCGTGAGGTTCTCGAACGGCTCGTGAACCTTGCCGTCGATCTTCTTGATAACTACCTGAGGCTTGCCGACAGTAAGTTCAAAGCCTTCACGACGCATCTGCTCGACGAGGATGGCGAGTGCGAGTTCTCCACGGCCCTGAACCTCCCATGCGTCGGGGCGTCCAACGTCTACAAGCTTCAGCGAAACGTTACCGACGAGCTCGCGGTCGAGACGATCCTTGACCATACGGGCTGTGAGCTTGTGGCCCTTGACCTTGCCGATGACCGGCGACGTGTTGGTACCGATGGTCATCGAGATTGCGGGCTCGTCGACCGTGATGGTTGGCAGCGGGCGAACGTCATCGGGGTCACACAGGGTTTCACCGATGAAGATGTCTTCGAATCCGGCAACAGCGACGATGTCACCCGGGCCCGCGCTTTCGGCGGGGTAACGGTCGAGAGCCTTCGTGATCATCAACTCGGTAACGCGCACGTTGGCGACGCTTCCATCGTGCTTGACCCAGGCAACCGTCTGACCCTTCTTAATGGTTCCGTTGAAGACGCGCAGCAAAGCAAGACGGCCAAGGAACGGCGAGGAGTCGAGGTTGGTTACCCACGCCTGAAGGGGGTGCTCGTCATCGTAGGACGGCGCAGGAACATGCTTGAGGATCGCATCGAACAGCGGCTCGAGGTCTTCGTTGTCTGGCATCGACCCGTTTTCGGGCTTGTTCCAGCTAGCGGCGCCAGCGCGGCCCGAAGCATAAACAATAGGAACGTCGAGGATCGCATCCAGGTCTAGATCAGGAACGTCATCAGCCATGTCGCTGGCGAGACCCAACAGCAGGTCTTGGCTTTCGGCAACGACCTCGTCGATGCGCGCATCTGGACGGTCAGTCTTGTTGACCAGCAGAATCACGGGCAGCTTGGCCTCAAGCGCCTTACGGAGCACGAAACGAGTCTGCGGAAGCGGGCCCTCACTGGCGTCAACGAGAAGAACTACTCCGTCGACCATGCTGAGTCCACGCTCAACCTCGCCACCGAAGTCGGCGTGGCCAGGGGTGTCGATCACGTTGATGGTGATCGGCCCGTCTGTGGCGAACTTACCTTTGTACGAGATCGCGGTGTTCTTCGCGAGAATCGTGATGCCTTTTTCGCGCTCAAGCTCGTTCGAGTCCATGGCGCGCTCTTCCAAGTGCGCGTGCGCCTCAAACGAGTTCGTCTGGCGAAGCATCGCGTCAACGAGGGTGGTCTTTCCGTGGTCAACGTGGGCAACGATTGCTACGTTGCGCAAGTCGCTGCGAGTGGCCATAGCCATAGCAATATTCCTTAATTCATTGGAGGCTGTGCGGTCTCTCACCGCAGGCGCTGCGCAGAAAATTTCGGCAGCAGATCGGCGACCTAATGCCGCCGGGTAAAGATCATGGGAGGGCGCAGAAGGTCATTCAGAGTATCCTGCTAAACCAGTTTACCTTGTTTGACAAGATTTATCGCCGACTTCGCTCCGGGCACAGCCGAGTGGCTACGGTTTCCACTCCCACACGTTCCACCAAATACCAGGACTCAGTGACGAAAGCGACACCATGGAGACCCGATCTTGATCAAACGCGGCGGTTGCTGGATGCTGGAATAGTGGCACTCCGTAGCGGTTTTGCCAGAGCACAGCGTCTGCGTCTGCCAGCAACCCGATTTGAGTTGCAGCATCCATTGTGACCGAACTAGCGTCGCTCAGGAGCGTGTCAACCGCGGAGTCTGAGAAGTAGTTGAGATTTGCATAACCATCCGTGCTGAACACGCCGGGAGCAACTCCGACTCCCGGTCGCGCCGCTTGCCAACTGAACAGTGCGGCATCGTAGGCACCAGGGGTTCCGAGCGTCGCGCGCCAGTCTTCGGTGGAGCAATCGCTCACAACAAAACCTGCGGATGCCGCAGATTCTTTGATCAGTTCGAACTCGGTCACACGCATCGGGTCCCCGGCCGCGTACAACACACAGACGGCCGGCGCCGTCACGCCTGCTGCTGCCAGTAGTTCTTTCGCGCCCGCGATGTTCACTTCGGCGAACTCACTTGAGCCGTTCGCTGACTGCACGCTGCGGTAGCCGGGGTCGTTGGGGGCGAAAATGAAAGAATCGCGAAGAGTGGCGCGCGGCTGGATGTCGGCAAGCGCGGCAGATGCAAGCTCCCTACGCGGCACAGTCTTGAGGAAGGCTTCACGCACGAGGGGGTCGTCGAATGTACCGTTTTTCGATTCCGCGAACTGCAAGTCAAGGTGTTCGAAACTGTCGGTCGTGCCATCAATAACTGTGGCATCCATTGTTTCGAGGGCATCCCGAACGTCAGTTCCCATTTCGGGCAGTACGATCTGCACCGCACCGACAAGCAGCGCTTGGGCTTGGGCAAGCGGGTCGCTCATGAAGCGAATCGTGATCTCTTGAAACGTCGGCTGGCGGTCGCCGCTGTACTTCTCGTTGGCGCGCAACGTTACGTACTGATTCGCGAGGAAACGTGAGACAACATATGGCCCATTCGAGACCACGAGGCTCTCGTTTGCGGGCATACCCTGAAAGTTGAATACGGTGTTCCAGGTGCGCGCAATCGCGGCGAGATCGCTTTCGTCACCACCGGAGATGGCCGCAAACACCCGCTCCTTGGCGGTGAGTGCGTCGTCGCTGGCAAACGACATCATTCCCACCACGTGCGCAGGCTTTGCCGCAGAGTCAGCGCCAAAGAACGCGACCTCCCAATCTGCGAACGGCTCGTCAAAAACGAGGGTAAGCGACATGCGATCCTCGCTGATCTGCGGAAGCTCAGTGACGAGGTCGATCCCGGTATTCGCAGTGGCTCCTGCATCAAACAGGACGCGTGCGTCGGCACGGTCAAGGGGCGCACCGGTCTCGGGGTCAATCGTGCTCGCTGGGTCAGCGTCTGGAGTGTTGAGCGCTCCGGATGTTGCGGCCCACTCCAAGAGTAGGTCGACGGCATCCACCGCGGTTCCGTCTGACCAGCGCACACCGTCTGACACCGTATAGGTCACCGCGAGCGGGTCATCTGACACTTTCTCGTAGTGCCCAAACGACTCATCCCGAACTAACTCGGAGTCGTCGTTGAAGTAGGTAAAGCCGGTGCCTGTTGCATAGGCAATGCTCGTGTTGGTTTCGCTAGCCCCGTACGAGGTGACCGGGTTTCCGGAGGTGTACGGCTGAGTGACTGCTACGGTCAACTCTGAGCCAGCAATCGTTGTGGATTGCTGGGGCACGCATCCGGTGAGCACTAGTGCTGCACTGGCGGCAACCGCAATGGTCGCCATGATTTTCGTGGCGCTCACTGAACCTCCTGCATACGATCACGCAATGCACGGTGGCACGCTGGTGACGATTCTAAGCGAGAAGGGCCGCCCCGGGGAACGGCCCTTCTCGCCTAATGGATTAGGCACCGAGTTTGATGTTGGCGCCCGGAATCGCTTCGAGCAGTTCCTGGGTGTAAGGGTTGCGTGAGTTTTCGAACACTTCATCTGTCGTTGCCGCTTCAACAATGCGGCCACCCTGCATAACGCACACATTGTCTGCCACTAGTCGCACGACGGCGAGGTCGTGAGTGATGAACAGGTACGTGAGGTCAAGCTCCGATTGCAGCTCTGTGAGGAGGTTCAGCACTTGTCCCTGCACGAGAACGTCGAGTGCGGACACCGCTTCATCAAGCACGAGCACATCTGGCTTGAGGGCTAGCGCACGCGCAATTGCCACCCGCTGACGCTGGCCGCCCGAAAGCTCCCCGGGGTAACGATGACGGGTTGCCTGCGGCAATGACACCTGATCGAGCAGCTCGCTCACACGCGTGAAACGCTCCTTTGGTGTGCCTACGCGATGTGCGAGCAGCGGCTCGGCGATCGTGTTACCCACGCTGTATTGCGGGTCAAGCGAACCGTAAGGATCTTGGAACACTGGCTGAACTCGACGACGGAAGTTCAGGAGCTCTTGCCCCTTGATCCCTGCGAGGTCGACGCCGTCGAACTCGATGCTTCCGCTCGTGAGCGACTCCAGTTGCAGAATCAATTTGGCAACCGTCGACTTGCCCGAGCCCGACTCCCCAACCAGGGCTGTTGTTGTGCCCTTCTTGACGCCGAACGAGATGTCGTTAACGGCCAGCAGTTTGTCTTTGCGGAACCCCTGCTTGCGGATCTCATAAACCTTGGTGATGTTGTTCACCTTGATGAGGTCCGTGGTCGCAGCAGATTCCCGACTCGCAGCACGCGCGATGAGTGCATCATCGAGCGAACCCTGCCCAAAGATGTGCAGATCATTATCGGAGCTCTTGTGAGACTTGATCGACTGAATACGGCGCGAGGCGAGGCTCGGTGCCGCAGCAACCAGACGCTGTGTGTACGGATGCTGCGGGTCTTCAAGGATTGTGCGGGACGGACCCGACTCAACCACCTTGCCCTTGTACATCACAACAAGCTGCTCGGCCCGTTCCGCGGCAAGGCCGAGGTCGTGCGTGATGAACAGCACGGAGGTGCCGTAGTCACGGGTGAGCGTCTCCAAGTGGTCGAGAATCTGACGCTGCACGGTCACATCGAGCGCTGAGGTTGGTTCGTCGGCAATCAGCAGCTTCGGGCGGGCCGAAAGACCGATACCGATAAGAACTCGCTGACGCATTCCACCAGAGAACTGGTGCGGGAACTGCCTCAGTCGATCGGCAGCATCGCTGAGTCCCGCCTCCTTCAGCACCTCGATGGTGCGCTGGCGCGCTTCTTTGCCCTGAGCAATGCCGTTGGCCTTGATGGCCTCTTCGACCTGGAATCCGATGCTCCACACCGGGTTCAGGTTCGACATCGGATCTTGAGGAACGTAACCGATTTGGCTTCCGCGAACCTCAGAGAACTGAGCATCCGAGAACTTCGTGAGGTCGTTGCCTTCGAACTCGATTGAGCCGCCAAGAACCTTTCCTGTGCCGGGAAGAAGCCCGATCACTGCTTGAGCAGTGGTGGACTTGCCTGAACCGGATTCGCCAACGATGGCAAGCGTCTGACCCTGGTAGAGCGTGAGGTCGATGCCGCGGACAGCGGGTACGACCCCACGCTGGGTTTCGAAGCCGACTTCGAGTCCGCGAATCCTCAGCAGAGGGGTCTCTTCGTTCGCTGACGATGATGTTACGGAAACTGTTTCTGGGTTGGTCATCGGCGGGCTCTCGCTTCCGGGTCAAGGGCATCGCGAACTACGTCGCCAAACATCAAGAATGCAAGCACCGTAATCGACAGTGCGGCAGAGGGCAGCAGCAGCGTCTGCGGGTGCGTGCGAACGGAAACTCGTGCCTGGTTGATGTCATTACCCCACGACATGATGGTCGACGGGAGACCGATTCCGAGGAACCCGAGAGTCGCCTCAGCGACGATGAAGATACCGAGCGATACCGTTGCAATAACGATCACCGGTGCGATGGCGTTAGGGATGACGTGACGCACGAGCGTCGTGAAGCGTGAAACGCCGAGCGCGGCAGACGCCATCACATAATCGGAGTTTCGGGCCGAAAGCACCGAACCACGCATGATTCTCGCTATTTGGGGCCACGCAAAGAGCGCGAGCACGAATGACACGCTCAGCGCGTCCCGAACGGGAATGACCGAGATAACAACGATTGCACCGAGAACGGTGGGGATAGCGAAGAATACGTCACCGATGCGCGATACGAATGAGTCGAGGAGTCCACCATAGAAGCCGGCGAGGGCTCCGATGATTCCGCCAAACAGGGTCACCATGATCGTTGTGAGAAGACCGATCGTGACGGATGCCTGAGTCCCAAAAATAATCCGGGAATAGACGTCACAACCTTGCCTCGTGAAGCCGAGCGGATGCCCTGCTTGCGGGTCTCCGTTGCTGAACTTCAGATAGCACTCGGTCGGGCTATAAGTCGCAAAGAGCCCGGGGAACGCTGCGACTAACACGATGATGAGAATGAGGACGGAAGAAATCCAGAACATCGGGCGACGACGCATTGACTCCCAGGCGTCTGCCCAGGTGCTGCGCGCCTTACCTGTCTCGTCGACTTGGTCGATTTCGGCGACCGGGGTCTCCGCCAGCGAAGCGATGTAGTGGTCTTGGCCGGGCCGGTGACGGCCAGTGTTGTTACTTGGCATAACGAATCCTTGGGTCGAGCGCGGCGTAGAGCAAGTCGACGAGCAGGTTGGCGAGCACGAAGATGATAACCATCACCGCAACAAACGAGACGACCGTTGGGCCCTCTCCCAATGTGATTGCTCGGTAAACCGTTCCACCGACACCGTTGATATTGAAGATTCCCTCGGTGACGATTGCGCCGACCATGAGCGAGCCGATATCTACACCCAGATAGGTAACAACCGGAACGAGCGAGTTGCGCAGCACGTGCACGGTGACCACTCGACGTCGAGATAGTCCCTTTGCCGTTGCGGTGCGAACAAAGTCAGCACCGAGGTTGTCGGCAACGCTCGCACGGGTCAACCGCACGATGTAGGCAAAGGAAACCGACGCCAGCACGATGGCAGGCAGAATCAGTTCGCCCCAGGGAGCGTCGCCACTCACCGTCGTTCTTGCCCAACCGAGTTGGATGCCGAAGATAAACTGCAGTACGAATCCGACGACGAAGGTCGGCACCGAGATCAGCAACAGGCTGATCACAAGGGCAGACGCGTCGAACAGCTTTCCCTTGCGAAGACCAGCAACGAGGCCGACGAAGATGCCAAAGAAGGCTTCAATGGCGAGAGCGAGCAGCGCGAGGCGAGCAGTGATGGGGAAGGCCTGGGCCATGACATCGGTGACCGATCTGCCGGAGAACGTTGTTCCGAGGTCTCCCTGGAACAGTCCACCGATGTAGAGCAGGTACTGAACGATGAATGGCTTGTCTAGGTTGTACTCCGCCCGGATGGCTTCGATTACGCCAGGAGCTGGTGGGTGGTCTCCGTAGAGTGCGGCGATGGGGTCGCCGGGAACGGCGAAGACCATGAAGTAAATCAAGAAGGTGGCGCCAAAAAACACCGGGATCATCTGGAGGAAACGCTTGCCTGCGTACCACAGCATCAGATGGTTCCCTCATTGGAACGGATAAGCATAGGAGTCACAATCGCTGAATGAAGGTACTCAGTGTAATGCCCGGGGCCGAAAAGAGCCCCGGGCATTACGCATTGAGAGTGGAAACTGGGTAAAACGAGGAGCTAATTAGCCCTTGGTTACCTCGTTGTACAGGGGAACAGAGTCCCAACCGAATACAACATTGTCAACAGTGTCTGAGTAGACACCGGTGACGTTCGAGTACCACAGCGGGATCGAAGGAAGGTCGACCAAGAGGATTTCCTGAGCTTCCTGGTACTTCGCCGTTGCTTCTTCTACCGATGATGCGCTTGCGCCCTCTGCGAGGACTTTCTCGAACTCGGGGCTCGAGTAGCCTTCCTTGTTCGAGCCAGCGCCATCAACGTAGAGCGGGCCGAGGAAGTTGTACAGCGACGGGTAGTCTGCCTGCCATCCAGCACGCGTTCCACCGGTGAGCTTGTTAGCGTCACGGTCGTTCAGCGCATCCTTGAAGGTGGGGTATGCCTTACCAACAGCCTCGATGCCTAGCGTGTTGCTGATGCTGTTGGCAACAGCGTCAACCCATGCCTGGTGTCCACCGTCTGCGTTGTACGCGAGGTCAAATACGGTGTCGCCGTAGGGCGAGATCGCGTCGGCTTCAGCCCACAGCTTCTTAGCCTCATCCGGGTTGAAGTCAAGAACTTCAGCGCCAGCTAGGCTGTCAGAGTGACCAGCGATTACCGGCGAGGTGAAGTCGGTCGCCGGAGTACGGGTGCCCTGGAAGATGACATCCGTGATTTCCTGACGGTCGATCGACATCGAGATAGCTGCACGACGCAGCTTGCCCTCATCGCCGGACCAGTGCTCAAGGTAGTAAGGCATGTTGAACGCCTGGAAGATCGCAGCAGGCTGGTTGACCGAACGATCCGGGAAGTCCGACTCGTAGGTCTGGAATGCGGAGTCAGGGACAGCATCGAGAATGTCGAGGTTGCCACCGAGAGCGTCAGCATATGCAGCATCCTGGCTCGTGTAGAAGATGATCGAGATGCCACCGTTTACGGGCGTACGAACACCGCTGTAGTCAGGGTTCGTTACCAGGTCGATCTGAACATCGTGCTGCCAAGCGCCTTCGCCATCGAGCATGTACGGACCGTTGCCGATCGGGTTCTCACCGAAAGCGTCAAGGTCTTCCCAAGCGGCCTCAGGCAATGGCATGAATGCCGAGTAGCCGAGACGCAGCGGGAAGTCTGCCTCAGGGTTGATCAGGTTGACAGTGAACTCGGTGTCGCTAACGACCTCAAGCCCGGTCAGTTCTGAGTCTTCGTCGTAGCTGAAGCCTTCGATGTTGTCGAAGAAGTACGAGGAGCTCTGCGCGTTGCTGAGCAGGGCGCCGTACTGCCACGCCTTGACGAAGGAGTCAGAGGTGACGGGTTCGTCGTTAGTGAAAGTCCAACCATCGTTGAGCGTTACCGTCCACTTTTGTCCATCTTCGGACTCGATGGACTTGGCTACTTCATTTTCTACGTCGCCGTCGGCGGTGTAAGAAACGAGGCCAGCGAAGATCGAAGTAATGACCTTGCCGCCGCCGGTTTCGGTGGTGTTTGTGGGAATGAGCGACTGCTGTGGCTCACTACCGTTGGTGGTGATAATCGCGGATGTGTCGCCCTCGGCTGGTGCCTCGGTGGCCGCGCAGCCCGCAAGCGCGAGCGCTGAGGCTGACAGCAGCGCGACCGCGCTGAAGCCTATGCGTGATCTTTTCAATTTTTCCTCCTGTGCAGAATTTACTAACGGCACGGAATTTTTGGCGCCGCACCGCGCGTGTTAGTTCACACCCTAAACGGGGGGATGCCCCATTCAAAACTGTAAAGCCAAACGTTACACACTGGTAACGCCCGTGAAGATTATGTGCGGAGGTTGCAGCATTTTCGCGCACAAACCGCGGCTAATAGCAGAATACTGCGCAAAATCTCCACGCTTAGCGCCCAGCATCGTGAGTTAACATCGTCGTATGGCTGCCACAGGCTCTTCTCTCACCCCAGAAAATCGGGTGCTCATTTTCGATGGAGACTGCGCATTTTGCAGTCTTTGGGTTGAGAGGCTTCGCGCCATCCTCCCCGAATTTCCGACGAGCACACCGTGGCAGTGGATCGATCTCGACGACTACGCGCTCATTCGTGACGATGTCGAGAAGGCCGCTTGGTTCGTGACTCCTACTCGACAATTTGCCGGTCACCTCGCATTCTCCGCACTCTTGCGAAGCCAGCCAACCATCGGATGGCGCTTTCTCGGACACCTCATCGCCACCGAGCCATTCAGTTCGCTAAGCGCACTCGCCTACCGTTTTATTGCTCGCTATCGACACCGCCTTCCTGGGGGGACGCCGGCCTGCGCAGTGCGCCGCCCCGAGTGAGCGCGTCCCCCCCACCCGCGCAGTCGCGGAGCAGACTGTGGGCAGAAATCTCGATTGTGCTTGCGCTGTCTCTTGGGGCATCTGCAATTTATTCAGTCGTCTCGATCACGAATCGACTCACTCGGGTTGAACCACTCTCTCAGCAGACGGCGACGCTCAATTCCTCGTTGAGCCCTCGACCAACCTTTGATTTGATCTACCAAGTTCTGGGGATAACTTTCGACCTCGCCCCGGTGGCACTCGTAGCGTTCCTGCTGTGGAGCGCAACGCGGCCGCGGCTTGCTCGCCTCGGCGTCGATTTCACGCGCCCCACCCGCGATGTTCTGAGCGGTGTCTCGCTGGCCCTAGTCATCGGAATTCCCGGCATCGTGGTGTATCTCGTTGGCCGCAGTCTGGGGGTCACGGTGAACGTAGTTCCCGCGGCGCTCGACCAATACTGGTGGACAGTTCCCGTGCTGTTGCTTTCAGCGCTGCGTGCCGGCATCACCGAAGAAATCATCGTGATCGGCTATCTCTATGCGCGACTCGGCGATCTGGGGTGGGGCCGCTGGCAGATCATCATCTCGACGGCCATTTTACGTGGCACCTACCACCTCTACCAGGGCATCGGCGCGTTCATCGGTAATGTCGCGATGGGACTTCTCTTCGGCTGGCTATACACGCGCTATCGCAGAGTTCTCCCACTCGTCATTGCCCACACGCTCATTGATGCTGCCATTTTCGTGGGCTACGGATGGGCCGCTGTCACCTTCCCTGAACTCTTCGGACCACGCGAGACGCCACAGTAGGAGAGCATACGAAACGGAACGATCCGCCTAGGCCGAATGGTGGCCGACGACACCACTAGGAAGACCCGCGAATGAGCAGCGTGAATCATCCTCGGGTACCACCATCACCCTAATGACCAGGCTGCTCCGATACCCTCCCGCCGCCATGAAGCGGAGACTGTGCGCCATGTCGCAGGAGATATCTTTCGAGACGGTTGATTCTGAACAGGTCGCGGGCATTGTGTTCTCGACCACGCTGGCAAGCCTGTCCACCGATCACGAAGACAATTAGCAGGCATCCTGTGCTGATCACACACGAATTGCCCGGCGGCCTCGTCGCCACCGTTACCCACACTGGTCTTTACGGCGGGCTAAACGCGACGTACAACCGGATCTTCGACTGGTTCACCGCGTACGGCCACACCTACGCCGGACCGCCGCGCGAAATCTACCTCAACAGCCCTGCGGAAGTAGCAGACGACGAACTGCTCACGCGAATCGAATTCCCGGTGATTCCCTCCACGAAATAACACACCACTCCCGGAGTGCAGGAAATGAAGCTCAACGCATATCTCCGTTTTCGCAACAAGGCTCAAGAATTATGAGCACCAGGCGTGCGTAGCCGCACCCGCAATACGAACCCACGGATGCCGGCGACAGCACGACCTGCTAACCAACCAGCTAGTGCGCGAACGCCTCAATCGGCGGGCACGAGCACACCAGGTTGCGGTCGCCGAATGCGTTGTCGACGCGGCGAACCGGTGGCCAGTACTTGCCCGAGACGAGCGAGCGCAACGGATACACAGCTTGTTCACGCGAGTATGCGTGCTGCCAGTCGCTTGACACCACAGACTGCGCAGTGTGCGGAGCATTGATGAGGGGGTTGTCATCGGCAGGCCACGTTCCGGCCGCCACAGCATCCGCTTCGTCCTTGATCGCAATCATCGCGTCGATAAAGCGATCGAGCTCAGCAAGGTCTTCGCTCTCGGTGGGCTCAACCATGAGCGTGCCCGAAACCGGGAACGACATCGTTGGCGCGTGGAAGCCGTAGTCGATGAGCCGCTTGGCGACATCGTTGTTGTCAATGCCGGTCGCCTCTTTGAGCGGACGCAGATCGAGAATGCACTCGTGCGCGACGAGACCGTTGTCTCCCGCGTACAGCACCGGGTAGTGCTCGCGCAGTCGCACCGCAATGTAGTTTGCGGAGAGCACCGCGGCACCGGTTGCCGCCTTGAGACCAGCTGAACCCATCATGCGCACGTAAGCCCAGGTGATCGGCAGGATGCTCGGGCTGCCGTACGGCGCAGCACTGACGGCTCCCCCGGCGTGAACATAGGGGCCGGCCTCACCGGTCTGCATGTCGAATGCCGGATGCTGCTGGCTCTGCGCCATCGGATGTCCGGGCAAGAATTCCGCCAAGTGTGCTTTCGCGACAACCGGCCCCACACCCGGTCCGCCACCGCCGTGGGGGATGCAGAAGGTTTTGTGCAGATTGAGGTGACTGACGTCGCCGCCGAAGTCACCGAACCTGGCGTAGCCGAGCAATGCGTTGAGGTTGGCACCGTCAACGTAAACTTGTCCACCGGCGTCGTGCACGGCCTGCGTGATCTCACGCACTTCGTGCTCGTACACACCGTGGGTCGAGGGGTAGGTAATCATGAGGGCGGCGATTTCGCTCGCGTGCTCGGCGATCTTGGCTCGCAAGTCACCGAGGTCAACGTTGCCGAGTTCGTCACAGGCCACGACCACAACCCGCATTCCGGCGAGGGTCGCGCTGGCGGCGTTAGTGCCGTGCGCACTCGACGGGATGAGGCAGATCGTGCGCTCCACATCACCGTTCGCGCGGTGGTAGCCACGAATCGCGAGGAGTCCCGCAAGCTCGCCCTGGCTACCGGCGTTGGGCTGCAGCGACGCAGTGTCATAACCGGTGACCTCTGTCAGCCACGATTCAAGGTGCGAAATCATCACTAGGTAGCCAGAAACGTCTTCGGCCGGAGCGAAAGGGTGGATGCCCGCAAACTCTGGCCAGCTCACCGCTTCCATCTCGGTCGCAGCGTTCAGCTTCATCGTGCACGAGCCCAACGGGATCATGCCGCGGTCAAGCGCATAATCCTTATCGGCGAGGTACTTGAGGTAGCGCATCATGCTCGTTTCCGAGCGGTGTGTGTTGAACACCGGGTGAGTGAGGTACTGGCTCGTGCGCTCGAGGGCTTCAGGGACACTGGTGTCTTCACCCAAGTAGCTGAAGAAGCCAGGCGCCAGCCCGAAGGCCGTAGCGAGGTCGTACTCCTGCGCCGCGAAAATACCTTCGTAGGGCTGCGTCGAGACTTCGTCGAAGCTCAGACGCACGGTGTCGGCATCCACCACATGGAGAAGGATGTCGAGCTCTAGCGCCTTCGCAGCGATCGCGTGAGCCTGCCCAGTCTTCGTCACCGAAAGGGTGTCAAAGAAAGTCTCGTTCTCGATCGTGTAGCCCGCCGCGCGCAAACGTTCTGCGAAATTGACGGTGTCGTGGTGGATGCGCTGGGCGATCCGCTTGAGCCCCTGCGGGCCGTGGTAGACGGCATACATGGATGCCATAACCGCCAGCAGAACCTGGGCGGTACAGATATTGGAGGTCGCCTTCTCGCGGCGAATGTGCTGCTCACGAGCTTGCAAGGAGAGACGGTACGCGGGGTCACCTGCGGCATCCTGTGACACTCCAACGAGGCGGCCGGGCAGCTGGCGTTCGAGACCCTTGCGCACCGACATGTAGCCTGCGTGCGGTCCGCCGAAGCCCATCGGAACGCCAAAGCGCTGCGTGGTTCCCACAGCAACGTCTGCTCCGAGTTCGCCGGGTGATTTCAGGATAGTGAGAGCGAGCAGGTCGGCCGCAACCACCGCGAGCCCACCGTGAGCCTTGACCGCAGCGATGACTTCGCTGGAATCCCAGACTCGGCCCGAAGCACCAGGGTACTGGATGAGCGCACCAAAGCATTCGGGCAGCACATGGTTCGCACCCAGCGTCGCTAGGTCGAGTTCAGCAAGCTCAATCCCGACCGCCTCCGCACGATTCGCGAGCAGAGCCTTGGTTTGCGGAAGAGTGTCTGCATCCACAATGAACACATTCGACTCCACGCGGGCAGCACGACGAGCGAGCAGCATTCCCTCGACAGCAGAAGTGCCCTCGTCGAGCATCGACGCGTTCGTGGTGGTCATCCCGGCAAGGTCAGCAACCATCGTCTGGAAGTTGATCAGCGCTTCAAGGCGCCCCTGCGAGATTTCGGGTTGGTACGGCGTGTATGCCGTGTACCAGCTCGGGTTCTCCAACACGTTGCGCTTGATGACGGCGGGCGTGATGGTGTC
>Ga0307487_1001589_pt1 | contig 15796 bp, 15 predicted proteins | sample CBIW12metaG_FD_203665 | JGI IMG/M metagenome (GOLD analysis project Ga0307487, IMG submission 203665) | Sea-ice brine microbial communities from Beaufort Sea near Barrow, Alaska, United States - CBIW 1.2 | ecosystem: Environmental > Aquatic > Marine > Coastal | place: USA: Alaska | collected... | reverse complement strand
AACAACGACCGTCCGTCCTCGGGTGGCGAGCGTCCTCCCTACCGCGGCAACAGCGACCGTCCCCAGCAGGGGGAGCGTCCTCCGTATCGTGGGAACAGCGAGCGTCCTCAGCAGGGCGAGCGTCCTCCGTATCGCGGCAACAGCGACCGTCCGTCCTCGGGTGGCGAGCGTCCTCCCTACCGTGGCAACAGCGACCGTCCCCAGCAGGGGGAGCGTCCTCCCTATCGTGGGAACAGCGAGCGTCCTCAGCAGGGCGAGCGTCCTCCGTATCGCGGCAACAACGACCGTTCGTCCTCCGGTGGCGAGCGTCCTCCCTACCGTGGGAACAGCGACCGTCCTCAGCAGGGCGAGCGTCCTCCCTACCGTGGCAACAACGAGCGTCCGTCCTCCGGTGGCGAGCGTCCTCCGTATCGCGGCAACAACGAGCGTCCGTCCTCCGGCGGCGACCGTCCTCCCTACCGTGGGAACAGCGACCGTCCGTCCGGTTCCGGTGAGCGTAAGCCCTGGGCCAAAGACGGAGAGCGCTCCGAGCGTCCCCGTCAGGACAACGACCGTCGTCCCGGAGGCATGGCGACGCAGCGCGGCGGAAGCCCGAACCGCGCCGGCGCACCGCGCGACGACGGCAAGAAGCTCTGGACCCGCGACGGCGCCCCCGCGCGCAACGACCGCGATGCACGGGTCGTCGAAGAAGAGATGACAGAAGAGCAGCGGATGCAGCGTGAGCTGCGTTCCGTTCGCCCGCGCCATGACGACCCGGAACTGCCCGACGATATTTCGGGCCAGGACCTCGACCGGATTGCGCGCAACGAGCTCAAGACGCTCACCAAAGAGAACGCCGAAACCGTGGGCCGTCACCTCGCGATGGCTGCTCGGGTCATCGATGAGGACCCGGAGCTCGCGCACCGCCACGTCATGAGCGCCGCACGCCGAGCCGGGCGCATCGGCGTCGTTCGTGAGAGCCTCGCGATCACGGCATACGCGACGGGCGACTTCGCTCTGGCTCTTCGCGAGCTGCGCACCTACCGCCGCATCTCGGGCTCCAACGACCAGCTCGCGCTCATGGTGGACAGCGAGCGTGGCGTCGGACGCCCCGACCGCGCCCTCGAGCTCGGCCGTTCCGTCGACCGCAGCACCCTGCCGGCCGGAGTTCAGGTGTCACTGGCCATCGCCATGTCGGGTGCCCGCCTTGACCTCGGTGAAACGGATGCCGCGCTCGGCGAGCTTGAGATCCCGCAGCTCGACCCGAACACTGCCTACTCCTACAGCCCGGAACTGTTCGTGGCGTATGCCGAGGTCCTGGGCGAGCTCGGGCGCGTCGAAGAGGCCGAGAAATGGCTGGAGCGCGCCGAGCGTGCCGATGCTGCCCTCTCGTCGAACGGTGACGTGGACGAGACGATCGAGATTCACGAGATCGAAGAAGACGACGACGCCGCCCTGGCTGAGGAAGCCGCGGATGCCGGCGACGACGACGAGTCTTACAGCGTCGCCGATTCGGCTCACTCCGCTGAGGCGCCCGCTGAGGCACCTGTTGAGGCGCACGACGAGGGCAGCTCCGAGCGTGCCGACTAAGGGCGGCGTTGGAGGCTTCGTGCGCGGCATCTTCGGGTCGGGCGTGGCGTCGACCGACGCGACGCAGACGACGGGCGACGTGGCGACCGGCTTGACCCAGGCGAACGGCGAGGGTCCCATCAGCGGCGAAGCCGCGGATCACCGCGCGCCGGTTACGCCGCTCACCGGGGTGGACGTTCTTTTGGCCGATTTGGACGGCGTCGTATACGCCGGCCCGGCAGCCATCCCGTTCGCGGTGGAGAGCCTCAACCTCGCGGCGGAATCCGTGCGGGTCGGCTACATCACCAACAACGCCTCCCGTACCGACCAGTCCGTCGCCGATCACCTGACCGAACTCGGGCTGTCGGTGGCGGCAACGGATGTCGTCACATCGCCGCAGGCCGCCGTGCGCCTGCTGGCCGCGGAAGTACCCGCGGGGTCCCGCATTCTCGTGATCGGCGGAGACGGGCTCGTCTCCGAGGTCGAGAAGGCAGGATTCATCGTGACGCGATCCGCAGACGACAACCCCGCCGCGGTCATCCAGGGGTTCGCGCCGGACATCGGATGGGCACACCTGGCCGAGGCGTCCTTCGCGTTGAGTCCCACCGGACCGACCGCGGGCATCCCGTGGATTGCAACGAACACCGACTGGACCATTCCGGTGGCCCGGGGGATCGCACCCGGCAACGGAACCCTCGTTTCCGCCGTGCACACCGCTGTGGGGCGCCTGCCGATCGTGGCGGGCAAACCCGAGGCGGCCATCTTCGTCGAAGCAGTCAATCGCTTCGGCGCGAACCGTGCCCTCTTCATCGGCGACCGCCTCGACACCGATATTCTGGGCGCGAACCGCGCCGGTATCCCGGCGGTCCTGGTGCTCACCGGAATCGACCGCGCGAAGCAGGCCCTGGCCGCCGAGGCCGACTCGCGGCCGACCTTCCTGCTCGACGACCTGCGCCAGCTGCACGAGCCATATCCGGCGACGGTCTTCTCCGACGACGGAACCACGGCCACGGTCGACGGCGCCACGGTCGCCATCCGCGGAGCAGATGTTGTCGTCACGAGCGACGGAGACAACGGAATCAACCTGTTGCGCGCGGCGTGCGCGGTTATCTGGAACTCGGGCCGACCGATTTATGGGCTCAACGTTCCCGAGCGGTTGTATCTCGCGCAGTAGCCTAGGTGGGTGACCTACCAGACCAGCAATTCCGACGCTGAAGGCGAGACCGACCTCGGTTCCCGCCTCAGCATGATTGACGAACAACCCCTGGAGGCGCGCGCCGCGGCCTTCGTGCAGCTGCACGAGGACCTGGTCGCGCGCCTCGAGGATGCAGACGCGCCCCTCGGCGCAGACGCGATCGCGACCACGAAGGACATTCACGAATGAGCAACACCGGCACGAGCGGCTACCGATCAAATGAAGAACGAGCGGCCGAGCAGAGCGAGCTCGTCGCGCCGGACCGGGCGGGGTTCGAGGACGACGACCTCACCGAGGAGGAGCTCGCGGAAGCGGCACTGCACGCGATCGCGCCACCCGAGCTGCTGCGCCTCGACGCTGCGCTCACCGAACGCGGCCTCGTGCGTTCCCGCACGGTTGCCGCGAAACTCATCACCGGCGGACTCGTGACCGTCGACGGTCTTCCCGTCGTGAAGTCCTCCCATCGCGTGAGCGAAAGCTCCGTGCTGGAGGTCGCGGCCACCGACCATTACGTGAGCCGCGGCGCCCACAAACTCATCGCCGCGCTCGACGCCTTTGACATTCCGGTGACCGGACGCACGGTGCTGGATGCGGGCGCCTCGACCGGTGGATTCAGCCAGGTGGTGCTCGAACGCGGAGCCGCGCGTGTGCTGGCCGTCGACGTCGGTCACGGCCAGTTGGCGCCCCAGCTCGCCGACGAGCCGAAGCTCACCCTGGTCGAGGGATTCAACCTGCGGTACTCGACGGCGGACAAGCTCGCGCGGGAAACGGGAATCACCACCCGCGCCGATCTCGTCGTCGCCGACCTCTCGTTCATCTCGCTCACGACCGTGCTCCCGGCGCTTCTGGCCACGGCCGAGGAGGGAGCAGACTTCGTGCTGCTGATCAAGCCGCAGTTCGAGGTGGGGCGTGGCGGAATCCGGGAGGGCGTCGTGCACGATGCCGCCCTGCGTTCCGACGCCGTCGCCGGAGTGCTCTGGGCAGCCTGGGATCTCGGTCTGCGCACCAAGGGCCTCATCGCTTCACCGATCGCCGGCGCCGCGGGCAACCGCGAGTACCTCTGCCACCTGAACGTCGGCGACGGCAGCAGCCCCACCGAATGGATCGACCGGATCGCCGCGTTGGTCGGAGCGTGACCCGATGACGCCGGCACCGCGCCACATCCTCATCGTCGCCCACACCGGCCGAGCCGACTCCCTCGAAGCGGCCGTCACCGTGGCGGGGCAGCTCATCGCGGCCGGTGCCGTCCCCGTGCTCGCGTCGAATGAGCGCGACGACGTGCTGGCCGCCTGGCCCGACCTGAACGGGCACCTCGAGATCCTCGGCGACACCGTGCAGACCACCGACGTGGAGTTGGCGATCGTGCTCGGCGGAGACGGCACGATTCTGCGCGCCGCCGAACTCGTGCGCGGGCACCCGGTGCCACTGCTCGGGATCAACCTCGGTCACGTGGGTTTTCTGGCCGAAAGCGAACGAGACGACCTCGGCGCGGCCGTGCACCGCGCGCTGCGCCGCGACTACGTCGTGGAAGAACGCATGACGCTCAGCGTGCGGGTGAAGGCCTTCGACGAGGTCGTCTACGAATCCTGGGCGCTCAACGAAGTCACCGTGGAGAAGGCCAGCCGCGAACGGATGATCGAGGTTGTCGTTGAGGTCGACGGCCGGCCGCTGTCGTCTTTCGGCTGCGACGGCGTGGTCATGTCCACTCCCACCGGCTCAACGGCCTATGCCTTCTCTGCCGGAGGCCCCATTGTGTGGCCCACCCTCGACGCCCTCATGCTCGTGCCGCTGAGCGCGCACGCCCTGTTCGCGCGCCCCCTCGTGGTCGCACCGGATTCGTCGCTCGCCGTGGAGGTCCTGGCCCGCACCGGTGTTTCGGCGGTACTGTGTGCCGATGGCCGACGCACGTTCGATCTTCCGCCGGGATCGCGCGTGATCGTGCGCCGTTCCCCCGTGCCCGTGCGACTCGCCCGGTTGCACAGCGGGGTGTTCACCGACCGACTGGTCAACAAGTTCAATCTGCCCGTGACCGGCTGGCGAGGCCCGGTCGGGCGTGAGTGAGGCATCCGCATGATCGAGGAAATAGTCATCCGCGACCTGGGAGTGATTGCCGAAGCCACCCTGCCGCTCGGACCCGGTTTCACCGCCGTCACCGGTGAAACGGGTGCGGGCAAGACCATGGTCGTCACCGCACTCGGCCTGCTGCTGGGAGACCGAGCGGATGCCGGAACCGTGCGCCAGGGTCAGCCGCAGAGTTCCGTCGAGGGACGCTGGGTCATCGACCCCGTCGGTCCCGTGGCGGAACGGGTACGCGAAGCCGGGGGAGACCTCGACGGGCCCGAGCTCATCCTCGGACGAACCGTGTCGTCGGAGGGCCGCAGCCGCGCCGTCGTCGGCGGACGCAGCGCGCCCGCCGGAGTCTTGAGCGACCTGCGCAGCGCGCTCGTCGTCGTGCACGGTCAATCCGACCAGGTGCGCCTGCGCTCCGCCGTCGCCCAGCGCGACGCCGTCGACCGTTTCGCCGGACCCGACCTGGCGGAGGCCCTCGGCCTGTACCAGCACGCGTTCCACCGCTGGCAGGCCAACCAACTCGAACTCGACCGGCTCACCGCCGAGCACGACCTTCGCGAACGCGAAGCCGAAGACCTGCGCGTTGCCCTTGCCCTGATCGAAACGGTGGCCCCGCAGCCCGGTGAAGACGCCGAACTCGCCGAGCGCGCCGAACGTCTCGGAAATCTGGAGGAGCTGCGGCTCGCCGCGGCGCAGTCCCGCGAGATGCTCTCCGCCGAGGAAAACCCCGACGATACCCCCGACGTGGTGGCCCTGCTCGAGGGCGCCCGGCGCGCCCTCGACCGTGTGGCCGCACACGACGCCGCCCTGCCGCCGCTTGTCGCGTCCCTCGCCAATGCCGGCTTTGTGGTGGCCGACATCGCCGCCGAACTCTCCACGTACCTCGCCGGCGTCGATGTGGACGGGGCGCGGGAACTCGAGATCGTGCAGGAACGCCGCGCCGAGCTGGGTTCACTCGCCCGCAAATACGCGGGCGGGATCGACGAGGCGATCGCGTTTCTCGAAAGCGGCAGCATCCGCCTGCTGGAGCTCGACGGCGACTCGGAGCGCATCGAACAGCTCGGCGCCGATGCGCAGGCCGACCACACCCTCGTGATCACTCTTGCCGGCACCGTGACTGCCCTGCGTGAGCGCGCCGCGACATCGCTCGGCACGCTCGTGACGGCGGAACTGACCGCCCTGGCGATGCCGGATGCCCGTCTGCTCGTGCAGGTGGAGACCCGCGACGACTTCAGCGCCAGCGGCCGGGACCTGGTGAAGATCCTTCTGCAGCCTCATGCCGGCGCCGAACCCCGGTCCCTCGGTCGAGGTGCGTCGGGTGGGGAGCTCTCCCGGGTGATGCTCGCGATCGAGGTCGTCATCAACGCCACCGACCCGGTGCCCACCTTCGTGTTCGATGAGGTTGACGCCGGAGTGGGTGGTGCGGCCGCGATTGAGATCGGACGACGCCTCGCACGGCTCGCCGAAACCGCCCAGGTGATCGTGGTCACCCACCTGGCGCAGGTCGCCGCGTTCGCCGGCAACCACCTGAGCGTCGTGAAAGACAGCGACGGCTCGGTCACCGCGAGCAGCGTGCGCCAGCTGCACGGAGACGACCGCGCCGCCGAAATGGCCCGGCTGCTGTCGGGACTGCCCGACTCCCACAGCGGGCTCGTGCACGCGCGGGAGCTGATGGAGCTCGCTCAGGGAGTCGAAATGACCTGATAGCATTGAAGCCCGTGGTGGATAAAATTAGCGCGGACAATTCAGACAACAGCCAACTCGACAAAACTGTGAAGCACATTTTTGTGACGGGTGGTGTTGTTTCTTCCCTCGGCAAGGGCCTGACGGCGGCAAGCCTCGGCAACCTGCTCACTGCCCGCGGCGTACGCGTCGTCATGCAGAAGCTGGACCCCTACCTCAACGTAGATCCGGGAACGATGAACCCGTTCCAGCACGGTGAAGTGTTCGTCACCGACGACGGCGCCGAAACCGACCTCGACATCGGTCACTACGAACGATTCCTCGACATCAACCTGGGCCAGAGCGCGAACGTGACCACCGGCCAGGTGTACTCGCAGGTGATCGCCAAGGAACGCCGCGGCGAGTACCTCGGCGACACGGTGCAGGTCATCCCGCACATCACCGATGAGATCAAACGCCGCATGCGTCTGCAGGCCGACGACGACCTGCGTCCCGACGTGATCATCACCGAGATCGGCGGCACCGTCGGTGACATCGAATCGCAGCCGTTCATCGAAGCCGCGCGTCAGGTACGCCACGAGCTCGGTCGCAACAACGTCTTCTTCGTGCACGTGTCGCTCGTACCGTTCCTCGGCGCGGCCGGCGAGCAGAAGACGAAGCCCACGCAGCACTCCGTCGCCATGCTGCGTTCCATCGGCATCCAGCCCGATGCTCTGGTCCTGCGCAGCGACCGCCCGGTCTCCGAGTCAAACAAGCGCAAGATCGCCCTGATGTGCGACGTGGACGAGGACGCGGTCGTCAACGCCGTCGACGTGGCCAGCATCTACGAGATCCCGACGATGTTGCATGACCAGAACCTCGACCGCTACATCGTCAACGCCCTCGGCCTCACCGCCTCCACCGTGGACTGGTCGGCGTGGGAGAACCTGCTCGAAGCGGTGCGTCACCCCAAGCACGAGGTGACCATCGGCCTCGTCGGCAAGTACATCGACCTTCCGGACGCCTACCTCTCGGTCACCGAAGCACTGCGTGCCGGGGGCTTCGCGAACCAGGCGAAGGTGAAGATCGTCTGGATCGGCTCCGACGACTGCGAAACCGAAGAGGGCGCGGCGCGCCTGCTCGGCGAACTCGACGGAATCTGTGTTCCCGGCGGTTTCGGCATCCGCGGCATCGAGGGCAAGCTCGGCGCGCTCAAATTCGCTCGCGAAAACGGCATTCCGACGCTCGGCCTGTGCCTCGGCCTGCAGTGCATGGTCGTGGAATTCGCCCGCGACAAGGCCGGCCTGCCGGGCGCGTCGTCGAGCGAGTTCGACCCCGAGACCGAGTTCCCCGTCATCGCCACCATGGAGGAGCAGGTCGAGATCATCGCCGGCGGAGACCTCGGCGGCACCATGCGCCTCGGACTCTACGCGGCGGACCTCGCCGAGGGCTCCATCGTCGCCGAGCTCTACGGCGCCAATGTCGCCTCCGAACGTCACCGTCACCGCTACGAGGTCAACAACGCCTACCGCGACCAGATCGCCCTCGCCGGACTGTGGTTCTCCGGCGTCTCGCCGGACCGCAAGCTCGTGGAGTACGTGGAGCTTCCCCGCGAGGTCCACCCGTTCTACGTGGGCACGCAGGCTCACCCGGAGCTGCGTTCACGACCCAACCACGCGCACCCGCTGTTCCGCGGCCTCATCGCCGCGGCGCTCGATCGCCAGCAGTCGACTCGCCTGTTTGAGGTGAAAGAGGACGCGGATGTCTGACCTCTCCGCAAGCCTGCTCAGCATGCCGCCGTTCGGGGGCCCCGACCCCTGGACCTCGCCGATGTCACGCACGGACTGGTCGGGTGTCGCGGCGACGCGCGCCGCCATGTCAGGGCCGGAGGAAGCCGACGAGACCGACGAGTCCGGCGCCGACTCCGGCGACGCTGACGCCGACGATGACGCTGTTTCCGCCGCCGCCGAGAAGCGCCGCACCCAGTCGTCGAGAGACCCGTCGTGAGCGTCGACCCGTCGACCGCCACCACGCCGGCCCGCGAACCGCTGCAGGACGATACCGCCGACTTCACCGTCACGGACTCCGAGCAGGTGTTCACCGGCAAGGTGTGGAGCATCCGTCGGGATGATTTCGACTACAACGGTGCCTCGATCGTGCGCGAATTCGTGGACCACACCGGCGCCGTCGTTGTGCTCGCCCTCGACGAGCAGGATCGGGTGCTGCTGATCAAGCAGTATCGGCACCCCGTGCGCATGCGCGAATGGGAGCTGCCCGCCGGCCTGCTCGATATCACGGGCGAAGATCCCCTCGTCGGCGCCCGGCGTGAACTCGCCGAGGAAGCCGACGTCGTCGCGACGGAGTGGAACGTGCTCAGCGACTTCTACACCTCGCCCGGCGGCAGCAGCGAAGCCATTCGCATCTACCTCGCCCGCGGTATCTCGGCCAGCGCCGAGGTTTTCGCGCGCACCGAGGAAGAGGCCGATATTGAGATTCGCTGGGTGCCGCTCGACGAGTGCGTCGACGCGGTTCTCGCCCGGCGGGTGCAGAACCCGTCGCTCGTCATCGGTGTGCTCGCCGCCCAGGTGTCGCGCTCCCGCGACTGGAGCACCCTCGCGGCCAGCGACGCGCCGTGGCCCGGGCATCCACTCAATTGGAAGCACGCGGAGTGAACCGCGCGATCGAGGTGGCTGTGGACTCGTACCTGCGGCACGTCTCGATTGAACGCGGCCTGGCCGCGAACACCGTCGCCGCGTATCGGCGTGACCTCACCGTGTACGCGGCGTGGCTCGACGATGTGCCGGTGACCGAGCCGCGCGGCATCACGGCGGCGCACATCTCCTCGTTCGTGCAGTTTCTGGGCACGCGCCACGAGACGCCGCTGACCGCGGCATCGATCGCGCGGGTGCTCTCCACCGTGCGCGGCTGGCACAGGTTCCTGCTCGAAGAGGCGCTCGTCGACACGGACGTGGCGCACGAGACCAAGCCGCCCAAGCTCGCCATGCGACTGCCCAAAGCCATTTCGATTGAGGAGGTCACGGCACTGCTCGCAGCCACGGATGGCGACGACGTGCTGCAGCTGCGCGACAAGGCCCTGCTGGAATTGCTCTATGCGACCGGTGCGCGCGTCTCCGAGGTGGTGAGCCTCAACGTGGACGACGTGCTCGCCGAGGTGCTCGATGAGGAAATGGTGCGGCTCACGGGCAAGGGCGAGAAACAGCGCGTCGTGCCCGTGGGAAGCTTCGCCCGGGCCGCCGTGAACGCCTACATCGTGCGTGCCCGTCCGACGCTGTCGGGCCGGGGAAAGGCAACACCGGCGCTGTTTCTCGGTGCGCGCGGGCAGCGGGTGAGCCGGCAGAATGCCTGGCTGATCATTCGCGCGGCCGCGGAACGGGCCGGGCTGACCGCTCCCGTGTCGCCGCACACGCTGCGCCACTCGTTCGCCACGCACCTGCTCGCCGGAGGCGCGGATGTGCGCGTGGTGCAGGAGCTGCTCGGCCATTCCTCGGTGGCCACCACACAGATCTATACGCTCGTCACCGTGGACACCCTGCGGGACATGTACACGACGGCGCACCCCCGGGCTCGCTGACCCCCGCCCGCCCGCCCGCATTGGTGCCAGTTGCGGACATCAGTGTCTGGTGCGCGGGGAACAGTTGTCCGATTCGGAGGCGGTTGACGGGATCCGAGCGGCGCGCGGGGCGCCGACCCGATACCGTTGGAGTATGGCAACAGAGAAACCGACCCGTAACCGCCACAAGACATTCGCCTTGATGTGGGCGGTCGGCGCGGTGGCGCTTGCACTCGCGAGCGTGGTTCTCTTCCTCGGCGCCTTCGACCTGTACACGATCGTCACCGCGAGCGCCGCTGCCTTCGCCGCCGTGGTGTGCTTCGTCCGCGCGCTGTCGAACCTGCGACAGGTCCAGCAATAGGCCGCCGCTGAACGCAAAATGCTTCAGCGCACGGTGGGCAGCCCCGCCGCAGTGAGGATGCGAAACAACTGCCGAGGGTTGCGCACGTCGTCGGGAATCCATCGAGCCACGGTGTTTCCTTCGGCTCGAAGGTCGTCTTCGCGTACTTTCTCTTTCACGACCGCGTCGCCGGGCGTCATTCCATGCAGATACTCAGGTTTCACGTACTTGCCGAGGCCATCGAGTTCCCCGACAACGTGGAATTCCGGCCACTCGAAGTCGGTGTAGTAGGAACCCCCGCGAGGATTACGGTGACGGGTCTGTAGCTCGGGGCGGGGGAATCCGAGCTGAGCGATCGCAACCCGACTGACCGATTCGGCCACGTTGGCGGCGTTCGGTCGGGCAAACAGAATCGCCTTCGTGGCCCTCACAACCCCACGATGCGAGCCACACGTCTGCAGCAATTCGAGCAGCGCCGCCTGCGTGGTCCACACCGGCGGCTGGGCACGATCTGGGTTCAAGGCGTGGTCGAGAGCGGCCACGGCGCTCACGAACGGGATCGTGCGGGCGATGTCGAGCAGGGTGCGCTCCGGCGTCGTCACGAGGATGCCGCCGGTCGCCGCGACGTCGGCGGTGCCGAAGTCCCCGCGGTGCACGATCACGCCGTTCTTGCTGCGCAGATTCGTCGCGCGTGGGGCCAGTACGTGCACGGATGCCGGAAACACGTCGTCGATGACGGGGAACGCCCAGAGCGCGGCGGCCGACTCGTGACTGATCACCGGCCGGTTCTGTCGGGTCTCCACGACGGCCCGAACGCGAGCCAGGTAGCGCTCCCGTGGCGTCCACACCGCCCAGTCTCTGCTGGTGACGGCGACACCCCTCCGCAGAAAACGCGCGGTGCCGTGGTTACTTTCGCGACGAAATTGCCGGCTGTCTGATTCGGTCGATGTCGGACTCTTCACGAGGAAAAGTCCTGTCTCGGGGTCGAGGCGGTTGTCGATCATGCTGCAATCATGGGCGCGGGGAGCGCGAGAACGGGCGGCCCCTGCGGGATCTGTGCAGAACCGGCGCCCGCCTCGCCTGTGCGCGGACAACATCCGCTTCCAGGTTCGTCGCGCAAAGGTGGCCGAACCGGACGATAGTGCCTGGAGCGCGGGCAACACTTGACCGCAGCGGCCACCTGTGCGGGCTGTGGCGGGCCGGAATACGGGGCGCGCGGCACGGCGAGCCACGCGCGGCCCGCGCTGTCGGTAGAATCGGCAGGTGGCAAAAAGCGGATCGAGGACATCAGTGGCGCGTCGGCAGGGTGAACGGATATCTCTACCCGGATTGGAAGAGACTCCCGTTGGTCCCACGGGGCGTGAGAAGCAGGAATTTGCGGCGCCCGAACCGCTTGGCAGTCACGGTCCCGCGCGCGTCATCGCGCTCTGCAACCAGAAGGGCGGCGTGGGCAAGACCACGACCACCATCAACCTCGGTGCGGCCCTGGCCGGCTACGGCCGACGCGTGCTCGCGATCGACTTCGACCCGCAGGGCGCCCTCTCCGCCGGCCTCGGCGTTCCCACGCACGATGTCACCACCATTTATGACCTGCTGCTGAGCAGCAAGGTCAACCCGCTGGATGCCGTGCAGCAGACCTCCGTCGAGGGTCTTGACGTTATCCCGGCCAACATCGACCTCTCGGCCGCCGAGGTGCACCTCGTGAACGAGGTCGCCCGCGAACAAATCCTTACCCGGGTGCTGCGCAAGCTCACGCCCGAGTACGACGTCATTCTCATCGACTGCCAGCCCTCCCTCGGGATCCTCACCGTGAACGCGCTGACCGCCGCTCACGGCGTGCTGATCCCGCTCGAGTGCGAGTTCTTCGCCCTGCGCGGCGTCGCCCTGCTCATTGAGACGATCGACAAGGTACGGGACCGGCTCAACCCGGCCATTGAGCTCGATGGCATCCTCGCGACCATGTACGACTCCCGCACGCTGCACTCGCGTGAGGTTCTCGAGCGGGTCGTCGACGCGTTCGGCGACCGTGTGCTCGACACCGTGGTCGGTCGCACCGTCAAATTCCCCGACGCAAGCGTCGCGGGGATCCCGATCACCGAATTCGCCCCGGAGCACCCGGCCGCCAAGGCCTACCTCTCCGTGGCTCGGGAACTGATTCAGCGTGGCGCCGTCGCCTAGCGCGGCCGAGAAGCCCGCTTTTTCGGTCGCCCTCGGCAATTTCGAGGGCCCGTTCGACCTGCTGCTCAACCTGATCTCGCGCCATGAGCTCGACATCACCGAGATCTCCCTGAGCCAGGTGACCGACGAATTCATCGGGTACCTGCGCGGCCTCACCGGCCCGGAGGAACTCGACCAGGCGACCGAGTTTCTGGTCGTCGCAGCGACGCTGCTCGACCTCAAGGTGGCCGGCCTGTTGCCGCAGGGCGAACTCGTCGACGCCGAAGACGTGGCACTGCTCGAGGCCAGGGACCTGCTCTTCGCCCGGCTGCTGCAATATCGGGCGTTCAAGCAGGCGTCCGCCTGGTTCGGCGACCGCCTCGACACCGAGTCGGCCCGGCACAGCCGGTCGGTGCGGCTGGAGGAGAAATACCGCCAGCAGACCCCCGAACTCATGTGGACGCTGTCGCTGCAGGACTTCGGTGCCCTCGCCGCCCTCGCACTCACCCCCCGTGAACTGCCGACGGTGGGCCTGGACCATCTGCACGCGCCGCTTGTCAGCATCCGCGAGCAGGCCGCGTACATTGTCGCCATGCTCATGCCGGGGGACCCGCTCTCGTTCCGCCAGCTGATCACGGGCGCCGGCGAGAAGGGCATCGTGATCGCCCGCTTTCTCGCGGTGCTCGAGCTGTACCGCTACGGTGCCATTTCCTTCGACCAGATCGAACCGCTCGGTGAGCTCACCCTGCGCTGGAGCGCCTCCACCTGGTCCGACGAGAACCTCGCGAATCTCGGAGCCGATTATGACAACTGACACCCAGACCCACCCGCCCGTGGAGCAGCCCGTACCGGCCGGCGCCGGCCCGCGCCTGCACGCACCGGATGCCGCCGCGTTCGCCCTCGACCGTGAGCTTGAGGCGCTGCTGATGGTGGCGGACGAGCCGCAGAGCATCGTGCACCTCGCGACGGCCGTGGGCCGCCCGGCCGAGGACGTCGCGGCGTCCGTGTCGCGGCTCGTCGACGACTTCGACGGAAAATTCGACACCGTTCGCCGCGGCTTCGAGCTGCGCGCGGTGGCCGGCGGCTGGCGGATCTATGTGCGCGCCGCGCACGACCCGCTCGTGGCCGATTTTGTGCTCACCCAGAACCCGAGCCGCCTCTCGCAGGCCGCGCTCGAGACGCTTGCCGTGATCGCCTACAAGCAACCGATCGGCCGCGGCGCTGTCGCGTCGATTCGTGCGGTGAACGTCGACTCCGTCGTGCGCACGCTTCTCGGCCGCGGACTCATCACCGAGGCGTTCACCGACGCCGAAACCGGCGCGATCAACTACGCCACCACAGACTTGCTGTTGACCCAGCTCGGAATCAACTCGCTCGACGAGTTGCCACACATATCGCCGTTGCTCGACGACGGCTCCGACGGATTCGAGGATCTGCGATGACGAACGACCATCATGAAACCACCAACAACCCGGATGCGGGCACGAATCCGGAGGCCGCGGCCGACGGCATCCGCCTGCAGAAGGTGCTCGCCGGGGCCGGCGTCGCGTCACGTCGGGTGTCCGAAGAGCTGATCACCTCGGGTCGCGTGCGGGTGAACGGCAAGGTCGTCACGGAGCTCGGCCGTCGCGTGCACCCCGAAACCGACCAGGTGGCCGTGGACAACGTGGCCGTGCAGCTCGACACGAGCCGCCGGTACATCATGCTCAACAAGCCCGTCGGCGTGGTTTCGTCGATGATGGACGAGAACGGCCGCCCCGACCTGCGCGAGTTCACGGACCAGTTCGACGAGCGCTTGTTCAACGTGGGGCGCCTCGACGCCCAGACCAGCGGGCTGCTCATCCTCACCAACGACGGCGACATGGCCCACGTGCTCGCGCACCCCTCGTTCGGTGTGATGAAGACCTACATCGCCAAGGTGGAGGGCCGCGTCTCGGCGCAGACCATCGGCCAGCTGCAGAGCGGCATTGAACTCGACGACGGCCCCATCAAGGCGGACAAGGCCCGTCTCCTCACGAGTCCTCCCGGCGACGGCGTGAGCCTGGTCGAGGTGACGCTGCACTCCGGCCGCAACCGCATCGTGCGACGGATGCTGGAGTCCGTCGGGCATCCCGTCATCGACCTGGTGCGACGCCAGTTCGGCCCGCTGCACCTCGGAACGTTGCGTCAGGGCGCCGTGCGCGAACTGACCCGCGAAGAACTCGGGCAGCTGCTCACCGTCTCGCGTCAGGCGCCGAGTAAGCGCCCGCAGACGGACCAGCCCGCCGACGACCAGCGCGACGACCGTGACGCACGTGACGACCGTGACGACCGTGACGACCGCCGCGACTCGCGTGACGACCGTGACGACCGCCGCGACTCGCGTGACGACCGCCGCGACGCTCGCTGATGACCGCACCTGCCGAGCGCGCCACCGGGAACACGTCGGCCGACGCCGACGAACGGCCGGCGCCGAGCACGCCCATCGAGAGCCGACTCGTCGGCCCGGTGCGCGTCGTGGGCGTCGGCCTGCTCGGCACGAGCGTGGGCCTCGGCCTGCGCAACCGCGGCATTGAGGTGATCCTCGCCGATGCGTCGCCCACGCACCTGAGCATCGCGATCGACTACGGAGCCGGCCGGGCGGCCGCGCCCGGCGACACCCCGCAGCTCATCGTCGTGTGCGTTCCGCCGGACGTCACCGCGGATGTCGTCGCCCGCGAGCTCGAGGCGTACCCGACCGCGATCGTGACCGACGTGGCGAGCGTCAAGCTCGCGCCCCTGGCCGAGCTGCGCGCCAGGGGAGCCGACATCAGTCGCTACATCGGCTCGCATCCGCTCGCCGGCCGCGAGAAAAGCGGACCGCTCTCGGGCCGGGCCGACCTGTTCATCGGACGCCCCTGGGTGGTCGCCGCCCACGACGCGATCAGCTACCAGCAGGCCGGGGCGATCGACGACCTCATTCTGGACCTCGGCGCCATTCTCGTGGAAATGACCCCCGAAGAACACGACCGCGGCGTGGCGCTGGTGTCCCACGTGCCACAGGTGATCTCCACGCTGATGGCCCGGCGCCTGACCGGTGCCGCCAACTCCTCCCTGAACCTCACGGGCCAGGGCCTGCGCGACGTGACGCGCGTCGCCGCGAGCGACCCGGACCTGTGGGTGCAGATCCTCGGCGCCAACGCGGCACCGGTACGGGAGATCCTCGTCGCCTACCGCGACGACCTCGACCGCTTTATTGACGCCCTCGCCGACCCCACCGCCCCCGGCGCTCAGC
>Ga0307487_1001588_pt1 | contig 15800 bp, 11 predicted proteins | sample CBIW12metaG_FD_203665 | JGI IMG/M metagenome (GOLD analysis project Ga0307487, IMG submission 203665) | Sea-ice brine microbial communities from Beaufort Sea near Barrow, Alaska, United States - CBIW 1.2 | ecosystem: Environmental > Aquatic > Marine > Coastal | place: USA: Alaska | collected... | reverse complement strand
AGCAGGGCGCGGGCTACCTCTTCCAACTCATCGGCTTCATGAGCCCGGCGATTTTCTTGCTCGCTATTGGCCTCATCTACCCGACCATTCAGACCACGATTCAGGCGTTCATGAACAGCCGCGGAACGCGTTTCGTAGGCCTCGAGAACTTCATCTGGATCTTCACTCAAGACACCGGCATCCGCACCGTCCTCAACACGTTCGTGTGGGTGCTGATTGTTCCGACGGTCTCCACCATCTTTGGGCTCGCCTATGCCGTCTTCATCGACAAGTCGCGCGGCGAGAAAATCTTCAAAGTGCTCGTCTTTATGCCGATGGCTATCTCGTTCGTCGGCGCGAGCATCATCTGGCGCTTCGTCTACGCCGTGCGCCCGGCAGACCAAGAACAAATCGGTCTGCTCAACCAGATTGTGGTCTGGATGGGCGGGCAACCGGTCGACTGGATCTCGAACTCCCCGTGGAACACCTTCTTTCTCATCGTCGTGCTGATCTGGATCCAGACCGGTTTTGCGATGGTGATCCTGTCGGCCGCGATCAAGGGTGTTCCTCTGGAGCAGCTGGAGGCTGCGGAGCTCGACGGAACGAACGCGTGGCAGCGCTTCATTAATGTCACAGTGCCCGGCATCCGCAGCTCGCTCGTTGTCGTGCTGACGACGATCTCAATTGCCTCGCTCAAGGTCTTCGACATTGTGCGCACCATGACGGCTGGGGCAAACGAGACCAGCGTGATCGCCAATGAAATGTATTCGCAGTGGCAGGGCTTTGAGGTCGGCAGGTCTGCAGCCTTCGCGGTCGTGCTGTTCGTAATGGTGCTGCCGATTGTTGTGTACAACGCGAGACAGATTGCTAAGCAGAGGGAGATCCGATGACCGCGACAGTGCCCGCGAAGCTTCCCCTGGGCAAGAAGACTAGGAAGCAACTGGCTCGCGGTGAAAAGCAGGGGGCAGCCAAGCGCACCAAGAAGCGCCTCACGAGCCGCGGAGCCACGATCGCCGCGCTCGTGATCGCGGTCCTGTGGACGACCCCGACCTTCGGGCTCTTCGTCTCATCACTTCGTCCGCCCGAAGAAATTCTGCGCAACGGCTGGTGGACGATCTTCCAAAACCCCGGCTTCACCCTCAACAACTACACCGAGGTGTTGGCAGCGGGAAACAGCACGCTCAACCTCGCTGGTGCCTTCATTAACTCGATCGCCATCACGTTGCCGGCGACAATTTTCCCGCTCGTGATCGCCAGTCTCGCGGCCTACGCCTTCGCGTGGATCAAGTTCCCCGGGCGCAACTGGATGTTCATTGGAGTCTTTGCACTGCAGATCGTTCCGCTTCAGATGGCGCTCGTTCCGCTGCTGAGCCTGTTCTCTCGGGGGCTGTCGATTGGTGACATCGAAATTTTCTCGAGCCTCAACGCCTCCAACTCGTATTCGCAGGTCTGGATCGCGCACACGATCTTCGCGCTTCCGCTGGCGATTTTCTTGCTGCACAACTTTGTCTCCGAGATCCCCTCGGAGCTCATCGAAGCAGCGCGAGTGGATGGCGCGGGGCACGGCCAAGTCTTCTTCCGCATCGTACTTCCGCTAACGATGCCGGCGATCGCCTCATTCGCGATCTTCCAGTTCCTCTGGGTGTGGAATGACCTCCTCGTGGCGTTGGTATTCGCCGACGGACGAGTAGCGCCCATGACGAAACTCTTGGCGGAGATCACCGGTAGCCGGGGTCAAGACTGGAACCTGCTCACCGCCGGTGCCTTCATCTCGATCCTCGTGCCGTTGATTGTCTTCTTTGCCCTGCAGCGCTACTTCGTTCGCGGGCTGCTTGCCGGTTCCACGAAGGGGTAGCTGCCGAGCACTAGAAGCCGGCTCGCGAGGATGGCGAATGTGAGTCCGACATGCCGCTCGGGGTACTGCCTCCGCCTACCGCGCGACCCAAACCAACAGGATCACGAACAGCAGCACCGTGTGCCCAGCTGTGGAGCCGACCACGGGTACACAAATGGGAAGAGGGGCCTTTGGCGGCTCACCCGGCCTAAGAAGCTCGCCGGGCAAAAACGAGTCAGTAGTCCCGAGAATTGCCGGGAAAATTGTCTCTGTCGCTTTGGGGCGAATCTTTCACAGAGTAGTAGCTGCGCTTAGCCCTCTCGGCGTGATCCTTAGCTTAAACGTTACTCACGCACGCCACTCAAAATCTCGTCAGTGTGCTGCCCGAGCAGGGGTGGCGCCGAGCGAATGGTCGTAGGCGTTCCGTGCATCCGGATTGGGGAGGCGAGTACGGGAATCGTACCTTCGACGGGATGCTCGAAACTGCCGATCATCTCCCGAGCCTTGACGTGGGGGTCTTCGCTAAGAACGTACGCGTAGTCGCGAATCGCGCCAGCCGGAAGGCCATTTTCGAGGAACAGGTTGACCCATTCATCGGTGGTGCGCGCGGAAAAGTACTGTTCCAGAATGGGAATCAACTCGGCGCGATTCGCCATCCGGCGGTCGTTGTCGGCAAATCGCTCATCGTCGGCGAGTTCCGGAGCTCCAATTACGGCGCAGGTACCGCGCCAGAGTTTGTCGTTGTTCGCTCCGATTGTTACATGACCGTCGCTGGTGGCGACCGCTTGATAGGGGGCCGACATTCGGTTCGCGGATCCTAGTTTTGTCGGAGACTTTCCGGTGGCGAAGTACTCTGTTGATTCCCAAACGGACATCGCCAGTGCAGATTCGAAGAGGGACGTTTCCAAATACTGTCCTTCACCTGTGCGTTCGCGGGAGACAACAGCTCCAAGAATTCCGATTGCACAGAACATGCCTGCTCCGAGGTCGGCAATCGGGATTCCACATTTGACTGGAGCGCCGTCGGCGTCTCCAGTGATGCTCATAACGCCCGTCATGCCCTGGGCGATGAGGTCATATCCGGGGTAGCTGGCGTAGGGTCCGGTCTGTCCAAAGCCTGAGATGCTGGCGTAGATTAGGTTCGGAGTCAACTCCTTGAGAGTGTCGTAGTCGACACCAAGCCGCTTAGTGACGCCGGGGCGAAAGTTTTCCACGACAACATCGGCGTCTCGCACTAGAGCGTAGAAATCCCGCAGTCCATCCTCAGATTTTAGGTCGATGCAGACGCTGCGTTTATTGCGATTGAGCGCGAGGAAAGCCCTGCTGTCATCTCCCTTGATGGCAACTCCCCAGTCTTTGCGGGTCTGGTCGCCATTGTTCGGATTCTCAATCTTGATCACGTCGGCACCAAGGTCGGCCAGCATCATCGTGCAGAACGGCCCAGACATTACTTGCGTGAGGTCGAGGATGCGGATTCCGCTCAGCGCGGCCCTCTGGTTCTCTTTAGTCGTGGTTGGGGCGGAAGTGGCGGAATTCATGCGGCTCCTGACTAGTTAAATTAGCGACGTAGGTGCTAAGACAGAATCCCCACACGACGTCAACGTCATGCGGCTCTGATAGCTATTCCTCATTCTACTATCAGACCGTGAAATGGTAAGACCAAGAGGCTTATTCGGTACGCTTTTGCGGCCGCGGAGCACAGCGCCCCCAAAGGCCCATGATTGCGGTTCACGCGCTTGAGATGTCGGGTCGTTTCATCTCGTCTTACGACGGTTCGGGCAGCTCTCCGCTGTCGGTGAGATAGAACCCTTCGATGTGGTGACGGACTAACGACTCTGCTTCATCGGCATTCCCGTTACGAATCGCTTCGAAAATCGCCGTGTGTTCGCTCATCAGGACAACCGCACGTTCGGCCCAATCCTCGTCATTGTCGAAAGCGTCAGCCATCGGCCGTCGTACCGCTTCACGTAAAGCGAGCATGAGGTCGCCAAGGAGAGTGTTGTCTGAGGCGCGGGCAAGGCCGACGTGAAATTCAGTGTCAAGGTCAAGGAAAGCCGTACGATCCAGTTGCGGGTCAGCCATCCGCTGGAGAGTGTCAGCGCAGTGCGAAAGGTCGATGGTGGCAATTCGTGTCGCGATTCGGCGAACAGCTTCGACTTCCAGGGCCATTCGGACGCTCAACACTTCGGGCACCGTGTAGCTGGAAAGGGCAACATGAATGCCGAGAAGGTTGGAAAGAGCGCGGCTAGGCTCTGTCGAAACGATAAGCCCGGATCCGGCGCTGTTGCCCGGTCGGCTTCGGACAATCTCGATAGCTTCGAGGATGCGGATGGCCTCGCGCACCGACGGGCGACTCACGTTGAGTAGCTCGCTCAGCTGTCGCTCACCCGGCAATCGGTCTCCTGGGCGCAGGCGGCCCGCGAAAATTTCATCTTTGATTTTCGTGACGACTAATTCGTAAGTTTTGGCTCGTTTGACTGGCCCTAATTGCAAACTCATAGGCTGCTCAGTATAGGGGGTGTCGTTCATTTCACTCGCCCTTGAATATGGGGTCAGTTCGCAAGAAAAATGCGTCGATCGCGTGCTTGTGGTCGCTGGTCGCCGATAGCGCCGCAAAGTGGTCGAGCTCGAGTGACATCGCTTCGAGGTAGCTGAGGGTTGTCGCTTCGTGGATCGACTGTTTGGTCCGCCGCACGGCGAGGGGTGCTCGTGATGCAATTTCGTGTGCCCATCGAAGTGCGGTGCTCATGACTTCTGTTCGAGAGACAGCCTCGGAGGCGAGACCGAGCCGAACGGCTTCAGTGCCATCAAAGATGCGTCCAGAAAGTAGAACGTCTTTGGCAACGGCTGGTCCCGCAAGCCGCGTGATTCGGGTAGTGCTGACGACGAGCCCAACTTTTACGCCGGCGCCCAGATGTTTGGCATCTTCCGCGACAATTCGAATGTCGCATGAGAGCGCAAGCTCGAGTCCGCCCCCCATGCAGTGTCCCTTGATAGCGGCGATGACGGGCACACGCAAGCCCTCTAGGGCGTCGAATATTTCGCAATCATCGTCGAGAAACTGACGTACTGAGTCGGACGTTAGCTCTGCCTCTTCATTCAGATCCGCTCCCGCACAGAAAGAGCGGTCGCCAGCTCCTGTCAGGACTACGCAACGAACTGAGTCGTCAGCACCCGCGTTCGCTATGGCCGAGAGGAGTTGGGGTCGCATCTCGGCGGTGATGATATTTAGGGGCGGGTTGTCAAAAGTGATTATCGCGACCTGGCCGTCTCGTTCGAGAGTAACTCGTGTCGCTTCGGCGGGGGATATGTACTCGATGCTCATCAAGACCTCTCATCTATGCCACGCGCGATGGCGTTACATCTTTTGACAAGCCTATCCTATCTAAGTATGGTAAGACCATGATACTTTCGCAAACCGATAGTCGAACCGATTCGCCGTCGACCGATACGGCAACCGACCGAATTGCTCGGTTGTTTCCGCCGGCCGCTGTTCGCCGTACAGACCTCATCATCACTCGGGCTCTCGGCTGTCACATTTGGACGGAGGATGGACGGCGAATTACCGACTTCGCGAGTGGTGTGGCCGTGACCAACGTCGGTCACAATCACCCTGCCGTTGTGGCTGCGGCTCACAAACAAATCGACTCGCTTGTACACGTCGGGCACAACGTCGCATTGTGCACGCCCTATCTTGATCTCGCCGAGCGTCTGATCAATGCGGTGGGTGCTGATCGAAAGGTATATTTTGCGAACAGCGGCGCAGAAGCCATCGAAGCGGCAGTGAAACTGGTTATTCGCACCAGCGGTCGTAGTGGTCTCATCGCGTTCAAGGGCGCGTTCCATGGGCGCAGTACGTTGACAACAGCACTGTCAGCATCCGCAGCAAAATATAAGGCTGGGTACCTCGGCATCATGCCGTCAGTTCAGCACCTTGACTTCCCTGCCCCATTTGCCAATGGTTCAACTGAAGAGGCTGAAGTTGAGAGATGTTTGGCGCTTCTTGACGAAACTTTCGAACTCGTGCTCGCGCCCGCAGACACTGCCGCGATCATAGTCGAGCCTTTTCAGGGTGAAGGTGGCTATCATCCCGCACCAGATGCTTTCCTTCAGGGGCTACGGGAGCGGGCAGATAAGCACGGTATTGCTCTCATCTTCGACGAGATTCAGTCGGGCTTTGGTCGAACAGGCCGAATGTTCGCCTTTGAGCACAGCGGCGTAGTGCCAGACGTTCTCGCTCTTGCGAAGGGGATCGCGAACGGGTTCCCGCTATCGGCGATTGTGGCGAGGGCTGACCTCATGGACCAGTGGCCTGCGGGCGCCCATGGGGGAACCTTCGGTGGAAATCCAGTTGCCTGTGCCGCGTCCCTGGCGGTTTTGGACATCCTCGAGGCGGGTGCGCTCGAGAATGCCCGAACGGTCGGGGCTCAGCTGAAAGCCGGGCTCGAAACGATCGCGGCAAGCCAGAAACTTCGCTACGAAGTTCGCGGACACGGCATGATGTTGGGCGTCGAGTTTCGTCATGACGATGGAACTCCCGCCACTGAATTCGTCTCGAGCGTTTGCGCAAAAGCCCTTGATGAGGGTCTATTGGTTCTTTCTTGCGGTCCAAAAGGCAACGTGATTCGGCTGATGCCACCGACCACTCTCACCCCGGACGAGGCTAGCGAAGCGCTGGCGCAACTCCAGAGCGCTGTCACCGCTGCCCGCTAAGCCAAAATCGATCACCACAGTACAGGTAAGGAACGCAGGATGCGCATTAACGGTAGCTACGTAAACGGCTTTTGGGTGGAGGGGAATGAGCATCGCGATAACGTGAGCCCATCCGACACGAATGACATTATTGGTTCGTTCGCACGTGCCAGTACCGCTGTGCTCGACGACGCAGTGGCTGCAGCGAGAAGCGCTCTTCCCGCATGGTCCATGACATCGCCGCAGACGCGCGCCAATCTCCTCGAGGCCGTAGCCGCCGCGATCATGACGGACGCCGAGAAATTGGGGCAGCTCTTGGCTCGCGAAGAGGGCAAGACCCTCCGAGAGGCGATCGGTGAAGTTACACGTGCCGCCCAGATATTCCGATTTTTCAGCGGAGAAGCGCTACGGATGCGCGGAGAGCGCCAACCGTCAACCCGCGAGGGCGTGTATGTAAACATCCACCGAGAACCAGTCGGCGTCGTGGGAATCATCACGCCGTGGAACTTTCCGATTGCGATCCCTGCGTGGAAATCCGCGCCAGCTCTCGCCTACGGAAACACTGTGGTGATGAAACCTGCTGAGCTGGTGTCGGCTAGCGCGCACGCGCTCGCCGAAATAATCGACCGGGTCGGATTCCCGCCGGGCGTCTTTAACCTCGTAACCGGTGCCGGTTCTGTGCTGGGAGAAGCGATTAGCTCCCACAGCGGAATTGATGCCGTGACGTTCACTGGGTCCGGAACAGTCGGCAAACAAGTTGCCATGTCAGCAACTGCGCGGCTTGCGAAGGTCCAGCTCGAAATGGGGGGGAAGAACCCGCTCATTGTGGCGGCCGACGCCGACCTCGATATTGCGGTTGACTGCGCGATCCAGGGCGCATTCTTCTCCACCGGACAGCGCTGTACGGCATCCAGCCGGCTTATCATCGAAGACGCAGTTCATGACGATTTCGTCGAGCGTATGCTGACTCGTATGGCGACGCTTCGAGTCGGGGATGCCCTCGATGCGGACACTGACATCGGCCCGGTAGTGGATCAGCGTCAGCTGGACACCGATCTCCGCTACATCGGGATCGCTCGCTCGACTGCGGGTTCGGTCGTGCACGGTGGGGAGCGCGTGGAGCGCAAGACCCCTGGTTTTTATCTCACCCCCGCGCTCATCGTAGGCGCGCGCAACAACGATCAAGTGTCGAGGGAGGAAGTCTTCGGACCGGTCGCTTCCGTGATCAAAGTTTCGAACTACGACGAAGCAGTTGACGTCGCCAACGACACGCCATTTGGTCTCGTTGCTGGAATCTGCACGACCTCACTTGCGCAGGCCGAGGACTATCAGCGACGTTCAGATACCGGAATGGTGATGGTAAACCTGCCGACCGCCGGCGTTGACCCTCACGTGCCGTTCGGCGGCCGCAAGTCATCGAGCTACGGTCCCCACGAGCAGGGAACTCATGCGCAGGAATTCTTTACCCAAGGAAAAACCGCGTACGTTCGTCCGTAGCCGAGTTTTGGGGATCGCTGTTGTCCAGTGGTCCCCAAAATTTTTTAATGAGCATTGCTAGTCGCAAGCCACCTGCAGCCCTCGCTATAGCTGAGCCCTCTTTGTGCAGGCTCACGACCGCTCGCAGCGCAGGCCAAGAGCGCCTCGCCATCGGGAGCCGCTAGCTCGTGGCATCCGTACGCGTGAGTGCACGGTCTCGACCGATTGCGGTTGCGACCATTCCGGAGCTCTAAAAGAATTCGTTCGACGGTTGAAGCAGCGGACCGCGCTGGAGCACATGAGGCTACGACCGGTGGCTAACGCACGGCCCTGTCCGCCTCGACTGAACCTAACTTCCAGCTATTGGGGCGCTGTAGAGAAGGCTCTCCCCGGGCTTCGGCGGATGCAGGTGCTCGGGGAGAACAATCGCGCAATGTGCGCAGTAACTCTTCTTGCCGGGCATCGATACGCGCCCGCTATCCCGATTCTTCGACTAGGCGGCCGAGATCGTCGGTAGCCAGGTCGCCAGGCCGGGGATCATGAAGATGACGATGATGGTCGCGACATCCGCGATATAGAACGGAATGAGTCCCTTGAAGACATGCTCCACCTCGAGGCCACGGGTTGTGCCCGCGGCCACAAAAGCGTTCATCCCTACCGGCGGAGTGATCATGCCGATCTCAATTAGTTTGACCACGAGGATTCCCAACCAGATCCCGTCGAAGCCAAGATCCATGATCGGCTGGTAAACCAACGGCACAGTGATGACCAAGAGCGAGATGGAATCGAGGAACATCCCACCGGGGATCATGACCAACAACAGCATTATGACAATGATGGTTGGGGGGAATGGTAGCCCGATGGCAAACTCTGAGATCGCTGTGGGAACGCCAGCGACCACTAAGAAGTAGGAGAAGATTCCCGCTCCGACGAGGATCAGGAAGATCATCGAGTTGAGGGTCGCGGTCTCCTTGAGCGCAAGCGTCAAGTTTTTACGCAACAGTTTTGGACGTTTCGCATATTGGGCGCAGATCAGCAGAAACGCTGCAAAGGCGCCGACTGCGGCAGATTCCTGCGGAGTGAAGATACCGCTGTAGATGCCACCGATGACGATCGAAAAGAGGACGACAACGCCAAGTATTGCGCGGGACGTCGACCCAAAAGTTAGTTTTATGCCAATCTCACGCGGGCGGTCACTGGAACTGGGCGTCTTGGTGGTAGCTGCCGCAGTCCCGGCTCCGGCGTGGAGCACTAATGCTGCTTCGGCGTCGGACTCTGCCATCGCAACAGCCAGTTCTTGCGTGTTGTCCTGATTGATGAGCGCAGGCTTGCGCCAAACCAGCACTCCAATTGAAACGGTAAGCACAAGAGCCGAAAGGATGCCGGGAATGATGCCAGCAAGGAGAAGTGCGCCGATGGACTCGCCCGTGATTACCCCATACAGCACCAGGATAATGCTCGGGGGGATGAGTACGGCGAGCGTGCCAGAGGCCGCTACTGTCGCCGCAGCGAAAGAACGATGGTACCCGTGGCGCATCATTTCGGTGATGCAGGTTCGCCCCATCGTTGCCACGGTGGCGATGCTTGAACCGCTGATGGCGCCAAAGCCAGCGGAGGCCAAGACCGAAGCCATCGCGAGGCTGCCGGGGATCCATTTGAGGAGTCTCCCCGCGATCGCGAATAGTTGTTCCGCGATCCCGCTATAGAGGGTGAGCATTCCCATTAGAACAAACATGGGCACCACAACCAGAGAACCCTTTGCTACCGCAGTGAAGGAGGTGCCTGCAATCACGCTGTTCGTTATGTCCAGCCCGCTCAGAAGGAGCAGGCCGACTATGCCGCTGGTCGCGAGCGAGATAGCCACCGATACGCCCACAAGCAGCAGGGCGACGAGGGTGACAATCGCGATCGCGACAATTACGCCGTTTTCCATGATAAATCCAACTTTTCCTGGGTACTTCGGCTCAGATTTGGTGAGCGGGGTCGGGCTCGTCGGCAGCTGCAGTAGCCGGGGCTCGCCCCATCGCCGCTCGAACATCGTCGATTAGACGGAAGATCAGCTCTAAGAAGTAGGCTGCGAGGCCCACAGCGATTGCTATTCGCGCTGGCCAGACGGGAATCCGAACGAGTCCGAACCGGAATTCTCGATCCGCGAAGGAGATCAGAGCGCGGTCGGCCGTCACGTAGACCATCCAGCCGACTACTGCGACTACAAGAAGAAGCCCGAGCCCGTTGACTATCGCAGCCGTGCGCGGCGAGAGCTTTCGCACGAGTAGCGTCATGGACACATGTGCACCGCGGCGTTCAGCGAAACCGAGTCCGAGGAACACGATCGCAACCATCATGACCTCGCCCAGCTCAACTACGCCTTCGACAGACTTGCCGAACAGCGTTCGTCGGGTCACATCCGCAACGATTGCAAAGAGTATGACAACGATGCAGAGAACAGCGATGAACGCCAACACCTGGGTTATCTGATGGACCGTTTTTCTTACTAGGCCACCACTAAACATGCCGTGTTGGTCGATCATCGCTGACTCCTACTCGCCGTAACTCGCGCTTCTAGTTCAACAGAAAAATTGCTGAATTTACTACTGTTGCGCAGCGCAACGCTTCATGGCTGATTCGTAGCTGGACTCCGACTCGTATCTTTCCAGAGTCTCTGTGTACGAGTCAAAGAACTCGTCGGAGTCGGCTTCCGGGTTGCTTGCCGTGACGTCGTTTGCCCAGATATCGCGAATCGCGGGGCCAGCCTCTTCGCGCCATTCCGCGGTCTTAGCCTCATTGAGTATTGTGACACTCCCGCCGGCGTCGAGGAGCTTGTCGCACGCAGTAACCTCGAGTTTGCCGAGATTCTCGAGGTAGCTATCGAGATAGCCGCTGCTTACCTCGGTGATCGCATCCTGAATATCTGCGGGCATGCTTTCCCAGATATCGAGGTTGATGATGTTCGCTGTAATGGCGTAGTTGCCAAAGTTGACGTCCATGAAGTGCGGGGCAACCTCTTCGTAGTGCCGGTCGATCGCGACGTCGAGCGAGGCGCCCGAGGTTGCGTCGAGCACTCCACGCTGGAGCGCCTCGTAGACCTCGCTCTGCGAGATCCCGACAGCGCTCGCGCCAGCCATCTTCAAGGCCTCCGACACGTATCCGTAGCCGCGGACTTTCTGGCCTTCAAGCTCTTCAAGAGAGCCGGTTGGCTCTTTCGTCGCCACGATGTTGGCGGAGACTGGGGCCCACGTAACGACCTTGACGCCCTGGGACTCCCACTCCTCGCGGAGCGCGTCGCTGCTCTCGTACAGTTCCTCGAACGTCCGGGCCTGCGCCTCCACGTTTTCGGTCAAGAATGGGATGCCTGCGACGTTGGAGAGCGGAAGCTCCGCAGGGTAGTAGGCGCCAGCGATATAACCCATGTCCGCGCGTCCGTCGCCAACTCCGGGCAACGTCTCGGCGCCGGCCAGTAATGCCTCTTGGTAGAAGAATTTAATCGTGACCCGACCATCGGTCGCTTCTTCTATGTCTTTCGCCCACTCTGCGGAGGTGATCGCTTCGGCCGCGGTGGGGACGTTGTAGGACGCGAACTTTAGGTCGAAAGACTCTCCGCCTGCCGCTGCGCCTCCCGATCCTGCGGCACACGATGCGAGGAGCATCGCGGTCGGGATAATTAGTGCTGCGGGCAATAGATGGTTTTTGCGCATGACCGTCACCTCAGTGTGAAAAGTTCATTGATGAATGTGTATTAGCTGTTTGCTTCTCGGTCGGTAAGGGCGTTGGCGGCCAGCACCGGTCGAGCAGAACCCACAACAGCACAATAGATGCTATGGACTGACCATGCTATCATAAGACCAACCAGCTACCCCTCACACGAAGGAAATAAATGAGCTCCGAGAATCTCGCCACTATCGACCCTAATCGCGCCCCCAACGAGCTGACAGCCATCGAGGCGCGTAACCAGATAGCTGCTGGGCACCTAACGTCTGAAGATCTAGTGAAGGCGTGCCTCGATCGCATCCGTGAGCGCGAAGATGATGTGCGGGCGTGGTCGTATGTTGACTGGGAAGGTGCATTGGAGCAGGCGCGCGAGTGTGACCGCACACCTAGCAGTGGGCCGCTACACGGCATCCCGGTAGGTATCAAAGACATCGTGGACACGGCCGACATGCCGACCGAGCTTGGCGAGCCGGAGATCTATGCCGGCCGTCGGCCGGAACACGATGCCACTCTCGTGCGTAACCTTCGCGCATCCGGGGCGATCATCCTGGGCAAGACCGCGCCATCCAAGCACAGCATCATGCTGCCGGGTAAGACCCGGAACCCACGCGACACGAGCCGGACTCCTGGAGCATCATCGAGTGGCTCTGCTGCGGCTGTTGCCGACAACATGGTTCCCCTCGCGGTTAGTTCCCAGACCGCCGGCTCGATTCTTCGGCCGGCTGCGTACTGCGGTGTAGTGGGATTCAAGCCCACTAAGGACACCGTCGTGTACGACCGGACCCGCAACTTCTCTCCCCACCTCGATACTCTCGGCAGCATGGCCCGCTCGGTCCCCGACGCGGCGCTACTCATGCAGGGCATGACAGGTGACAGCCGCTTCGACCCTGCCTCGTTGAGCGCTGGTGATGTCTCAGTGGGGTTATACCGCACGCCGTATTTTGAACGCGCCGACGACTACGTTCAAGAGCACTACGAGCGCACCGTGCAGACATTGGTTGCTTCGGGAGTGAAGGTGCGCGAAGCCGAGATGCCTAAAGAATTTGACGAGCTGAGCGAGCTGCAAGATGTAATTATGTCCTACGATCTCGACAAGGTCTTCGCTGATCACCGCCGCGATCACGCTGACCTGCTCGACCCTGAACTGGTTGCATACTGTGAAAAGGGATCAAAGGTTACTGAGGCCCAGTATCAAGCAGCACTTGACCATGCGGAGATATGCCGGTCAATGCTCGACTCCGTTTTCGCAGGCCTTGATGTCCTCCTTATTCCATCCACACTCACCTCGGCCCCGCCCATCACCGACACGGGAACTTCGGAATTCATCAGGATTTGGAGCTTCTTGCACACCCCAGCGATCAATCTCCCGACGGGAACATCGCCGAGCGGACTGCCTGTAGGTGTGCAGCTCGTAGGGCACCTTGGTGGTGACCTGCCGTTCCTCGCGGTCGCAGCAAAGATCGACGACATTCTGGGCCGCTCGTAAGTCAACTGGCCGTCGACGCCCAGATGAGGATTGAGAAGTACCTGTGCCGATCGTAATTAATGCAGGACCTAGACCCTTACCCAGCGCGTTGGTCGGCAAGCTCGAGTCGGTGAGCTTCCCGACAATCGGACATTTCCTAGAAGACGGATTCCTGGGCGCCGACATCAGCACTATGACCCCCGGCCTGTCTTTCGTGGGCAGAGCCATCACGATCCGCGCCCCAGCGCCGGACGGGGTCCTGCTGCATCGACTACTAGCCGAGGTGGAACCGGGTGACGTCATCGTCGTCGATACAGGCTCGAACCGCGCCCACGCGATGGTCGGCGCCGTAATCGCAACCGCCGCGAAGCTCGCTGGAGCCGTCGGCATCGTTGTCGATGGTGTGATCACCGACGTGCTCGAACTACGCGAGCTCGGAGTTCCCGTTTTCGCCCGAGGTACCAGCGTACTCACCGCTAAACAGCTCGGAATCGACGACGGCGGGATCAATGTTCAGGTCGAGTGCGGCGGGGTGACTATCTCGCCGGGTGACGTCGTAATGGCTGACGAAAACGGTGTGGTGGCCCTAGCCCCGGAAGTCGCGGCCGCAGTGGTAGATCAGGCGCTGCTCTCCGATGCCGCCGAGCCCGAGTTGATACGGCAGCTCGCGCAGGGGAAGGCGCTTTCGGGACTGAGCGGTGCGGACGAGATCCTCGCCCGAATTGGATACCAACGCTCAGCTAACTGCCGAGATCGATAAATTCGTACACGATCAACACAGGGCCTGTCCTTGTGGGGACGAATCCGGTCAATGGTAGTGGCTGCGCTTAGACTTCTCGGCATGGTGTCTGCCCAATCTGTTCTCGAGTCCACGTTCGGTTATGACTCGTTCCGGGGGCAGCAGGGCGAGATCATCGACACCATTGTCGGCGGAGGCGATGCGCTCGTTCTCATGCCAACCGGTGGCGGCAAATCGCTCTGCTATCAAATCCCGGCCCTCGTACGCGACGGCACCGGTGTCGTCATTTCCCCGTTGATTGCGCTCATGCAAGACCAAGTGGATGCTCTGGCCGCCGTTGGCGCGCGTGCTGAATTTCTCAACTCCACCCAGTCCGCCGACGAACGCACTCGCGTCGAAAACGCGTACCGAGCTGGCGAGCTGGATCTGCTCTACCTCGCGCCCGAGCGCCTCCTCGTCTCCTCTACCGTCTCGCTACTCAAGCAGGGCCAGATCGGGCTGTTCGCCATCGATGAGGCGCACTGCGTTTCGCAGTGGGGTCATGACTTTCGGCCAGACTATCTGCAGCTCGATGTGTTGCATGACCTGTGGCCGAACGTCCCACGCATAGCGCTGACCGCGACCGCGACGGAAGCCACCCGCAAAGAGATCGCTCAGCGACTGAAGCTCGATGACGCCACCCAGTATGTTTCTAGTTTTGACCGGCCAAATATCCAGTACCGCATCGAGGCGAAGGCCCAGCCTCTCCAGCAATTGCTGACGTTGCTGAACACCGAGCACCCCGGTGATGCCGGCATTGTGTACTGCCTATCGCGCGCCTCGGTCGAGAAGACGGCAAAGTTCTTGGTCGAGAACGGCATCCCGGCGCTGCCGTACCACGCGGGTCTTGACTCCAAGATTCGGGCAAGCAACCAGAGCCGTTTTCTGCGCGAAGACGGCATGGTGATGGTCGCGACGATCGCATTCGGGATGGGCATCGACAAGCCAGACGTGCGCTTCGTTGCCCACCTTGATTTGCCGAAAAGCGTTGAGGGCTACTACCAAGAGACGGGTCGTGCCGGCCGTGATGGTCTGCCAGCCACCGCGTGGCTGGCCTACGGGTTGCAGGACGTCATGCAACAGCGTCGCATGATCGACCAGTCGGGTGGCGATTTCGCGCACCGGCGCAACTTGAGCGCCCACCTCGACGCCATGCTTGCCCTGTGCGAAACCGTCGAGTGCCGCCGCGTGCAGTTGCTCGGCTACTTCGGCCAAGAGTCGACGGCGTGCGGCAACTGCGACACCTGCCTGTCGCCTCCTGAATCGTGGGATGGCACCGTTGCGGCCCAAAAGTTGATGTCCACAATTGTGCGGCTCGACCGTGAGCGCAATCAAAAGTTTGGTGCTGGGCACCTCGTCGACATCCTCATCGGCAAGACGACTCCGCGCGTGACGCAGCAACGCCACGACGATCTGGCGACGTTCGGAATCGGTTCGGATGTGTCGGAGCAAGATTGGCGTTCGGTCGTGCGGCAGTTGCTGGCGCAATCGTTGTTGACGGTGCAGGGCGAATACGGAACCCTCGCGATCACCGCCGATAGCGCATCGGTGTTGAGCGGCGACCGCATCGTGAAGTTGCGCAAGGAAGCCCCGCGCAAGGCTCGTGGGTCGGGCGCTGCCGGTGGTGCTGCGAAACGCAAGGTCATGACCGATCTGCCAGAGTCGGCCACTGACCTATTCGAGAATCTGCGATCCTGGCGGGCCGGCATTGCCCGGGATAACGGTGTGCCCGCCTATGTGGTGTTCGCGGATGCCAGCCTGCGTGGCATCGCCGTCACCAGACCGGAGTCGTTGGCCGAGCTCGCCGAGATCAGTGGTGTTGGCGAGAAGAAGCTTGAGAATTATGGGGCTGCGGTGTTGGCGATCGT
>Ga0307487_1001586_pt1 | contig 15802 bp, 11 predicted proteins | sample CBIW12metaG_FD_203665 | JGI IMG/M metagenome (GOLD analysis project Ga0307487, IMG submission 203665) | Sea-ice brine microbial communities from Beaufort Sea near Barrow, Alaska, United States - CBIW 1.2 | ecosystem: Environmental > Aquatic > Marine > Coastal | place: USA: Alaska | collected... | reverse complement strand
GGCACCCCACCGATCACCAACCAGCTGACAATGGAGCAGAAATGGTTTCCTTCATCTTCCGACGTCTGATCTCGGGCGTGGTGGTACTCTTCGTCGTCTCGACGCTGACGTTCTTCATGTTGTATTTCTCGGCGACGAGCGTCGCGCGCAACATTCTGGGCGACACGGCGACGCAGGCGCAGGTACACCTCAAAGAGGTAGAGCTTGGTCTCGACCAGCCCCTTTTCTCCCGATACTTCAACTGGCTCGGCAGTGTGCTCCAGGGCGACTTCGGTGTCTCCTGGTTCACCAGCCAGCCGGTGGTCGACAGCATCCTCGGCCGCCTCCCCACGACGCTTTCGATCGTGCTCGCAACCATCGTGATCGCCGCCGTGCTGGCAACGCTGTTCGGGGTTACCGCCGCGGTACGCCGCGGCTGGGTCGACCGGTTGCTGCAGATCGTCTCGATCGGTGCATCCGCTGTTCCCCAGTTCGTGGTGGCCATCGTGCTGGTCACGGTCTTCGCGATCGGGCTGCGCTGGTTCCCCGCCACGGGTTATGTGCAGCTCAGCGACGGTTTCGGCGGCTGGGCCGCATCGATCACCCTGCCGATCATTGCGCTGGCCATCGGCACGGTTGCCTCGACCGCCCAGCAGGTGCGAAGCGCCGTGATCAACGTGCTCAGCCGCGACTATGTGCGCACCCTGCGAAGCCGCGGGCTCGCCCCGCGCGAGATCCTCTTCCGCCATGTGCTGCGCGGCGCGGCGCCGGCCGGGCTGACCGTGCTATCGCTGCAGTTCATCGGCATGCTCGGCGGCGTGGTGGTCATCGAGCAGATCTTCGCTCTTCCCGGCCTGGGGTTCCTGGCCCTACAATCCACCACCCAGGGCGACATGCCCGTTCTGATGGGCGTTGTCGTCTACATCGTCATCATCGTTGTCGTTGTCAACTTGCTCGTCGACCTCGCTGTCGGCTGGCTCAACCCGAAGGCGCGTGTGTCATGACCGAAACACTTGCTGAAGAACCCCGTGCGCCCATCGAGACGCCGGATCAGGCAGCGCGCTCCGGGGTATTCATGCGGCTGCTGAAGAACCCGCTGGGCCTGGTCGCGCTGATCATTCTGGTGATCGTGATCCTGGCTGGGATCTTCGGGCCGTTGCTTGCCCCGTTCGACCCGACCAGGGCCGACCTCGTCAACGCCCTGACCGGGCCGGGCGCCGCCGGGCACCTCCTCGGAACCGATAGCGCCGGCCGGGACGTGTTCAGCCGGCTGCTGGTGGGCGCCCAGAGCACCCTGCTGGCTGCAGCCCTCGCAGCGTCCGTTGCCCTGGTGGTCGGCTTGCCGAGCGGCCTCATGGCCGGCTATTTCGGTGGCTGGTTCGACTCGGTCGCCAGCTGGTGCACCAACGTGCTGATGTCGCTGCCCGCGATCATCATCCTGCTGGCCGCCAGCGCCGCGTTGGGCCGTTCGGTCTGGATTTCGATGACCGTGTTCGGCCTCCTGATGTCGCCCGGGATCTTCCGGCTCACCCGCACCTCGGTGCAGGCCGTGCGCAACGAACTCTACGTGGATGCGGCCCGCGTGGCCGGGCTCAGCACGGGAAGCATCATCGGCCGGCATATCCTGTTCGTGGTGCGCGCGCCGCTCATCATCCAGACCTCCATCGTCTCTGGAATCGCCATCGCCATCCAGGCGGCCCTCGAATTCCTGGGTCTGGGCGACCCGCTCACTCCCACCTGGGGTGTCATGCTCAATGAGGGGTTCATCAACATCTACAGCTCGCCGATCCTGGCCTTCTGGCCTGGAGTGGCGATCTCGCTCACGGTCGGCTCGTTCGTGGTGCTCGGCAACGCGCTTCGCGACGCGCTTGAGGACTCTCCGAAGGTGAAGCGGGCCAAGCCGATCAAGCTCACCCCGCCCAAGACCGAACAGATTCAGACCGTGATGCGTGGCGAGTCCAAGCACTTGCTCACCGTCGATCGCCTCGGCGTGGGGTATCCGCAAGAGGGCGGCGGGACCAAGACCGTCGTGTCCGACGTTTCGTTCCACCTCGACAGGGGAGAGGTGCTGGGAATCGTCGGCGAATCCGGCTCCGGCAAGTCCCAGACGGCGTTCTCCATTCTTGGGCTGTTGCCCGCTGAGGCCGAGATCACCGGCGGCAGCATCACCTTCGACGGTGTCGCCCTGGTCTCCGCCTCGGGTCACCGCCTGTCGCAGGGTCGTCTGGCCCGGCTGCGAGGCTCCCGCATCGCCTATATTCCGCAGGAACCGATGAGCAACCTGGACCCCAACTTCACGATCGGGTACCAGCTGGTGCGTCCGCTCGTGAAGGTGCTCGGGCTCTCCAAAGCGGATGCCCGCAAGCGCGCCCTTGAACTGCTCACCATCGTGGGTATTACCAACCCGCAGCTCACCTTCGACGCCTACCCGCACGAAGTCTCCGGCGGCATGGCCCAGCGCGTACTCATCGCCGGTGCGGTCAGCTGCAACCCGGACCTGCTGATCGCCGACGAACCGACAACGGCGCTCGACGTGACCGTGCAGGCCGAGGTGCTCGACCTGCTACGCGACTTGCAGGAGCGCCTCAACATGGGTGTGGTCATGGTCACGCACAACTTCGGCATCGTCGCGGACCTCTGTGACCGGGTAGTCGTTATGCAAAATGGTCGGGTCGTCGAATCCGGAGACGTACGCACACTCCTCCACAACCCGCAGGACGTTTACACGCAGACCCTGCTCAGCGCCATGCTCGAAGGCAAAACGCCGATGACCATGCTCACCGTCGCGACGCCCGATACCACTCCGACCGCGAAAGTTGGCCTCTGATGAATGAACGCACGAGCAGCTCAACCTCCAGCCCAGCCCTGCTCCGGGTCGACAACCTCGTCGTCGAGTACCCAGGGAAGGGTTGGCGGGGCAAACCGTTCCGCGCCCTCGACAACGTGTCGATCCAGATCGGCGCGGGGGAGACCCTTGGCCTGGTCGGTGAGTCCGGATCGGGCAAAACTACGCTCGGCCGTGCACTGCTCGGCCTCGCCCCGGTCACCGAGGGCACCGTCCTGTTCAACAGCGATGACATCAGCCACGCCAGCCGAGGCAAGCGCCGTGCACTCAGTCGTGACCTTCAGGTCGTCTTCCAAGACCCTTACACGTCGCTGAACCCGTCGATGACCGTCGGCGACATCCTCTCCGAACCGCTGACCGTGCAGGGCAGAAGCCGAAGCGATGCCCGCAAACGGGTTCGTGAGGTGCTCGACGAGGTCGCCCTGCCTCAGGACACCATCGGCCGGCTGCCACGTGAGTTCAGTGGTGGCCAGCGCCAGCGGGTCGCAATCGCGCGCGCTCTGGTGCTGTCGCCCAAGCTGATCGTCTGCGACGAACCGGTCAGCGCCCTCGACCTCACCACTCAGGCCAGAGTCCTTGACCTGTTTCTGCAGATCCAACGCGACACGGGTGTCTCCTATCTGTTCGTCTCACACGACCTCGACGTTGTTCGCCATATCAGCCATCGAGTCGCAGTGATGTACCGTGGCGAAATCGTGGAGCAAGGTGCCGCCGCTCAGGTGACGACAGATCCGGAGCACCCATACACGCAACGCCTTCTACTGGCTTCCCCCGTACCCGACCCGGATCGCCAGGAGATTCGTCGCGCGAATCGACACCGATTGGTTGAAAAACAGAGAGAACAGGATGAGCAGGCCGGTGTCGCAGCGTGAGCATTCGGGCGACTATGGGACTATCAATACGGTGCGTCGTGCGGAAAGCGCGCGACCAGTTGCTTCAGGGATGAGTTGAACGTGACCATAGAAGAATCCGCGCAGCCGGTCATGCCTCGCGGTGCCCGTCGCGGACGACCCGCGGCGACCATTTACGACATTGCGAAGCTCGCCGGGGTCAACCCGTCGACGGTGTCGCGGGCACTCAGCAAGCCAGGCCGCATCAACGTGAAGACCGAAGAGCGCATTCAGGCCGCGGCCAAGGAACTCAACTACCGTGCCAACCCGATGGCCAGAGCGCTGCCGACCGGGCGCACCAACACGCTCGGCCTGCTGCTGGCAGACATCACCAACCCCATGTTCTTCAATGTGGTTCGCGGTGCCGAACGAGCCGCGTCACTGCGCGGCTACACCCTGATCCTGGCAGAGTCGCAGGAATCAGCGGATCGCGAGGCCGCCGCCGCCGAGCGGTTGTCGCCCTCGGTCGACGGCCTCGTCCTGGTGACGTCTCGTCTTCCCGATGAGCAGATCCTCGAGCTTTCTGACGAGCAGCCGCTCGTCGTGATCAATCGCGAGGTCAGCGGCGTGCCGGGCATCGTGCCCGATATCGCGCCCGGTATCGAGCAGGCGCTGGCCCACTTGGGCAGGCTGGGGCACACCGCGATCGGATTCGTCTCCGGACCCGCGAACTCCTGGATGAACCGGGCGCGCTGGTCGACCCTGCTCGACCAGGCCCCAGAACGCGGCATGACCATCGTCGAGATCGGCCCGGGCGCACCGACGCTCGATGGGGGCGCCGCAGCCCTGACCCGCGTCGTCGCGTCCGGCGTTACCGCCGTGCTGGCATACAACGATCTGATGGCTATCGGGCTGATGCGTGCTGCGCAGGACAAGGGGCTCGATGTCCCCGGCGACCTGAGCATCATTGGCTTCGACGATATTTTCGGTTCCGATTTCACGTCTCCGCAGCTCAGCACGGTGCGCACACCGCTGGGTTCGATCGGGGAACGGGCGGTCCGACTGATCCTGGAGATCCTCGACGAGGACACGGGTGGACCCGTTCATCAGGACGCGGACCTGCCCCTGTACACGGAGCTCGTCGTTCGAGGGTCGACCGGACCCGTCGCCCGGTAACCGTTCGCCCCTCCGCCCCGATTTCTCCGGCTCCATAGTTCGAGCTCACGTCTATCCTCACACCGCCTAGGCGGTGGGGATCGATCGGCTTACTTTGGCAACCGGTTGACAAATGTTGATTCCCCGTGTTCCATGAAGGAGTGACCATGAAACTTGACCTTGATCCAGACCGCCTGTTCCCCGTCGATCCCGCGACGAGGGACGTGGCCAGAGCGCTCTACGCAGGCGTGGCTGCGCTTCCCATCCTGTCTCCCCATGGCCACGTCGATCCCTCGATCCTGCAGGCAGACGACCCGTTCGGCAACCCAGCCGAGCTGCTCATCCGGTATGACCATTACGTCACCCGGCTCATGCACGCTGCCGGCGTGCAGCTGACCGAACTCGGCATCCCCGACCGCCTTTCCAATGCACCGGTCGCTTCGCCGCGTGAGGCGTGGCGGACCTTTTGCGCTCACTGGCACCTGTATGCGGGAACAGCCTCCGGATATTGGCTTGAGCATGAATTCAGCGTGCTCTTCGGTATCGACCGGCATCCGGATGCCGGCAACGCCGATGCGCTGTTCGACCTGATTCAGGCTGCCCTGACGACCGAAGCATTCCGCCCTCGGGCGTTGTTCGACCAGTTCGGAATCGAGGTGCTCGCGACAACCGACGACCCGATGGACGACCTTGCCGTGCATCGGGCCCTTGTCGCCGATGCCACCTTCTCCGGCCGAGTGCTGCCCACGTTTCGACCGGACGCCTACCTGAACCCGGCGGCGGCGGCGTTCACGCAGAACGTCGCTCGTCTCGCGGAGTGGAATGGAACGGCCCCGGCCAGTTACGAGGGCTACATCGAAGCGCTGGCCGGGCGCAGACGCTACTTCGTGGACCACGGTGCCGTTTCGGCCGACCACGGTGTCCTTCAGCCGCTGGCCGTCGACCTGTCGGCGTCCGAGGCCGCCGCACTCTTCGCTCGTGCCCGCAGCGGCTCGCTGTCACCAGCCGAAACGACGGCATTCGCCGGCCATATGCTGCTCGAAATGGCCCGGATGAGCGTCGACGACGGACTCGTCATGACCGTCCATCCCGGTGTCTCCCGCAATCACCACACCGATACCTTCCAACGCTTCGGTGCGGACACCGGTCACGACATCCCGGTCACGACCACGTATGTCGACCCGCTTCGCCCGCTGCTGGAGAAGTACGGCAACCTGCCCGACTTCCACTTGGTGCTCTTTGCTGTCGACGAGACCGTCTACTCGCGCGAGGTGGCCCCGCTGGCCGGGTTCTACCCCAGCGTGTACATCGGCGCACCGTGGTGGTTTCTCGATGCTCCCGATGCCGTGCTGCGCTTCCGCGCGTCCGTCACCGAGACGGCGGGCTTCTACCGCGGGTCCGGATTCATCGACGATACCCGTGCCTTTCTCTCAATCCCAGCACGACACGACATGGCCCGCCGCCTTGATGCGACGTTCCTGGCCCGTTTGGTGCGAGAGGGGCGCATCAACGAGCAGGCCGCAGAACGTATCATCGTCGACCTCGTCGATGCCCTCCCGAGAAAGGTCTTCAAACTGTGATTGCCCCGACCGACACTACCCGGGCCAACCGGCTCTCCCGAGCAGCGTACGCGGCGCGCACGGGTCGGGAAGAGACAACTCCACCGGTGCGGATCGTGCACCTCGGGCTGGGTGCCTTCCATCGTGCCCACCAGGCGTGGTACACGCACCAGGTTGACGAGACGAACGAATGGGGCATCGCCGCGTTCACCGGTCGCAACCCGCAGGCTGCTCTCGAACTCCAGCCCCAGGACGGTTTGTTCACGGTCGTCGAACGAGCGGAGTCCGGAGATTCGGCGACGATCGTCACGAGTATCGTCGAAGCCGTTGACGGAGCGGATTTGACCCGCCTGCGAGAATTGCTCGCGGCGCCGACCACGAGCATTGTCACGTTGACCGTGACCGAGGCTGGCTATCGCCTCACCGTCGATGGGCTGCCCAATCTCGGGGACTCCGACGTTGCGGCCGACGTAGCGTGGCTCCGGGCTGCCTTCTCCGCGGCCGTGTTGCCGGATGCCGCCGAGCACGGACCGACCACGACGTTGGGGCGTCTGCTGCTCGGATTTGAGGCTCGGCGGCGGGCAAACGGCGGGCCGATCGCCGTCGTCCCCTGTGACAACATCCCCGACAACGGAGCCTTCGTGGCCCAGGGACTCGGTGCGCTGGCTCGTCTTGTCAACTCGTCGACGGCCGACTGGATTGACGCGGAGGTGTCATTTGTGTCGACGTCCGTGGACCGGATTACGCCGCGCACGACCGCGGCCGACCTGGAAACCGCCGCCGCCCTCACCGGCTGGAACGACGAGGCCGCCGTTGTCACCGAACCATTTCGTGATTGGGTGCTCAGTGGGCGGTTTCCCGCCGGACGCCCGGCCTGGGATCGGGCTGGAGCCCTGTTCGTGGAGGAAATTGAGCCGTTTGAACGACGCAAGCTGTGGATGCTCAATGGGGCACACAGCATCCTTGCCTACGCAGGACTGCTCAGAGGCCACGCGACAGTTGCCGAGGCCATGGCCGACTTGGTCTGCCGCGATTGGGTGAACACGTGGTGGGACTCCGTAGTGAATCACCTGCCCGCCGAGGAGCTCGCACTCGGTGACTACCGGGCGGCACTGCTCGCGCGGTTCGACAACGCCCGCATCGAACACCAGCTTGCGCAGATCTCCGGCGAAGCGGTGACCAAGCTGCGCGTGCGGATTGTGCCGACGGTACTTGCCGAACGGGCCGCGGGCCGGGACGCCCTTGCAGGTCTCCGTGCGATCGGCAGCTGGGCGGCACTGGTCATCGGGGGATATGCCCTCGTGGATGCGGATTCCGCGTCCGTGGCCCAGGCGACCGGGGCGGATGACGTCGTTGAGCGACTCGTCACCCTTATCGATCCGCGTCTTTCCGCAGATGACACGGTTCTCGCGGCCATCCGAGGTGTCGTCGAGAGTGCGAGCAAGGCCGGCGCGCCCGTGGCCTGACGGCGTCCTGATCCGAAACAGACCTCCGGGATCGTGGCTGACCACGATCCCGGAGGTTTTTTCTGACAGAAACTGGCAACCGCTTGCCAAAAATAGTACGTCGTGGTTCACTTAGTGCAGAGAGATCACATCGCAACGAAGCGCTCCCGCCACGCGGGGTAGGAAAGGTCATCCATGTTGAAGCCTCAAACCAGCAGCACGAGGGAACTTGTCAGTCTCGACGGACTCTGGGCTTTCAAGGTCGATGTTGACCGCACGGCCGAGAGCGAGCGTTGGTTCGCAGCACCCCTGGACAGCGCCCTTGAGGCGCCGGTCCCGGCCAGCTACAACGATCTCTTCACCGATTCCGCCATCCGTGATCACGTGGGCTGGGTCTTCTATCAGCGGGGCGTGCGGGTTCCACGCGGCTGGGGGTCCGAGCGCACCTTCGTGCGCGTCGATTCCGCCACACATGCTGGCCGTGTATATGTCAACGACGAACTCGTTGCTGAACACAGCGGGGGCTACACCCCCTTCGAAGCAGACATCACCGAGCTCGTCACGGCCGGCGAAGAGTTCCGGCTGACCATCGCCGTCAACAACGAACTCACCAACGAAACGATTCCGCCCGGATCGATAACTGTGACAGAGGATGGCCGCCGTCAGCAGAAGTACATGCACGACTTCTACAACTACGCGGGCCTGGCCCGCTCCATCTGGCTCTACAGTGTGCCCGCGGTTCACGTCACCGATGTGACCGTGACGACGGCGGTAGCGGGCCAGACCGGCCTCGTCTCCTACTCCATTGACTCAAACGGCGCCGCCGGCGTGAAAGCGCGGCTGCACGACGCGGCCGGCCGGTTGGTCGGCGAGGCCGACGGGAGCACCGGCACCATTCGACTCGATGATGTTGTGCTGTGGCAGCCGGGAGCCGCCTATCTCTACGACCTCACGGCCGAGCTGCTCTCCGGGGGAGAGGGTGACGGTGAGGTGGTGGACAGTTACACGCTGGCCGTCGGAGTGCGCACCGTGGAGGTGCGCGGCGCCGAATTCCTTATCAACGGCTCGCCGTTCTACTTCACTGGCTTCGGTAAGCACGAAGACACCGCCGTTCGCGGCAAGGGCCACGACAACGCGTACCTGGTGCACGACTTCCAGCTCATGGAGTGGATCGGTGCGAACTCCTTCCGCACCTCGCACTACCCGTACGCCGAAGAGGTCATGGACTTCGCCGACCGACACGGCATCGTCGTCATAGACGAGACGGCCGCCGTTGGTCTGAACCTGGCCATGGGCGGCGGCCTCTTCGGTGGTATCAAGCAGGCCACCTTCTCTCCCGACACGATTAATGACGGTACTCAGGCCGCTCACGCGCAGGCGATTCGCGAGCTGATCGCCCGAGACAAGAACCACGCCAGCGTCGTCATGTGGTCCATCGCCAACGAGCCAGGCTCCAGCGAGCAGGGTGCACGCGAGTACTTCGCGCCGCTCGTCGAACTGACTAGAGGACTAGACCCGAGCCGCCCAGTGACCTTCGTCAACGTCATGTTCGCGACCTTCGAGACCGACCTGATCAGCGACCTGTTCGACGTGCTGTGCCTCAACCGGTACTACGGCTGGTACGTCGACACCGGCGACCTCGCCAGCGCCGAGGTGCACCTGGAGACCGAGCTGCGCGGCTGGGCCGGCGCCTACGGCAAGCCGATCATCATGACCGAGTATGGTGCGGACACCCAAGCCGGGCTGCACTCCGTCTTCGACTCCCCGTGGACCGAGGAATACCAGACCAAGTACCTCGAAATGAACCACCGGGTCTTCGACCGCATCGACGCCTTCGTCGGCGAACAGGTGTGGAACTTCGCCGATTTCCAGACTTCCCCCGGCGTGTTCCGTGTTGACGGAAACAAGAAGGGGGTCTTCACCAGAGATCGCCGTCCCAAGGCCGCGGCGCACGCACTTCGAGCGCGCTGGACCAGTCGTACTCCCACCTAGCCACCCACCGTCATCCGTACAACGGGTAAAGGAGCTCCATGTCAACCTCAGTCATCGCGAACGCGGCCAGCCCCGCGCGCGCGACCCTGCCCAGCAAATTGAGCAAACTCAGTGTCGTCGGCTATGGCGCCGGCGACGCCGCGAACAACCTCGCTTTCACCACCGCGACCATGTTCCTTCTCGTGTATTACACGGATGTCGCCGGAATTTCGGCCGCGGCTGCGGGAACCCTCCTGCTCGTGGTGCGAATCTTCGATGCCTTCGCGGATGTGTTCGCCGGCCGCATCGTTGACCGGGCGTACAGCAAGCGGTTCGGCAAGTTCCGTCCGTTCATCATGTTCGGCTCGATCCCGCTGCTGCTGCTCTCCGCTGCCACCTTCTCGGTGCCGCAGATCGGTGAGACCGGCATGCTCATCTACGCATACGCCACCTACGCCGCTCTCGGACTGGCCTACAGCCTGGTGAACATCCCGTTCGGCTCGATGGCCGGCGCGATGACCCAGACCCCCACGGGCCGGGCCAAGCTGGCCAGTGCCCGCGTCATCGGTGGGATGATCGTGGGTGCCGGTCTCGGCATCTTCGTAGCCCCAAGGATCGTGCCAGGCGCCGACCTGCAGACCATGTTCACCATGATGACCCTCGGCTTCGTGGTCGTCGGAACCGCGCTGTATATGTTTACGGTTTTCACGGCCAAGGAAAAGGTCGTTCGGACTGTCACGAACGTGTCGCTGAAACAAAGCCTGGCCACCCTCAAAGGCAACAAGCCACTGTTCATGCTCTGCATCAGCTCGTTCGTCTTCCTCACCGGCTTCCTCGCCCTCAGCACCGTGCAGCTCTACTACCTGCGCGACGTGCTGCACGCCCTGCCGCTGTATGCCGCGCTCTCCATCTTCCAGATCGTGGCCACCTTCGGCATGGCAGCCTTCATCCCGGCCATCGTGCGCAAGTTCGGCAAGCGCACGGCCTACATGGTCGGCGGCGGCATCATGGCCGTCGGTGGTCTCATCATCTTCTTCGCCCCCTCCGACCCGGTCTGGTTGGGCTTCTCCGGGCTCGCGATATGCCAGATCGGCATGATCCTCGTGAACATGATCGTGTGGGCGCTGGAAGCAGACACCGTGGAATACGGCGAGTGGAAGACCGGGATCCGTGCCGAAGGCATGACCTACGCGCTGTTCTCCTTCACCCGCAAGACCGGTCAGGCTGTGGGTGGCGCCCTCGCGGCCTTCTCCCTGGCCTGGGGTGGCTACGCCGCCGGCGAATCCGTGCAGACCGCCTCCGCCGAACTCGGCATCCGCGCCGGCGCCGGCCTGATCCCGCTCGTGGCATCCGTGATCGCCGCCGTCGTGATGATCTTCTACCCGCTGACCGACAAGCGTCACGCCGTGATCGTCGCCGAAATTGCCCAGCGCCGGCTGGACGAAGAAAGGGGCGAGCCGCCCGTGGACCCCTCCCTCTCAACGGCTTCCTTCCGCGCGCACCGCACGGGCAACACCCTCCCGCCGCTCGACTAACCCTCTCTCGCCCCGAACCCCCGCCCTAGCAGAAGGAAACACCCGTGAAAATTGACAAGGCTGAAGTCATCGTCACCAGTCCCGACCGCAACTTCGTCACCCTCAAGCTCACCACCGAAGACGGCCTCACCGGCCTCGGCGATGCCACCCTGAACGGGCGCGAGCTTGCCGTGGTGTCCTACCTCACCGAACACGTCGTGCCGCTGCTGCTCGGCCGCGAGGCCCACAACATCGAGGACACCTGGCAGTTTCTCTACCGCAGTGCCTACTGGCGCCGCGGCCCGGTCACCATGGCCGCGATTTCCGCCGTGGACGTGGCCCTCTGGGACATCAAAGCCAAGGCGGCCGGAATGCCGCTCTACCAACTGCTCGGCGGCGCATCCCGCACCGGGCTGCTTGCCTACGGCCATGCATCGGGCAAGTCCCTCACCGAGGTTTTCGACAGCGTGAATTCCCACCTGGAACAGGGCTACAAAGCCATCCGCGTGCAGACCGGAGTTCCCGGACTCGAATCGATCTACGGGATAGCGTCCAACAAGGGCTTGCCCGGGAACGAGGGCGTGCGCTACGACCACGAGCCCGCCCAGCGCGGCGCGTTGCCCGCCGAGGAAGACTGGGACACCCGCGCATACCTCCGCCATGTGCCCACCGTCTTCGAGGCCGTGCGCAACGAGTTCGGCCCCGAGCTGCCGCTGCTGCACGACGGCCATCACCGAATGACCCCGATCCAGGCGGCGGCGCTGGGCAAGTCGCTTGAGCCCTACGACCTGTTCTGGCTCGAGGACTGCACACCGGCCGAGAACCAAGAGGCCCTGCGCCTGGTACGTCAGCACACCACGACACCATTGGCTATCGGCGAGATCTTCAACTCAATCTGGGACTACCAGCAGGTCATTCGTGAACAGCTGATCGACTACGTGCGAAGCGCCGTCACGCACACCGGAGGCATCACGCACCTCAAGAAGATCCTCGAGTACGCCTCGCAGTACCAGATCAAGTCGGGCATGCACGGACCGACCGACATCTCACCGGTAGGGATGGCAGCCGCGATGCACCTCGGCATGGCCATCCACAACTTCGGGATCCAGGAATACATGAAACATGGCGACAAGACGAACGCGGTCTTCGAGCAGTCCTACAGCTGGAACGACGGCATGCTGCACCCCGGCAACAAGCCGGGCCTCGGCGTCGAATTGGACGTAGACGAAGCGGGCAAGTACCCGTACGCCACCGCATACCTGCCTTACAACCGACTCGCCGACGGAACGGTCCACGACTGGTGAACGCGGCAATGTGCGGCGTCGCCGTCGAGCCGGCAGGCTTGACAGGCATTGTCGAGGCGAATGCCCCTGATGCGGCCGAGCAAGTTGTGGTGATGGGAGTGTCGGGTTCTGGGAAAAGCACCATCGGTGCGCTTCTGGCTCAGTCGCTCGGAATACAGTTCGTCGACGCTGACGGGATGCACCCGCAGGCCAACATCATCAAGATGGCCAGCGGAATACCCTTGACGGATGAAGATCGCTGGCCCTGGCTTGCGCTGGTAGGCCAGGCCCTCGCCGATGCCGGGGCGGCGGGCACCGGTCTACTGATCGCCTGCTCGGCCCTCAAACGGGTCTACCGCGAGGCAATCGTGCAGGCCGCGCCGAACGTGCGGTTCGTGCACCTCACCGGAACGCTCGACGTGCTCGCGAACCGGCTTGAGGGCCGGAGCGAACACTTTATGCCGCCGGCCCTCCTGCGGTCACAGCTGGCGACCCTGGAAGAATTGCACGACGACGAATCCGGCTTCGCGGTGGACATCGATCAACCTGTTGCGAACGTGGTGACGGAATCCGTGGTGCGCTTGAGCGCACCGAGGTTGCCGGCATCCGTGCAGATCGTCGTCGGCGAGGGTGGTCTGCCCGTGGTTCGAGTGAAGAGCCTGGTAGGCACTGCGGAGGTATACCTACAGGGTGCCCACGTGACCAGCTGGACGCCGTCGGGACATCCTTCGGTGCTCTGGATGAGCGCGCTGAGCGACTTCGCTCCCGGCCGTCCCCTGCGTGGAGGGGTGCCGGTCTGCTTCCCGTGGTTCGGGCCGCATCCGACCGATGCCACGGCTCCTGCGCACGGGTTCGCCCGCCTCGCCGAGTGGCGCCTCGTGCGGGCCAGTGAGGCGGGCGAGGACGTCGTTCTTGTCTTTCGGATGACCGACAATGTGCAGACCCGGCACTCCGCGTGGCCGCATCGTTTTGAGGCAAACTACACAGTGACGGTCGGCACGCAGTTGGGTCTGGCGTTACAAATCACCAACCTCGATAGCGTTCCCGTCATCTTCGCCGAAGCGTTCCACACCTACCTGAGCGTTCCGGACGTCCACGCCGTGGAGATCTCGGGGTTCGAGGAGCTCACGTTCCTTGATCGCCTGGCCGATACGGAAGCGCAGCTCCCCGAGGGACGCCCAGTGACGCTGAGGTCCGAGACGGATCGGATTTACCTCGGTACCGGCACTGCGGCGCGAATCTCGGACGGTACCGGGCGCACGGTGTCGATCTCCACGGAGGGATCACACAGCCGCGTTCTCTGGAACCCCTGGCGTGCCAAGGCCGAGGCGATGGCTGACTTCGGCGCCGAGGAGTGGACCGGAATGGTCTGCGTCGAAACGGCCAATGTGCGCAGTGACGAGATCGGGCTGGCACCGGGGGAGACCCACACAATGCGGGCGGTCATCACTCAGGTTCCCTGACCGCAATTCCGGCGCGCACGGCGGCGATGCGAGGGCGGTCGTCTACGTTCGGTTTTGCATCCGACCTCAAACGATTTTGGGGTCTTGACCTACTGGGGGTCAGCTCACGAAACGGAATAAATGACACGCTAAGAGTTTCCGGGTCGGCGCAGCTGGGTCACGTCCCGCTGAGTGGTGGAGTTTCTCGACACCGTGCAGGTCAGTTGTTCTAGTTTAGGCGGCAGCGAGTTCTGGAAGGATCACCGCCTCGTCGATGACCTCGATGGGGTTGTTCATTGTGGTCAGCTCAAGCATGGATGCTTCGGAGAAGTAGCGGCGTTCGCCGGCTTCCCACTCGTCGTGCTGCTCGATCAGGACTGAGCCCGCGAGGCGGAGCAGTGCGGCGGAGTTGGGGAAGACGCCGACGACGTCGGTGCGGCGTTTGATCTCCTTGTTGACCCGTTCGGGTTCGTCGACCAAATCTGTCGCCAGTGCCGCCTGGGGAACGCGGCGAAGGCGAGCAGGTCGGGTTGGGCGTCGGTGAGCATCGCTGCGACTTTGGGGTGGGATCGGCTGAGCATGGTGGTGACCTCACGAAATTGCTTCTCGATGTGCTCGCGGTCGGGCTGGGCGAAGATGGTGCGGATGATCGACGCGACCATCTCCTGGGATCCTTTCGGGACCACGGCGAGGACGTTTCGCATGAAATGCACTCGGCATCTCTGCCAGCCGGCGCCTTGAAAAACCGTCCCGATGGCCTTCTTCAGCCCGGTGTGGGCGTCAGACATGACCAGCTTCACCCCGTCGAGACCTCGAGTCTTCAACGACCGGAGGAAGCTGGTCCAGAAGCCTTCGTTCTCGCTGTCGCCCACGTCGAACCCCAGGACTTCCCGCCGTCCGTCGGCGGCGACGCCGATCGCGACGACGAGCGCCTGGGACACGATGCGGTGCCCGACGCGCGCCTTGCAATACGTGGCGTCGAGGAACACATAGGGGAAATCCTGCGCGGCCAGGGACCGGTCTCGGAACTCGGCCACTTCCGTGTCGAGGCCGGCGCAGATCCGGGACACTTCCGACTTGGAGATCCCCGTATCAGCGCCGAGCGCTTTGACCAGGTCGTCGACCTTGCGGGTCGAGACACCGTGGACATAGGCCTCCATCACGACGGCGAACAGGGCTTGGTCGACGCGGCGGCGGCGCTCGAGCAGGGCGGGGAAGAACGACCCGGCGCGCAGCTTCGGGATCTTCAGATCAAGGTCCCCGGCGGTCGTGCTCAAAGTCCGTGGCCGGGTGCCATTGCGGTACGTGGTGCGGTCGCCGGAGCGTTCAAACGGGGCGGCGCCGATGAACGCACTCGCTTCCGCATCGATCAGTTCTTGATACAGAGTTTCAGTCGCGACGCGGATGCGGTCGGTGACATCGGTGAGTTTGAGTTCTCCCAGCAGGTTGAGCAGGGCAGACTGGTCTAGAGCCATCGTGTGGTGTCCTTCGTGAGTTGCTTTAGTCGGTACTCACTGACCATCCCACGGTGGCTCCTTGCGTTGACGAAGCAACGCTCAAAGCGGGGAAACCACACCACTCACGGGGACGTAACCCGCAGCTGTTGTTAGCGCACGATTCCGTTCCATTGCTACTCAGACCCCTTCACCCTGCGCGCGACGAGCGGCGGCTGCTAGTGCACCTGTCCATACCTCGTACTGACAAGACGACTTTGACCTTTGTTCTGCCCGTCAAATACCGTTTTTATATGACGCACCGATAGCGGTTGAAGGTAGAACC
>Ga0307487_1001581_pt1 | contig 15823 bp, 12 predicted proteins | sample CBIW12metaG_FD_203665 | JGI IMG/M metagenome (GOLD analysis project Ga0307487, IMG submission 203665) | Sea-ice brine microbial communities from Beaufort Sea near Barrow, Alaska, United States - CBIW 1.2 | ecosystem: Environmental > Aquatic > Marine > Coastal | place: USA: Alaska | collected... | reverse complement strand
AGGGCTTTACTGAACACCTCTCCAAGAGCTATGGCAGTATCTTCTATGGTGTGATGCTCATCTACTTCCAGATCTCCTTTTACGTCAATTTCCAGGTTCATTTGACCGTGACGGGATAGTTGATCCAACATATGATCGAAAAAAGCGATTCCGGTGGAAATATTTGACTTCCCGGTGCCATCCAAATTAAGCTTTATTCGAATATCCGTTTCATTGGTTTTTCTCTGAATTTCAGCAGTGCGGTCGTTCAGTTTTAAAAACTCGTAGATTTCCTCCCAGCTACCGGTTTTTAACGCAATGATCTTTTCCAGTTCATTTTTGTCATTTTTCAGTTCGTCATTACCCAATTCCTGATGAGTTTCAATAAAAATCCCCTTTCCGCCGAAGTTATGGGCAAATTCCATATCTGTCATCCGGTCACCTATCATAAATGAATTTTCCAGGTCATACTCTTTATTTTTCAGGTAATTTTCCTCTAAAAGTCCAATGTTTGGTTTCCTGTTGAGCGAATTTTCTATTGGAAAACTCCTATCCATCAAAATATCGCTGAACTCGACCCCTTCATTTTTAAGGGTTTTTAGCAAAAAATTCTGAATAGGCCAAAAATTTTCCTCAGGATGAACATCTGTTCCCAACCCGTCCTGATTGGTTACCATCACCAATTCGTAATCCAGTTCTTTTGCGATTTTCGCCAGGTAAAAGATTACCTGCGGATAAAATGTGAATTTATCCAAACTGTCTATTTGGTAATCTGCAGGTTCGTGAATGATGGTTCCATCCCGGTCTATAAACAATACTTTTTTCATAAGTAGATTTTTATTGTTTTTTATTGGTCTTATGTAATTCGCATATCCTCATTAGTGTTTTACATCGAGTTTCCATTATGCTCATTTCATAAGTAAATTCTTGTTGTTCTTTATAATTTATAAGTTATTTAAGGCTTTGAAATGCCACCATAAGTTTCTGGTTTTCCTCAGCCGTCCCGACCGTCAATCGCAATGTGTTTTCACAAAGTGGTTGGGTTGTTCGGTTTCTGATCACAATTCCCTTTTTTAATAATTGATCGTATCGCAGTTCGGCATTATCCACTTTTATAAGGATAAAATTAGCATCAGAATTGTATATTTTTTCAACAAAATCAACTTCAAGCAAAGCTTTAAGTAACTTGTTCCTTTCCATCAGTATATCAGCTATTTCTTTTTTAACTGAAACAACATCAACCACTCTTTCCAAGGCTCGTTTTTGAGTGAGTTCATTTACGTTGTAAGGTGGTTTTATTTTGTTTAAAATCTGAATGATCTCTGCGGAAGCGTAACAAATTCCCAACCTGATTCCGGCCATTCCATAAGCTTTTGAAAGGGTTTGGGTGATAACCAAATTAGGGTATTTCTCCAATTTTTTAATCCAACTTTCACTTTCTGAAAAGTCGATATAGGCTTCATCGATAACCACCAATCCATTGAAATTATTGAGGATCTCAAGGATCTTTTCTTCAGAAAACGAATTCCCGGTTGGATTATTGGGGGAACAAAGAAATATCAATTTGGTATTATCATCAACCTTATTGAAAATCTTAGGAACATTTGGCTGAAAATTATCCGTCAACAGTACTTCCCGGTTGTCAATATTATTGATTTCAGCCAAAACCTGATACATTCCGTACGTTGGAGGTAAAGTGATGATATTGTCTTTCCCCGGTTCACAAAAAGCCCTAAAAATGAGATCTAAAACTTCATCGCTGCCATTGCCCAACAAAATATTTTCAGTTGGAATTCCCTTTATTTCTCCGAGTTGTTCTTTCAGTTCTCTTTGCTGCGGGTCCGGATATCGGTTAACCCCGGTTTCAAACGGATTTTCATTGGCATCCAAAAATACCATTTTTGAATCTCCCTGTTTAAATTCGTCCCGCGCTGAAGAATATGGCTTCATTTTGATCAGGTTTGGCCGAACAAGCTTGTTTATATTAAAAGTTGTATTCATCGGTTTTGTATTCAACTCCTATAAAAAGGAATATTTATCGGTTTTTTTGCCTTTTTGCGGCATTCAGGATAACTTTAATTTTTCTATTTACCCTGATTTATTTTTTTTAACCTCAGGCTCATAGCGTTCTTGTGAGCGCGAAGTCCTTCTGCTTCGGCCATAAGTTCAACTGCCGGTCCTATTTCCATAATTCCCTTCTCCGAAATTTTCTGAAAGGTCATGCTCTTCATAAAGCTATCCAAATTCACGCCACTGTATTGTTTTGCATAACCGTTCGTGGGTAAAGTATGATTAGTACCCGATGCATAATCTCCGGCGCTCTCCGGGGTATAATTTCCTATAAACACAGAACCGGCATTTTCAATTCCATCTATGAAAAAATCTTCATTCTTTGTACAGATTATAAGGTGTTCCGGACCATATTCATTGATCAACTCCAAAGCGAGTTCATCATTTTCAATGTAGATGAATTTTGAATTTTCTATGGCTTTGGCTGCAATTACCTTTCTTGGCAAATCCGTCAGCTGACTTTCAATTTCCTTTTCAACCTCAGTAATCAGATATTTTGAAGTGGTAACCAGGATCACCTGGCTGTCGGCACCGTGTTCTGCCTGACTTAACAAATCAGACGCAACAAACCCAGCATCGGCTGAATCATCTGCCATGACAAGCAATTCCGAAGGTCCTGCAGGCATATCAATTGAAACTTGGTGTTTGGTGGCCAATTGTTTGGCAACTGTTACAAATTGATTTCCGGGACCGAATATTTTATAAACTTTAGGCACAGATTCCGTACCAAAAGTCATCGCTGCTATAGCCTGGATCCCCCCTATTTTATAGATCTTGGAAATTCCGCATAAAGCGGCGGTATAAAGTATTGCAGGATGAACTTTACCTTCTTTGTTTGGTGGGGTACATAAAATAATATCCCTGCAACCAGCCAATGCAGCTGGGACGGACAGCATTAAAATTGTTGAAAACAAGGGGGCAGTCCCGCCGGGAATGTAAAGACCAATTTTTTGAATAGGGCGTTTTTCCTGCCAGCATTGAACACCATTGCTGGTTTCAACAAATACTTTTTCGGTTTTTTGCGCAGCATGGAATTTTTCGATATTCGATTTTGCCAGTTTTATTGCATGCTTTAACTCCTCGGAAACGGCAACTTCAGCTTCTTCAATTTCACCTGAACCAACCACCGTTTTTTGCAGGGAAGTCCCGTCAAAAAGTTCGGTATATTTCGCAATTGCCCAATCCCCCTTTGTTTGTACTTCACTGAAAATCTGGTTTACGGTTTGCTCTATATCTGCAACAGTTTGTGTTGGTCTTTTTAAAATTTCTGACCATTCCGATTTTTTGGGATTATATAGTATGTTCATTTTTATATCACTTAAGTTTTATTTTTCAGAAAGGAATAGCAAAGCAAGAAGTTCTGTGCGATTTAACGCTACATCACCATTTTTTCAATAGGCACAACCAAAATTCCTTCGGCACCGCTGTCTTTTAACTCGTCTATAACTTCCCAAAAACGTTCTTCGTTTATTACCGTATGTATGGAACTCCAGCCTTTTTCTGCAAGAGGTAAAACGGTAGGGCTGCGCATTCCCGGTAATAGTTTAATAATTTGATCAAGCTTATCATTGGGCGCATTCATTAAAATATATTTTGCCGTGCGGGCATTTAACACAGATTTTATCCGGAATTGAAGCTTTTCTAAAATTGCCTTTCTCGCTTCTGAAATTTTTGGTGAAATCGCCAAAATAGCTTCACTTTTAAGCATGACCTCCACTTCCTTCAGATTGTTTTTAAATAAGGTGCTTCCGCTGGAAACTATATCACAAATCGCATCGGCAAGTCCAATATTTGGCGCAATTTCCACAGATCCGTTAATAATATGAAGCTCCGCCTTAATTCCTTTTTCAGCTAAATACGCATTGACCGTATTTGGATAAGAAGTAGCGATCCGTTTCCCGTTGAGATCCTGAATATCGTTGTATTTCATGGAATTTGGAACCGCTAAGGAAACCCGGCATTTGGAAAACCCCAGTTTTTCTCCCCTTAGTATATCCTCACCTTTTTCTATAAGGACATTTTCTCCCAAAATAGCTATGTCTATCACCCCATCCCGTAAATACTGGGGAATATCACCATTTCTAAGATACATAACCTCCAATGGGAAATTGTGGGCTGAAGCCCTTAATTGTTCTTTTCCGTTATCTATGGAAATTCCCGCGTCTTTCAGGAGTGAAATGGATTCTTCATTGAGCCTGCCGGCTTTTTGAATCGCAATTCTAAGTTTATCTTTACTCATAATCAATTTTTTAAATTTCGATTTAAAAAAAACGTATAAAAAAACCCGTTTGATTGCTCAAACGGGTTTTTAAATATGTTGAAAATTCTACATATCACATTCACCTCGCCTAAGCGGTGTCAAATAGATGATGATGTAGTTGAATTGTTCTCATGTTGAATGCAAATCTAACTTTATTTTTTGAAAAAAAATGATTTTTTACAAATTTAAAATTAATCTAATTTAGTTATTTCCTAAAATCAAAGGCATTCCTCCGTCTCCGGAACCAATTACAATAACTTTCGCATTAGGGGATTTTGCCAGTTCGACAGTGGCCTGTATTCCTTTTTCCCTTAAAATCTGATCATTTAAGGAGGCACTTAAAATTTTGTTAGCATTGGCTTTACCTTCTGCATCAATTTTTTGTCTTTCAGCTTCCTGTGCAGCTTTAGTCAATCTAAATTCATATTCAAGAGATTCCTGTTCCTGACCCAATTTGCGTTCAATAGCTTGCTTGAGAGTTGCAGGCAAAGAAACGTCTCTGACCAAGACCTCATTGATTTGAACATACTGATCTTTTAAAAGGAGTTTTGTTTCATCAAAAATTTCTTGCTGAATAGCCTCCCTTTTACTTGAATATAATTGTTCTGGCTGATAACGTCCTACTACTGCACGGGCTGCGGAACGAACAGCAGGTTGCAATACACGCTGCACGTAATTTTCTCCTTTTTCCTGGTGAAGTAAACCTAATTGTTCATAAGAAGGTTGGAACCAAATTGAGGCATCTAATTTTATCTGTAATCCATTAGAAGATAATACCTGCATATCTTCATCTAAAGATTGTTGACGAACCTCGTATACATAAACCTTGTTCCAAGGGGCAACAACGTGAAAACCTTCACCTAAAGGCGGTTCATTTGTCACTACACCTCCACCAAAGGTTTTATATAAAACCCCGGCTTCTCCGGAATCAATGGTAACTGTAGATTTAGCAATTAAAATGATTAAAACCACAATTACAAATAAAATGGGTAAACCAATTTTGGGCAATTTGTCCATAAATAAATTTTTAAAAATTATTAAATTAATCCGAGATATTTTCTTGCAAACCACTCAGCACTAAGGCTTAATACCAGCAAGGCAAGCAAAAATTTCCAAGAAATCAAATGTAGGGTTTTTTCGCGGGTTTTTTGTATTGTAACGTAACGATTATCAGCAATTAAGCCTGTTACCATGGCTTCCGGATCATTTAGAAAATTAAGCCCTTCCTGATTGTTTTTTGCCAGACTTTGAAGTTTGGCGAGATTCGCGCCAGAAAACTGTTGTTCCACATTAAACCCAAGAATTGAAAAAGTCCCGCTTCCAGAAATTCCGGAAGATTGTTCTTTGATCTCAAAGCTATAATCCCCTGGTTTCAGGTTCTCTATTTGAACTTTAAATTGGTTGTTGCCGGGCAACATTTGGATTTCCAAATCCTCATTTGAACTTAAGTTTTTAATCAGAATTTCCAATTGTCCTTCCGGATTAAACCGATAATTCTGATCAAAATATTGGGCTGAAATATTGATTTCTTCATTTTCCAAATAAAAGGATTCGGCTTCAAAAGTGAGCCGGTCCCTGTTTTGGGTAGCCGAGAGATATTGAACCAATTTCCCCATAAATGTATCAAATTGGTCAAATGAACCCTTGTTCAAGTAAGATTCTGCTCTCCATTTCCAGATGTTTTCGCCGAATAATACCGCTTGTTTTGAAGAATTATTTTGAAAAGTCGCTAGTAACGGAAATTTTGTTGGAATCCCTTCTAATTGTTGAAAAAGCATAGGACTGAAAGTTTCATTTTTGAACCTTAAAGATCCAAAAACATCAACCAGAGGTGGAAACTGAACAAACCCCAAGTTTTCAAATTGAAATTGCGTATAATTTTCATTATAAATGGGAAATATTTCCTGTGATTGTCCGGTGTGAGCCTTACTGAAATTTTGTTGTGCCGAATTGAGGAAATCCCAATCGGTTTGGGTACCGGTTATAATAAAACTGTTCAGGTTTTTAGTTCTGATATCTTCAAAGACTTGTTTAAACCGACCATTTGGTTGGTATAGTATAACTAATTGAAAATCATTTAATTTTGTTTTAGTATAATTTTCAATAAATTCAATTTTCACCTCTCGTTGTTCATTACTTTCTATAGATTTCTTTAACATTCCAAGATCGGGATGAGATACTGAGGTTAGTATCAATACCGAAGTCCTTTCATCTATAACTTCAATGCCGAATTTTCTATTGTTGTTGATCGTGTTTTTTTCTGAAGTTAAAGGAGTAATCGCTGCTTCATATAAAAAGGTTCCCAGTTTATTTGCCTTTAAAGTAGTGGTAATAATTTTAGAATTATCTTCAGAATTAAAATCGATGGTTTTTGCAAACAATACCGAATTTCCCGATTTGATCTCAAATTTGCTTTGTACCGGCGTATTTCCGGAATAATTCACAATTACCTCTATCGGGAACTTATTGTTTAGGAAAGCGTATTTATTGACATTTAAATTTGAAATGGAAAGATCCGCCTGGGCTGTTGTATCTCCTATCACCACAGGTAATATTTCTGAAGTTTCCCTTGAGGTAAAATATTGAAAATCTTCACCAACTGTTTGGTTACCATCTGATAACAAAACAATTGCTGTTTGATTGGACGAATTTAATTTTTCCAGGCTATTCAAGACTTTGGAAATATTGGTTTGCTGCTTGTTAAATGCCAGGGAATCCAAATCAATCCGGCTTAATTCCTTCCCAAACCCGTAAGTTTGGATAGAAAATCGCTCCTGAAGTTTCGGGTGGTGGATTAAATAATTGGCAAATAATTTAACACTATCTCCTTTTTCCAAATAATCTATTGATACCGATTGATCTATAGCAATCAGCAATTGTGGCTTTACAATCTCAAATTGTTGTTGTTTAATTTTTGGGTTGATCAATAAAAGCAATAAAACAAATATGCTCACAAACCTTAATGCCGCTAAAAAATAAATACTTCCGGTTCGTTTTTTGGTTCCTACGAAATATTTAAAAACAACAAATCCTAACGCGACAACGGCGGCAAGGCTTATTAATAAGACAGTTGTTAAGGACATTCTCTAAAAAGTTAGAAGTTGGAAGGTAGAAGTTAAGAAACAAGAATCAAGAATCAAGAGAAGAGACTAATTATAGTAGAATAAAACCTATGAATTTTTCCATTTTCAACTCTTCACTTTCCATTCTTTTCTCTTGACATTTTAACTTCTAACTTCGTACTTCGTTTAAGTAAGCATTCCGCCATTTATGTGCAAAACCTGTCCGGTGATATAGCTACTTAGATCACTCCCAAGAAAAACACAGGCATTTGCGATATCTTCCGGGGTCCCTCCCCGTTTTAATGGAATGGAATCCCTCCATCCCTGAACGGTTTTTTCATCCAGTTTCCCGGTCATTTCGGTTTCTATAAAACCTGGGGCGATCACATTGGTACGGATATTTCTGGAACCAAGTTCCAAAGCCATGGATTTTGAAAACCCAATTATACCGGCTTTCGAGGCGGCATAATTTGCCTGGCCGGCATTTCCTTTTACCCCCACTACAGAACTCATATTGATAATGCTTCCGCTGCGTTGTTTCAACATAATTCGCTGAATGGCTTTGGTCATATTAAAAACCGATTTTAAATTCACCTCAATTACGATATCAAAATCTTCTTCGGTCATTCGCATCAAAAGATTATCCTTGGTAATCCCGGCATTATTGATCAAAATATCGATTTTACCAAAATCCTCTGCCACGGTTTTAACCAATTCCTGAGCTTCCTCAAAATTTGCTGCATTGGACTGATATCCTTTGACCTTCACTCCAAGACTGCTAAGCTCATTCTCAAGCTCATTTGCAGCATTTACAGATGAGGAATAGGTAAAAGCTACGTTGGCTCCGTGTTTGGCGAAAACCTGAGCAATTCCTTTTCCTATTCCACGGCTTCCACCGGTTATAATCGCATTTTTTCCTTCTAATAATTTCATGTTTGCTATTTCTTAAATTACAGTGATAAATAGTTTTAAAAATGAATGACTTAAGACGCTAAAATATAAATTTTAAAATTACCCTCAAAAATCAGTTTCTATGAAATATAATCCAGGTCTTGGATTTAAGATGATCTGTTTTCAAATATAATAAAAGTCAATAAGGCGTAAAATAAAAAACCCTCCTGAAATTACCCGAAAACAGGTATCCAGGAGGATTTTATCAATTTTTATTTCAGTTTGTTTAAACCTTTAAAACACCGGCCAAAACTTCGGCAACTTTTTTACCTATTTCGGCAGGAGAATCCACTACGTAAATACCATTTTCCTTTAGGATAGCTTTTTTAGCCTGAGCGGTATCTTCGCTTCCACCCACAATTGCACCGGCATGCCCCATAGTACGACCTGCAGGAGCTGTTTCACCGGCAATAAAACCAACAACCGGTTTTTTGTTTCCGTTAGCTTTTACCCATTTTGCAGCATCGGCTTCCAGTTGGCCACCAATCTCACCTATCATTACAATAATCTCGGTTTCATCATCATTCATTAGAAGTTCTACAGCTTCTTTAGTAGTGGTTCCAATTATAGGGTCGCCTCCAATTCCAATTGCTGTAGTGATTCCCAAACCTTGTTTTACAACCTGATCTGCAGCTTCATAAGTTAAGGTACCAGATTTTGATACAATTCCAACGTTTCCTTTTTTGAATACGAAACCGGGCATAATTCCTACTTTGGCTTCTCCGGGAGTAATTACTCCGGGACAGTTAGGTCCAATAAGGCGACAAGCTTTATTTTTGATGTAATTATTAACCTTGATCATATCTGAAACAGGAATTCCTTCGGTAATTGTAATTATTACCGCAATACCGGCATCGGCTGCTTCCATAATGGCATCAGCAGCAAAAGCAGGGGGAACAAAGATAATCGATACATTTGCACCTGTTTCTTTAACAGCTTGAGATACGGTGTTGAAAACAGGCTTTTCAAGATGTGTTTGTCCACCTTTTCCGGGAGTAACCCCACCTACCACATTGGTACCGTATTCTATCATTTGTTCAGCATGAAAAGTACCTTCACTTCCGGTAAATCCCTGAACAATTATTTTTGAATCTTTATTTACTAAAACACTCATAATTATATAGATTTTTGCCCTACAAAAGTAGGTTTTTATATAGAAACCTTAACGGCTTTTTAAAAGTTTGTTGAAAGAAAAGAACTTAAATTCTCTGGAGTTTCATCTGCAGCCTGACTAATTTGATAGCCTTTGAACAATTTTCCGTCTTTAATTTCCCAAATGGCGATAAAATGTGCCATAGGTATTTCTTCCTCCGGGTTTTCAACAGTTTTTATATGGTATGTTAAACGAATAGTTACCTGATTTTTATCATATAATAGATGGCTGATTTCAGCTCTCAAAGATTGAAAAGTTTTGGACATATCAGAACTCATTTTCAAAACATCCGAAAAACTCATCTTATTAAATCCTGCACTGCTATTCCAATAAAGTTCGGCTTCCGGGTGCAAATAAGTTTTCACTTCTTCAGGATTTTCATAAAAATTCGATGTATAAAACGCTTGTACTAATTTTTTGTCGGTTAAACTCATACTACTTATTTTATTTTATCTATTAATCCAGGAAGTTTTTTAACAGCGGCAAATTCCCTTAACTTTGTCCTTGCCTCTCCTGAAGGTGTTCCCCAATATCTGGTGTTTTCTTCGGTAGATTTAGATACTCCGGTTTGGGCCAAAAGAATGGTTCCTTTTCTAATTCGCACATCGCTTCTTATTCCAACCTGACCCCAAATGGTAACTTCATCTTCAACAATTACACAACCAGCAATTCCGGTTTGAGCTGCAATCAGACATTTTTCACCAATTATGGTATCGTGGCCAATTTGAACCTGGTTGTCTATCTTGGTTCCCGCACCTATAAATGTATCTCCGGAAACGCCTTTATCTATTGTACATAGCGCTCCTATTTCTACATGATGATCAATTACCACCCTGCCTCCAGACAACAACTTATCATAACCTGTTGGCCTGGTTTTGTAATAAAAGGCATCTGTGCCCAAAACTGTTCCGGCATGAATAATTACGTTATTCCCAATGATAGTGTCATCATAAATACTCACATTGGAATGGATCAAACAATTTTCTCCAATTATAACATTATTCCCGATAAAAACATTGGGTTGGACGATCGTATTCTTCCCGATTTGGGCCGATTCTGCTATATGTCCAGATGCTTTCTGAAATGGCTTAAAGTATTCGGTAAGTTTATTGAAATCCCTGAATGGATCATCTGAAATGAGCAAGGCCTTGCCCTCCGGACATTCCACTTCCTTATTTATCAAAATAACCGTTGCTGCAGAATTCAAAGCCTTGTCGTAATATTTTGGATGATCAACAAAAACGATATCTCCCTCTGTAACTACATGGATTTCATTCATTCCATACACGGGAAAATTTGCATCACCTATAAAAGTTGATGAGATGATAGTTGCAATTTGCTGAAGCGAGTGTTTTTGGGGAAATTTCATTTTATTCAGGTTGAAAAACAGGAACCAAGAGGCAAGATTCAAGAAACAAAAAAAAAATAAAATCTTGGTTCTTATGTCTTGATTATAATCCCCTCTTCTATCCTTTAATTAGTTCTTTAAAGGTGCCTTTTTCAGTTTCTATATTGGTTAAAAACAAGTGTTAGAAGCCAACATTCAAGATACAAGACTAAAAAAACAAAAGTCCTGGATCTTATGTCTTAACTCTTGACTCTATTTTCTATTCTTTAATTCGTTCTTTATAAGTACCTTTTTCAGTTTCTATCCTTACTTTATCTCCTTCATTTATAAAAAGAGGTACATTAACTTCTGCTCCGGTTTCCAGTGTTGCCAGTTTGGTAGCGTTGGTAGCGGTATTTCCTTTAATTCCCGGTTCGGTAGTGGCAACTTCCAAAATAACACTTGGGGGTAATTCTACGGTAAGCGGCATATTGTCTTCGGCATTTATTAAAACGGTAACTATTTCCCCTTCTTTTAAGAGATTTGGCATGTCCAAAACACTTTCTGTAAGCATGATTTGGGTAAAATCATCCACGTGCATGAAATGATAAAATTCGCCATCATTATATAAAAATTGATATTTATGGGTTTCAACCCTTACCTCTTCAATTTTATGTCCTCCGGAGAAAGTATTATCCAAAACTTTTCCATTGGTAACACTTTTGAGTTTAGTTCTTACAAAGGCAGGGCCTTTTCCTGGTTTTACGTGTAGGAATTCAATTACTTTATAAATATCGTTGTTATAACGGATGCATAACCCATTTCTAATATCGCTTGTGTTTGCCATTTTTATTGAATTGAATTTAATTTGAACTAATGTATCCCTTCATGATACCACGTTGGGAATTTTTTATGAATTCCAATATTTCATCCCGCTCTGCGGAAGCCTGCATTTCTGCTTCAATTATTGAAACCGCTTGAGAGGTATTGTAATTTTTTTGATATAAAATTCGAAAGATATCCTGGATCTCCCTTATTTTTTCGGTAGTGAAACCACGACGTCTAAGTCCTATAGAATTGATCCCAACATAAGAGAGAGGTTCTCTCCCCGCTTTTACAAAAGGGGGAACATCTTTTCTTACCAATGAGCCACCGGTTACAAAAGCATGGCTTCCTATACTGCAATATTGCTGAACGGCAGACATCCCTGCCAATATTGCAAAGTCACCTACATTTACATGGCCTGCAAGGGTACTATTGTTTGAAAAAATACAATTATCACCTACTATACAATCATGGGCGATATGACAATAGGCCATAATCCAGCAGTTTTTTCCAATAACGGTTCTCATTCTGTCTGAGGTACCCCGGTTGATGGTCACACATTCCCTAATAGTGGTATTATCGCCAATTTCGGTAGTGGTTTCTTCATCGTTAAATTTTTTGTCCTGTGGGATGGCAGATATAACCGATCCTGGGAAAATACTGCAATTTTTCCCAATTCTGGCACCTTCCATAATGGTTACATTTGAACCTATCCAGGTTCCTTCACCAATTATCACATTGTTGTGAATGGTCGTGAAAGGTTCAATAACCACATTTTTGGCAATTTTCGCTCCCGGATGCACATATGCTAGGGGTTGGTTCATATTCTTTTATTTTATTTTTACAATTTGGGCCATTAAAATAGCCTCTGCGGCCAATTTCCCGTTTGCATAGGCATAGCCTTGCATTTGGCAAATCCCACGTCTGATAGGCGCTAATAGTTCTAATTTAAATACTAAGGTATCTCCGGGAACAACCTGCCGTTTAAATTTCACATTATCGATCTTCATGAAATAAGTCAGGTAATTTTCCGGATCAGGCACCGATTTCAATGCGAGGATTCCTCCGGTTTGCGCCATTGCTTCCACTTGTAAAACCCCGGGCATTACCGGTTTACCAGGAAAATGACCAACAAAGAATGGTTCGTTCATTGTAACATTTTTCATCCCAACCACACAACTTTCGGTAAGTTTGAAAATTTTATCGACTAATAAAAATGGAGGCCGGTGGGGTAATATATCCATTATAGCTACCACATCCATCAACGGCTCCTGATCAAAATCTATTTTAGGCATATTATTACTACGCCTTTCCGTTTTAATATGTTTTGCCAGTTTTTTTGCGAATTGGGTATTGACCTCATGTCCGGGTTTGGTAGCGAATACTTTCCCCCTTATCCTGGTTCCAATTAGCGCCAAATCCCCTAAAACATCAAGTAATTTATGACGTGCTGCTTCATTAGGATAATGAAGGGTTAAATTGTCTAAAATGCCATTTGGTTTTACAGAAATAGTATCCCTGTTGAAAGCTTTTCGCAATTTATCCATTGTTTCAGGATTCAATTCCTTGTCAACATAAACTATGGCATTGTTTAAATCGCCACCTTTTATTAAGCCGTGGTCGAGCAAGGTTTCAATCTCGTGAAGGAAACTAAAAGTACGTGCATTTGCAATTTCAGTTTTAAATTCTGAAAGATTTTGAATTGAGGCATTCTGGGTTCCCAGAACTTTGGTGCCAAAATCAACCATGCTTGTTACCTGATATGTATCGCAAGGCATCACAATTATTTCACTGCCGGTTTTTTCATCTTTATATGAAATAACTTCAGTGATAATAAATTCATCTCTATTAGCATTTTGAGTTTCTACACCGGCTTCTTCCAAAGCCTCTACAAAATACTTTGAAGAACCGTCCATTATAGGTGGTTCAGAAGCGTTTAATTCTATTATAACATTGTCTATTTCCAGCCCTACACAAGCAGCCAGCACATGTTCTGAGGTTTGAATGCTTACCCCGTTTTTTTCTAGGTTGGTTCCTCTCTGGGTATTTACCACGTAATTTACATCTGCTTCAACGATAGGTTCGTTTTCCAAATCGACACGCTTAAATACGTAACCGGTATTTTCCGGTGCGGGTTTAAAGGTAAGGCTAACTTCTTTACCTGTATGAAGTCCTACTCCCTTTAAAGAAACTTCTTTCTTGATGGTTCGTTGTTTTGAAAGGATCTCAGCCATTCTTATTTTGTTTTTCTAATTGGGTTAACCTTTCTACAATTTTTGTAAAATTTTTAAAATGAACATACGATTTGTTGAAATCATTATAACCAAATGACGGGGAACCTTGAATCACTTCCTCGTCTTTTATATTTCTACCAATTCCGGATTGTGCTTGAACTTTTACTCCGTTGCCAATGCTTAAATGCCCTGCAATACCTACCTGGCCACCAATTAGGCAGTTTTCACCTATTTTGGTAGAACCAGCTATCCCTGTTTGTGCGGCAATAGCTGTATGCTGACCAACTTCAACGTTATGGGCAATTTGTACCTGATTGTCAATCTTTACCCCTTTCCGAATTATCGTGGATCCCAGGGTAGCACGGTCTATAGTAGTTCCTGCTCCAATATCCACGAAATCCTCTAAAATAACATTACCTATTTGCGGAATTTTGGAATATTCGCCACTTTCATTTGGGGCAAATCCAAAACCATCAGCTCCTATTACAGAACCACTGTGGATTACACAGAAATTTCCAATAACCGTTTCAGAATATATTTTAACTCCCGCAAATATAATTGTGTTATCTCCAATTGTAACGTTATCGCCTATATAAGAGTTTGGATAAATCTTTACATCGTTTCCAATTATTACGTTTTCACCTAAATAAGCAAATGCTCCAAGATAAATATTCTCCCCATAAACAACAGATTCGGAAATATAATGAGGTTCTTCAATCCTACTTTTATTCAATTGCACCTGATTGTAATATTCCAATAAAGTCGAAAAAGCTTTATAAGGGTCTTTGACCCTAATTAAAGTAGTTTCGATTTTATCCTCAATTTGAAAATCATCTTTTACAATGACAACGGATGCATTTGTAGAATAAATATATGAAGTGTATTTAGGATTGCTCAAAAAGGTTAACGAACCTTTTGTGCCTTCTTCAATTTTGGCCAATTTAAAAACCTCTGTCTTCGGATTCCCATCGACAGTTCCTTCTAAAATATCGGCTATTTGTGCTGCTGTAAATTTCATTGTGGCAAAAGTAAAGAAAATGAGTTAATCTTTGACCTTTGGATAACAGATATAATATTTAGTTACCTCTTTGGACAATGCTTTTAAATTTAATTGATCGGAAGCCTTAGCCACATCGGTGGTTTTACCGTTTCTGTGTAAAATTTGAATTTTGTTTTTATCACTGGAATAAGCCACATTTGAAATTTCCCCGCTAAAAACAAAATAGGCTGCTTCATGTTCAGATAGGTTGTGCTTTTTTTGAACTGCTTCCCTGTATTTCTGTAATTTTCCATGGTCTGCCGGTTTATTTTTCAGTTTAACCTTCAGAAGATTTCTATTTAGAAGCATTTCGCTCAGGTTACTCAAAACAAAATCATCTATTTCAACCCATTCCTTCATCGCTGAAACTATATCGTAATCGTCCAGTTTTGCAAAGATATTCAGGGTGACAGAATCAAAATTTTCCAGGCTTATTTTGTTGGTTAAAAAAAAGGAAAGTGCCGGGCTACATTGCAATTTCTTGCCGGAATCTGTAAGTTCCTTGGCGCGTTTTAGCACACGTATCAATAATTGTTCTGCCGCTACGCTGGTTTTGTGCAAATATACCTGCCAGTACATTAACCTTCTGGCGACAAGAAATTTTTCTACCGAATAAATGCCCTTTTCTTCCACAACCAAATTGTCCTTTACCACATATAACATGGTAATAATCCGCTCACTGTTGATGTTCCCTTCCGGCACCCCTGTATAAAAACTGTCGCGTTTAAGATAATCCAGGCGATCCATATCCAGCTGACTTGAAACAAGCTGGTTCATGAATTTGCGTTTATAAGTACCTTTAAAGATCTCGATGGCAAGCGTTAAACTTTGGTTAAAGTCACGGTTCATTTCTTCCATAAAAAGCAGTGAAATATGCTCGTGGGACACTCCTTCAACAATAGAATTTTCCATGGCATGCGAGA
>Ga0307487_1001579_pt1 | contig 15843 bp, 7 predicted proteins | sample CBIW12metaG_FD_203665 | JGI IMG/M metagenome (GOLD analysis project Ga0307487, IMG submission 203665) | Sea-ice brine microbial communities from Beaufort Sea near Barrow, Alaska, United States - CBIW 1.2 | ecosystem: Environmental > Aquatic > Marine > Coastal | place: USA: Alaska | collected... | reverse complement strand
AGCTTGATCTCCAAACCATCGGCATTCTGAAGTCATTGTCCACTAAGGCGAAAGAACTTGGCGCTCCTTCTTTTGGATTTTTGATGAAAACATCTTCAGCTCCGATTGGAGGATTTTTGACATAATAGTAAATGTCCTGAGGCTGGAAAGTAACGTTTCCAATCCATCCTGCTATTTGCTCATAGCTTCCTGGCTCTACGTTATTTTGGATAACCCCAGCGCCGGATGGCATATTTGTCAACCATACAAAAGGGACTCTTCCTGAAAAAATACCCGTACCACCTCTCACGATTAGACTTCTGTCACCAAGCAAATCGTAGTTAAATCCAAATCTAGGAGATAACATCACTCGTGATTTTGGCCAGCTTCCAGAATCATAGTTTCTAGGCGTGTAATCAGTATCTAACAAAGTAAGGTCATTGATCGACTTATTCGGAGTCAACTCATTAAAGTATATAGGTAATTCAGCTCTTAAACCAAGAGTCAATGTCAACTTGTCATTTAAGGCAAACTTATCTTGGGCGTAAAGAGAAGCTAATCCAAAATTAACACGCGCATACGTATCTTGACCTTCGTATGGATAGGTCAATCCAAACATGGTTGGCGCAACTTCATTGACCGTACCAGTAGTCAGGAAATCTTCTACAGAAGCATACCTGTAATACGATGTGCCTTCACGAACGTAGCTATTTCCAAATTTTTGGAGTTCAAAAGCTATGCCAGCAGTAACAGTATGACGGCCTTCGAGGTAAGTCAAGTTGTTGATAAATGAGAAGTTGTCATTTAGCACTTCATTATTGTAAGAGAAAAGTTCAGTTCCGAAACTCATGTAATTCAGGTTTCCTGGATTTTTGACCATCATCCCTTTTCCGTTATCTATCAAATCCCCACCATCCCAAATGTCAACAAACGGGAATAAAACATTACTTGGAGTAGTTCTAGTATCTTGAATCCTGGAGAAAGTTGCCAAGAACTGGTTGGAAATCTTCGGACTGAAATAACTGTTTAATTCAGCTGTAAGAGATTTTACGGTATTTTCGAAACCATAATTAGAATTTTCGAAAGCTATAGAATTAGGGCCTACTCTGGCTCCAGCTGGGAAAGGTGTTCGTGGTTTAGGTCCAGAAGTAGCATTGGCGACTTGAGGAGACGTACCAACCACTTGATTATATCTCACTGCCAGTTTATGTTTCTGGCTAATATTCCAATCTATACGTGCCAAGAATTTGGTACTAGCCTGCTTTGCTTCGTTTGCATATCCTTCATATCTGCCGGGATCGTATCCAAACTGATTAATCAAATGATTCTTAACTAAATCCAAATCAGTAGCAGATGTTCTGGAAACATTATTTTCGGGATCTTCAGGGAGGTCAGATCTTGATGCTCTCCAAAGATTAGAACCGGAGGCATTTGCACCTGTATTAGTTTCTCTTTCTGCGTTTACAAAGAAGAAGAGTTTATTTTTAATGATTGGTCCACCCAATCTAAAGCCGAAGTTGTTGGTAGCTGCATCTAAAGCTTCCAATTTATTTTCGCCCACGTTTTTTCCTTGAAGATTCTGGTTTTTGTTAAAATAATACGCTGAACCTGTTAAGGTATTTGTACCACTACGAGTGACAGCATTTATACCTGCACCGGTAAATCCACTTTGAGTAACATCAAATGGTGCAATATTTACTGATATCTGCTCAATTGCATCCAGTGAAATTGGCTGAGAATTTCCACCCGGAAGAGGACTACCGCTCAATCCAAAACCATTGTTGAAGTTAGCACCATCTACCTGCAAGTTATTATACCTAGAATCTCTACCTGCAAATGAAGTCCCGTTTGCCTGTGGCGTTAATCGGGTAAATTCTGTTACGCTTCTATTAATCTGTGGAAGTTCAGATAATTGCTTTGTGGAAATACTGGTAGAAGTACCGGTTTTGTTAGATTCTAATTCCGCAGATCTGGAGCTGGAAATTACGACTTCTCCCAATTCGGTACTGCCATCCGACAGCGTCAAAGAAAGACTATAAGGCTCACCTAATTTAAGAACGATTCCGCTATAGGACATAGCTTCAAATCCAATAAAGCTTACCTGGACTGTATAAGGTCCACCAATTCTCATATTTGGGAGATTATATCTTCCATCCATGTTTGAAACAGCTCCATAACGAGTTCCTGACGGCTCGTGGGTTGCGACGATGTTTGCTCCAGGTAATGGCTCGCCTTGTGAATCCACAACTTGACCTACTAAGGAGCTAGTAGTAACTTGTGCCTGAGAAACACTAATAGCAGCTACAGCAACCACTAAAAGTACTACCAAACTTTTAAGTAAACTTTGCCTCATAATTTGTACGTTTTGATATAAATTGATTTAAGTTATTCACTACAAAGGTAAATCGACAGGCACTGAATTACGTGCATTTACCGTTAAGATTTGTGTTGCAAATTTCACATTTTTTAACTATTTATTAACATTGAAATGGGAATAAAATTCTGTTTCTAGCTCTGAAAGAAATATAAGCCGCTAATAGCTATAGTTAAATACGCTATTTTTAAACTTAAATTCTTATTCTTAGAAAGAGTTTAAGTCTTATAATATGAATGTTTTAAAGAATTATATTCTGTCAATAATCAATTAATATTACCTTTATGGGGTCTCGCAATTATATTTCAAACTATTTATACTCTTGAGAAAGAAAAGTTTAATCTGGCTTTACTTATTTTTATTTGCCACTCTAGCCGATATATCATTTTTGTTGGAGCAGAGAGATGACTTAAGATTCTATTCCAAACCATTAATAATGTTTGGATTGATCATGTATTTCTATATGATTTCAAAGTCAATTGCTTCTACTTTGCTTTTTAAGTCGATCATGGCAGGATTGATATTTTCGCTGATAGGGGATGTGCTACTTCTTTGGGACCATTTTTTCATCTACGGAATAGGCGCATTTTTCATAGCTCAGGCATGCTACATTATTGGGTATAAGTTTGCTCAGGAGTCGACTATAGATTTAAGAAATGTCAATTTCATTCGCACATTTATTTACAATTTTCCTATTTATTTTTTAGGTGCTTTTGTATATTATCTATGTAGTCCTGAACTGGGTCCACTCAAAATTCCCGTGATATTCTACACTCTTGTAATCACAAGTATGGTGGGTACGGCTAGGGAGAGATTCGGCAAATGTACTACCACATCATTCTGGCAGGTTTTCATTGGATCGCTCCTATTCTTTCTTTCAGATGGTGTCATTGCATTAAACAAATTCTATCAGCCCATTGCAGACGCAGATCTCCTCATAATGGGCATGTATGCCATAGGTCAATTATTGATCGTAATGGGGATCAGATCATTTTTGATTAAGCCAAACGTGCAGTAAATGTGTAAGCAGTGAAAGGAAAAATGGCATATATTTTAAGCTTCATCAAATCAGCTGACCTAGCTGAAGCTTCCACGATGAAGCATAAGTTTCATTACTCTGAACATCCATCAGTGAGGAATCAAATTAGAAATACAGGACTGTGAAAAGCCACTATTTAGGTGATTTTTTTTTTCCTCAGAGTCAAATTACTAAGAGAAAAACAAGTCCCTGTATTCAAACATTGTTTAGCCAAACTCCCTCGACACAAATATCTCTTGTGTTTTATTAGAGAGACCTCGAGAAAAACGTCCTACAGTCCTACAGATTTATATCTATTAAGCATATTGGACATGAGCAATTTAGGAATCCTTACCTTTGCCGCTAGCTTGGACAATTAAATGCAGATTCAGAACTTGAAATCTAGAAAAACTCTTCTGGAAAAACTTCTCTTAAGAGGATAAAAACTGGGTTGAACTGGATTGAGAGCAGCATGAGCACTTCCGATGAGGAATCTCGACATAACACATCATTAAAGATAGATGCATTCAAGCTCCCTGAGTTTGTAATCTACTTCAACTTAAAAATCTTATCCGTAATAAGACTGGATGGATCTGAACTAAATAGGCAAATCATCAGTACGATGGTCTCCTTCAACCCCTAATCTAAAACTGAACATGGATTATATTGAAAACTGGATTGAACAGCTACTAATAGGCTCAGGAGTATCTGTGGAAGTAGCTACTTACTTACGACTACTGATCTTATTGGGATGCCTTTTTATAGTAGCGGGGATAGCATTCTGGATCACTAAAAGGTTCATCATAAGCTACATCTATCGCTTGATCCGAAAGTCTCCCATTAGGTGGGACGATGTATTGGCAGATCATCAGGTGTTCAATAATTTAGCGCATATTGTGCCTGCGCTCTTTGTACGGGAATTTGCCCAGTCAATTTTTCTGGATTTTGACTATATATATCCATTGGTGATGAAGCTAACGGACGTCTATCTGCTGGTCGTGGGGATGACGATCGTACTTTCCTTCTTGAAAGTAGGGGAGTACGGACTTTCAAAATCGAATGCCTTTAAAGATAAACCGCTGACCAGCTACGCGCAGCTGATCCGAATGATCCTATACATAGCAAGTGGGATCCTGATTCTATCAATCTTATTAGGCAAATCCCCCTTCTACTTCCTTAGTGCGTTTGGTGCAATGACAGCCATCCTACTTCTGGTTTTCAAGGACACCATCTTAGGGCTTGTCGCAAGTGTACAAATGTCAACTAACGACATGGTACGCATAGGTGATTGGGTAGAGATGCCAAAGTTCGACGCAGACGGCGACGTAATCGCCATGAATCTAAATACAGTGAAAATTCAGAATTGGGACAAAACTATTACCACTATTCCTACCTATTATTTTATTACAGATAGTTTCAAAAACTGGCGAGGAATGCAAGAATGTGGGGGAAGACGAATCAAGAGGGCGGTGCATATCAACTCTCAAACCATCAACTTTGTAGAGCCCAATACCCGTGAACAGTATAAGAAATTCTCCCTAATAACTGATTATATTACTGAACGACAAAACCAGATCGAATCATTCAATGCGATCAACAGCATAGACACCTCTGAACTTATCAATGGCCGGAGAATGACGAATCTTGGTGTATTCAGAAAATACCTGGAACTATATCTGAAATCTCATCCCAATATCCATCAAGACCTAACGATCATGGTGCGGCAGCTTTCTATTGAAGATAGAGGCATTCCTCTTGAGATCTATTGCTTCACCAAAACTACCGCTTGGCTTGATTACGAAGATATTCAGGCGGACATATTTGATCATCTATTGGCTTCAGCATCCTACTTTGGACTGGAAATATTTCAGCAACCGAGCGGAGCTGACATCACTAAAGCCACGAGAAACTTTTACAAAATATCCACCAATTAAACTTGGTGGCTTAGCATGTACGATTTTATAAAATTGATATTTACTAGGATTTTCGTTTAAAACGAACCTGCTTATATTTCTAGTATACAGCAGTTTAGACGTGAAAGAAATAAAAAAGAGGCTTTCGCCTCTTTTTTATTTCTTTCTACCTTTACTTATGAAGAGCACTTAGTCAATATCTTCACAGGCTGAAGAATTTATATTATTGATTTTTGAGGACAAAGGACACTGTATTGAATTATTCCTATTGGAGTGAAAATTTTTTCGCATATGGGCGAATAATTATTCGTAACTATCCTTTAATCGCTAATTGAATCGACAACTCTTTCAGTTGTTCATCTGCAATCGGACTAGGCGAATCAATCATTACGTCTCTTCCGGAGTTATTTTTTGGAAAAGCAATATAATCTCTGATCGAATCAGACCCACCGAAGATGGCGCAAAGTCGGTCAAAACCGAAAGCGATACCGCCATGCGGGGGAGCCCCGTATTCAAAGGCTTCCAACAAAAATCCAAACTGCTTTTGAGCTTCCTCTTCTGAAAAACCTAAATGCTTAAACATCAATTGCTGGGTCGGGCGATCATGGATACGAATGGATCCACCGCCAATTTCAACTCCATTGATCACCAAATCATAGGCGTTAGCCCGAACAGAACCAGGATCAGTAGCTAATAATGGAATATCTTCTTTTTTGGGCGAGGTGAATGGATGGTGCATCGCATGGAAACGATTAGACTCTTCATCCCATTCCAACAATGGAAAATCAATCACCCAAAGAGGTTTAAAAATTGACCTGTCTCTCAAGCCTAGATCTTCGCCCATTTTAAGACGAAGTTCCGAAAGTTGCTTTCTCACTTTAGTTACATCGCCACTTAACAAAAGCATCAAATCTCCTGGTTCTGATTTGAAAACTGAAGCCCAAGATTGAAGATCCTCTGCAGAATAAAACTTATCTACGGTCGATTTTATCGTGCCATCTGCGTTGTGTTTGGCATAAATCATTCCCTTTGCTCCAATTTGAGGTCTTTTAACCCAATCAGTCAAGGCATCTAGTTGCTTCCTTGTATATTCAGCTGCTCCTTTGGCACAAATGCCCACTACCAACTCAGCCTGATCAAATATTCCAAATCCCTTGCCTTGAACCAATTCGTTGAGCTCTACAAATTTCATATCAAAACGTAGATCAGGCTTATCGTTACCATAGAATTTCATGGCATCGGCGTAAGTCATTTGCTTTACTTCCTCTAGTTCAACGCCTTTTACCTTGCTAAATAAATGTTTAGTAAGTCCTTCGAACATGGAAAGAATATCTTCCTGATTCACGAAAGCCATCTCGCAATCAATCTGAGTAAATTCAGGTTGACGATCTGCTCTCAAATCCTCATCCCGGAAACATTTAACAATCTGAAAATATCTATCAAAACCAGAAACCATCAGCAATTGCTTAAAAGTCTGTGGAGACTGCGGTAAAGCATAAAATTCTCCTGGGTTGGTTCGGCTGGGAACTACAAAATCTCTAGCGCCTTCAGGGGTAGATTTGATTAAGACGGGAGTTTCAACTTCTATAAAATCTTGCGCATCCATGTACTTTCGCGTCTCTTGCATCATTTTATGACGCAGTTGAAGTTTCTCGCGTACTACATTTCTTCTAAGATCCAGGTACCTATATTTCATTCTAAGCTCTTCACCTCCGTCGGTTTCGTCTTCAATGATGAACGGAGGAACTTTAGCTGAATTAAGCACTTCAAGCTCACTCACCTTCAATTCTATAGATCCAGTGGGCATTTTATCATTCTTGGAGGATCTCTCAATCACCTTTCCCGATGCCAACACGACGAATTCACGTCCAAGAGAAGCCGCTTTGTCCAGTAATTCCTTTTCACAGCTATCTTCCTCAAATATCAATTGCGTCAATCCATATCGATCGCGCAGATCAACCCAAATTAGTCCTCCTTTATTTCTTACGCGCTGAACCCAGCCTGCAAGTTTAACTTCCTGATCGACGTGATCTAGGCGTAATTCGCCACAAGTATGCGTTCTCAGCATTTTTATATCATTTTTTTTGGGAAGTCAAAGATATAGAAATGCCTGTGACCACACACGAATCATTAAAGGATTAGCAAAAATTTAGTACTTATATTCAAAATCAAGAAGCTGAAAGCTCATTTTTTTAAGTAAACAGGAAACAAGATGCTATGTGCTCAAAAAAAACTTTACATATATTAATAAAATATTAATACCCTTTTCGACGTTGGCATTATAGTTGAAACCGGAAAATGACGAAGATTTTTTCCCCAAAACTAGGATTAAATTCTCTTTTTTACTTGTTTGAGTAGATTTTCGAAACCCCACTAAAGTTTAGTATTGATGAAAAAGATTTGGCTAGGAATTGCTGCAATCGTAATCGCTATTGGAGCAGCTTCTTCACTCCAAATATTTAACCTCCCTTTTCAAAAGGAACAGGAGGCTGAAATAGTAGAACCACCCCTTTTAGATTCTCTGGCAAATCAGGTTTTTCTCTACGGGATAAACGTGACAGGACTAAATATCATAGAGGGTACGGTAAGCAAAAACCAAACTTTAGGATCCATACTAGCTCCTTTCAACGTACCCTATCAGATCATTGATCAACTAGCTAAAAAGTCCAAAGAAATATTTGACGTCAGAGGAATAGCTACTAATAGAAAGTTCACCATAGTCACTCCTGCTGATTCCTCTCAAGCTCAATTTTTCATCTATGAGCCGAATCAAGCTGAATATGTTGTATTTAATCTAGATTCTATAGATATCTATAAGGCTGAAAAACCAGCAGAATACAGAATAAAAGATGCGGGAGGTATGATAGAAAGCAACTTGTCCGCCGATATGACTAAGGAAGGCATCACCTATGATATCATAGATCAATTTGCTGATTTATATGGTTGGTCTATTGATTTTGGAGCATTGCAGAAGGGTGACAAATTCAAAGTTTCCTATCAGGAAAAGGTGATCGATGGAAATGTCGTGGGTGTTTCTGATATAAAAATGGCATTTTTTGAGCACAAGGGTACCCCATACTATGCTATTCCTTTTGAGCAAAACGGGGAACTTACCTTCTTTGATCAAAATGGCGATAGCTTTAAGAAAGCATTTTTGAGAGATCCTCTAAAATATACACGGATCAGTTCGAGATATAATTTAAGAAGATACCATCCAGTGCAAAAAAGATATAAGGCTCATCTGGGTACTGACTATGCAGCACCTACTGGAACCGAAATCAGATCTGTTGGTGAAGGCACAATTACTGATGCTCGTTATACTTCAGCAAACGGAAATTATGTAAAAATCAAACATAACGGAACCTATACTACCCAATATTTACACATGTCAAAGATTGCCAAAGGGATGAAGCCAGGAACGCGCATCAGACAGGGTCAGGTTATTGGATATGTAGGTAGCACGGGATTGGCAACAGGTCCACACCTTTGTTTTAGATTTTGGAAAAATGGCAAACAAGAAGATTGGTTGAGTGAGAAAATCCCACCTTCAGAGCCTATCTCACCGGCCAACAAATTAGCATTTGAATCTCAAAAAGGAGAATATTTACAATTATTGGCAGGAATTAGATTGCCAGGAGACTCAGAGATATTAGTTGCCGAAAATGGAAAGCCAACTGCGATTCCCAAAAGTGAATAATAATCCACGTTGAAAATAAATATATCGTAAGTCTTTGGGCTTGCGATTTTTTTTTATAAAGATATGAGTCCTCAAATTGATGTATATCCCTGTGAATTCTTTTGAATCAGTCTTTTTCATCACAGCTCACTTTTCGTATTCAAGATATCAATAGGGATCTTCCTTGGTCGGTAGGTATAGATTTTAGTAATTGAAAATCAGTTTGAAGGACCATCGATCTTTTTATCAGGTGAATTAGATTTACGATATACCCCACCGTGGTACCATTCATTCCTAACTTGGTCTAAACCTGAAGACCTATTCGAAAACAGACTTGTTAGATCCACATGACCTAATATATCTAATTCCTCATCTTCTTTTTCCTTGACGCAAAAGAAGCAATCAAGTACAGGTGCGAGATAAGACAAAATAATATTTCCATCCGCATCTTAATTATTTCGAATCCCTTAAGCGCCATTCGATCGATCTATGTGCTAAGTGACAGCAGTCTATCAGTTGATTTTAACCTTGAAAAAATTAGCTGTGCTTGCTGCGAAAAACCCCGAGTTCTCCATGGATAATGGGAACGAAGACTCCAATCAGTTTACGTAACTTGCCATCCTAATCCATTTTCTATTTCTAGTGGAAACAAATCAAAACATTCGGATCAATAAATACCTAAGCGAAGTGGGCTATTGCTCAAGACGAGCTGCTGACAAGCTTTTGGAAATTGGAAGAATAACAATCAATGGTAAAGTCCCGGAACTTGGAACTAAAGTAGGTCCGGAAGACATCGTTGCAGTGGATGGAATACCTGTTGGGAAGCCAATTCAAACCCACACATATATTGCATTCAATAAACCTGTAGGAATCGTGAGTACCACGGACACACTTGGGGAAAAAGATAATATAATAGACTATATAAATCACCCACAACGTATATTCCCGATAGGCAGATTAGATAAAGATAGTGAAGGATTGATTTTTCTGACCAGTGAAGGTGATATTGTGAATAAAATCCTTAGATCAAAAAATAATCATGAAAAGGAATATATCGTGACTGTAAATCTTCCTATAAATGATGCGTTTCTAAAAGGAATTAGGCTTGGTGTACCAATTTTAGATACCGTCACAGATCCCTGTAAGGTGGAGACTATTGGAAGATTTAAATTTAGAATAATCCTAACCCAAGGTCTCAACCGTCAGATTCGAAGAATGTGTGAGCATTTTGGATTCAAAGTAGTTCAACTCAAGAGAATCCGAATTATGAACGTTCACCTAGATATTGCGGTCGGAAAATGGCGCGATCTCACAGATAAGGAAATGAAGGATTTGAACGAACTTATTTCGGATAGTGCAAAGACTTTTGAAGGATAAATCGTTAGGACTAAAGTAGACAATAGCTCCGAAGATATTTTTACTCGGTTCACTGTGTTGGTTAGACATTTAAAAAACAATATGATTTTCCGCTACTTTACCATTAGCGATAGTTTCTTTGATTTACTGGCTGGAAGATCACTGCTGAGTGACCAAAGTGGCCTTGATCGCTAAGTTTGCCAAGTCTTATAAAGCTTTTGACTCATTACTGGACTGGCAGAAAAGCTGACACAGATAACAATTTAAAATTTTAGTTTTAGACAGCCTTATATGTAGATCCTAGTACTTCAGTCATCTAGAAGAAAATATATTCATCTTGATTTGGAAACCGGTTCTAAATTTTTATTAAATCAAATCTGTTAGACCTAACTGGATTTTTTTTTGACAGACACAAAACAGAATAGCTGTCTTGGAAATAAAGAAAATCTTGCCATTTATTATTTTAAGAAAATCCTTCAACAATCTTACGAAATATGCGAACAGTCAACGACTAACCTAAATTGGTCATAAAAAAAAGAGAACCTCCAGAATGGAAGCCCTCTTTTAATCAACACTTGAACAAATAAAGTTATAAAGTATCTACTTCTTTCTGTCGGAATAGGTGAAGGATGACGATCCAACTTTAAGTTCCGTTCTACGATTAAGCTGGTGCATTGCTTCAGTGCAAGTCTCTGCTTTGCAATCGTGAATAGGTCGAGTCTCTCCAAGCCATTTGTCCTCCATTCTATTTTCTTCTATCCCTCTTTTGTAGAGATAGTTTTTAACTACCTCAGCTCTTCGCTCAGACAATGGCATGTTATATTCGTCGCTTCCACGCTGATCTGTATGACCCTCAATGAAAAGCATCAAATTTGGCAATCTATTTAGCATGATAGCGGTGCGCTCAAGCTCTTTCTTGTGAACACTTCTGAGCATACTCTTGTCAAAGTCAAAGTAAATAGTAGGGACTTCTGCGATTTCATCCTGAATCTGCTGAAACAATTTTTCTGGATTACAAAAATCCATATCCTTCATACCTTCAGGCATATCATATTGTTTGCTTGGATCAGGGAATGCTTCCAATATGAGTTCGGATCTTCTATTTAGCTGTTGCTCAGGCTCTGCACAAGGTATTCCATCAGCACAGTCATTCACCAAATTTTCTTCTCCGTACCATTCCAAACGAATACGGTCAGCAGAGATGCTATACTGAGACATATATTCAGTTACTGCTTTCGCTCTATTATTAGAAAGTGTGACATTATACTCATCACTAGCTCTGGAATCTGTGTAAGAACTCACTAATAAATCCAAGAATGGATATTTATTCATCATCTCACCCAGTTTATCCAAAGCCTGCTTGGCATCCTCACGAATTCTAAATTTATCCAAGTCATAATAAACTATATCCACATACACCGGAAGTTTGTAGGGGATTGCGGTCAACTTATATTCTCTTTTGACAGTATCTCCCAAAAATTCTTTTGTGGTGATATTTTCATCACTTACTGAAAAATATCCAGGTTTGGAAATTGTCAATCCAAAGTCACTTTCAGGTTCTAATGATGCCTTTAATGATCCATCCCCATTTCTGATTGTCTCAACATTACCATTCTGAGTTTTATCTCGAAGGGTTGCCAAATAACTATCTGTGATCACTAATCCATTACAATCTATCACTCTAGCTAATAATTGCTTATACAGATCTTGAATGCTGTAAATGTCATCCAATCCAGCTCCGCCCTTTCTATTGGAAGAAAGATAGATTTCTGGTCTTCCCTTATCATCCGTGAGTTCCTTATACCCAAAATCATCCGCTCTTGAATTGATGGGTAAACCCAAATTCTCAACATTACTAAACTGAGTGGGTGTGTAACTTGCACTAAATACATCCATTCCACCAGCGCCAGGGTGTCCCGTTGAGCTAAAATAAAACTTTGCACCCTTTCTAAATGCATGAGATTCATTTCCCACCGTATTAATAGGACTACCAAGATTAACTGGCTCTCCGAATGTCATATTTTCATCAAAGGTGGCATAGTATAAATCTGTTCCTCCCATTCCGCCAGCCTTATCCGATGTGAAATAAAGTCTATTCGATTCTTCATCCACAAATGGATTCATGACTGAATAGTTTATAGAATCGTTGAAAGACACAGGATTGAATCCTTCCAGAGTTCCTGCTGGAGTCACTTTACTATAATAGATTTCAGGATAAACATTGATATTTCTGTTTTTTTTGACTTTCTCTATGCCACGAGTCACTGAGTAAAACATTATCCCTGCATTTTTTGCATAACTAGGATCTGAAAAATTGTAGGTATTTGGAACATTAGATACAATTTTAGAAATGTTGCCAGTGCTATCCTGCTTGTAGACTGAAAAATATTCTCTTCCTGTGTAATCCTGTTTATTCTCACTAAAAATCTGATTTCTGCCATCAATTCTCAAGCCAGGCATTTTTTCAGAATATTGTCCACCTCTATCAGACACAAAGAATTTGTTTCCATTAGAATCTTTCGATACCTGAAAATCTGATCCCGCAGAATTGAGCGCCTCAACATTCTCCAACTTGACTTTTTTCTTATTTTGAAGATCCAGTAGTTTCTCTAAACTCAAACTATCTGTATTTACACCTTTGCTTTCAAGCATGCTCTTCGCTTCCGAGAGATTTCCAGTAAGCTGTGCAGCATTTAGATAATGAACAAAGTCCTTGTTGGTAGCATCTTCATACTCTAATGTTGTTTTCCACCATTTGTAGATACTATCGTAATCACGAATTCTTTCGAAAGCTTCTGCCGTCTTTCTGGCAGTCTCGTAATTCGGCTTTTTTGCATAGGATTTCTGATAAACATCTAAGGCGTGCTCATAATTCATGAGTCCCATTTGCTCATCTGCATATCGTATCTTACTCTTTTGCGCTTGACTGTTTCCAACAGATCCAAGGAATAGTGCCGCGGCTATACTAAGTAATGTTAATGTCTTTTTCATAATCAGAACCATCTTTGGTTAGTCATTGCTGCTTTTCTTGGTATCATATAAAATCCCACAGAAAGCTCATGTGAGTTATTTCTGGAGTTGCTCAAAACGTTTAAATTGTGATCATAGGCATAACCCAGACGTATGCGCTCGGTTGCAAATATTTCAACTACCGCTGCCACTGCATTTCGCTTACTCAAGCCACTTTCAAGGTTGTCATTCCAAATCTTCATGTTACTTCGATAGCTTCCTCCAACCCAGATTCTTTCAACAAAAAGAAACATTGCATTGATGTCATAATTAGTTGGAGCGCCTTTGACTTCTTTAATTAAGAAACTTGGCTTAAATTTTACTGAGTTACCAACGTCAAACAATGCACCTGCAGTAAGGTAATAGTGGAAATCATGATAGGCTAAGGCTATATCTTCTTTTTCTAAAGCTTTCTTCCCAATCATATTATATACACTAAACCCAGCATAGAATTTTTTGGTATTGAAAAACAAGCCTGAATTTAGATTTGGAGTCAAAAGATTGATTCTTCCATCTGGAAGCTCTGAATCCGGCCAATCATTGGGATCAAGTATGCTTCCATCAATAGAATACTGAGAAAAACCAGCACTCACACCAAGTCCCAAATAAGAATCTCTTCCCGTCTGAATCCTGTAAGCGTAAGTAAGTAATCCCCCGGTAGTTTTAGTAGGACCTAGATTATCACTCAAAAATGATATTCCAAAACCCATCGTTCCTTCATTAGCACTAAGATCAGCAGTCACCGTAAATGTTTCCGGAGCTCCCGGAAAATTTATCCATTGACTGCGATAAGTACTTTGAATATAGGGCTCCCCTTTGTATCCAGCATATCCTGGATTTATATGAAGTCCATTGAAAATATATTGGCTGAACTGCGGAAGCTGTTGTCCAAAAGTAACCCCACTGACCATTAAGGTCAGTAAGAGGGCTATTCCTGTGATTTTAAAAGTAGTTTTCATATGCTTTTATTTTTCGTCATCCTAGATATTGACTCCATTTTAATCTTTTATAACCTGAATCCAGCCTTTGTATTCATGCGCTTTTCCAGATCTATCAACTGTCTTAAGTATGTAGTAATAAGTTCCCGACACTTGACCCGGTGCACTCCAATCATTCTGATAATCTTTTTTCTCAAGTACATGATCTCCATATCTGTTGATAATAGTTATGTCCGTACTTGTGAAGACTCCAATTCCTTGTATTTCAAAGGTGTCATTATCACCGTCACTATTAGGAGTAATTACATTTGGAATATGTAATTCCTTGATCTCATTTACATCATCATCTTGATTATCGTCTGAATTTATATCCTCTTCATCGGAAGCGACAGTAGCAATATTCGTAATCATACCGGCAGCTTCTGCCATGACACTAACTCTAATAGTTAATGTAGCATTCGTTGCTAGCTCAGGTATATTCCAAGTAATTCTGCTTCCTGTTACCGAATTGGTGATTTCTGCATTACTACTGTTAGAAGTTACTTCAGAACTTATGTAAGTAACTCCATTAGGTAAGTCGTCACTGATTACCACGTTGGTGGCAGGTGTACCTCCTGTATTGCTCACTACTATCTCGTATTCAAATTGATCTCCTATAAAGATTTGCTTCTCAAAACTCGTTTTAACTATAGAGAGGTCTACTTCATCATTCATTAGTCTAAATACCACTGAAGCATCGTCATCGTTGTCTGGGAATGCTACTTCTCTCAACGTATATTTCAATACATACTCTCTGGCATCATTCACACCAGGGATGAGAGAAAGCTCTCCATTTTCATCAATTAGCAATCCTATTATTCCATCCAGATCCGTGAATTCAAAATCTACATCTGCAGGGTTAGGGCGTTGATCTTCTAGCAAGTCGTTCTCTAGAATATTTCCTAGCAATCCTCCAAAGCTTAAGAAGTGTGTACCGTAATCATCGTCGTTTGCGATTATTATTCTGGTATCCGGCTTTTGAACTTGAGTTTCAATCTCAGTTTCATTTTCTGGATCTTCTGTGCCCTCTGGACTGTCACCGGTAGTAAGTGCCTTGTTCAGCACCGAACCTTTATCCACATCCTGCTGCGTCACTGTGTAATCAGTATCCAATGAGGTTGACTGACCAGGTATTAGTGTACCTACATTCTCTTCCAGATTAGTCAATGGATCTGTTACCATCACCTCTGCTAAAGTGACATTACCTGTATTCGTCACTGTAAGGGTATATGTGATCACCTGACCTGCTGCGTCTATCGCAGCTCCATTGTCAGACTTCACAATCTGAACACCTGGAGTACGGGTGATTTCGGTAGTTATCTCGTCTTCGTCCTTAGGATCTTCTGTGCCCTCTGGACTGTCACCAGTAGTAAGTGCCTTGTTCAACACTGAACCTTTATCCACATCCTGCTGCGTCACTGTGTAATCAGTGTTCAATGAGGTTGACTGACCAGGTATTAGTGTACCTACATTCTCTTCCAGATTAGTCAATGGATCAGTTACCATCACCTCTGCTAAAGTGACATTACCTGTATTCGTTA
>Ga0307487_1001578_pt1 | contig 15848 bp, 14 predicted proteins | sample CBIW12metaG_FD_203665 | JGI IMG/M metagenome (GOLD analysis project Ga0307487, IMG submission 203665) | Sea-ice brine microbial communities from Beaufort Sea near Barrow, Alaska, United States - CBIW 1.2 | ecosystem: Environmental > Aquatic > Marine > Coastal | place: USA: Alaska | collected... | reverse complement strand
ATGAGAGCCCGCGAGAGGAAGGAAAACGAGGCCGGCTAAAACGATCAAAAGCCCGAAACTTACTGGAGAGGTTGCGACACTTCGAGCACGACGTCCTGCGTTTCATGGATGTCGAGTACGTCCCCTTCACCAATAATCAGGGGGAGAACGACCTGCGCATGACGAAAGTGCAGCAAAAGATATCCGGTTGTTTTCGATCCATGGAGGGGGCGAAGATCTTTTGCCGGGTTCGCAGTTACCTGTCGACGTGTCGTAAGCAGGGGACGTCAGCCACAGAGGCGTTGGCGTTACTCTTTCAGGGGAAAAATCCTCCGTTTATGGATACAGAAGAGGCTCAGTTTTAATGATCGTGGCAGAGGTGGGCTGAATAGTTACAAATTCTTTTGAGTACAGCTTTCTTGTGGTCATGTAGGCTCTCCAGGTTCAGGGTATTATTCCTTAACTGGGCTGGTCACATCCATTCAACCACTTCACTTTTGGGAGGTCCCTGCGATTGGCAAAAAACTGGTGGCTAAAGCCACAGTCCTTTTGGAAAAACAAGGTAATGGACAGATCGAAAGCATTAGGCATGGACGACTGTTTAATTGAAAGTCCCGGGCCAGGTTGCGAGTCTGGGGACGTGAGTTTTACGGCGTGGGTTGGCTATACTCGTGGTTATTCTAAATCCTTGGCATTAGCTCAATGGGGAAGCCTGTTCTCTCAGGAAGATTTTGAGAGAATCGGTGAGTTTGTTTCGGGGCCTGCCGCAGTCAACCACATCATCGGTCGGGTTTTGTTGCGCAATCTCCTCAGTGCAATTTGTAGTGATATAAAGCCTGAACAATGGCGCTTCGGCCTAAGTAACAGGGGTAAGCCCCACATCATTTCTCCAAGCTACGGTCAGCAAATTAAATTCAGCATTGCCCACTGCGATGGTGCGGTGGTTGTTGTCGCGACTACTCAAGGCGAGTGTGGCGTCGACATAGAGCGAATCCGCCCCATGTCTGACTACCAGAATATCGCTATGCGGGTCCTCTCCGACGAAGAGCGACTAGAATTGGAAGGGTTCACCAAGCTGGAAGCTGCACATCGATTTCTACAGATCTGGACGTTAAAGGAAGCCTACGGTAAAGCACTAGGTGTTGGTCTTACATATCCCCTGACGGAACATAGCTTTAATTTAGTCGGCTCTGAATGGGCATTCTTAAGCAAACAGAAAGAAATCAGTGAGCTTGGATGGACCTTTCAACGATGGGCACCTGATCAAGATGTCATAGTCAGTTTCGCCTTTCGACCACACGCCAAGCCCAGGCTTAGCCCCGTTTTAGATGTGATTGATTTAGCAAATCTCTAATAAGAGGCTATTTCAGCTGCTATTCAGGCCAAAGTCTGGCGTCCTCATGGCCTGTCGAGGTATCGGCGAGTCCAGCCATTGGATCGCATTCTTGATCAGAGTCTCGTTTCCGAGAATACGATTATGCCCACCGGCTGGAATCCAAGAAGTGTGCGTCGCGCCAGCCTTTGCATTCTCAATTGCATCCTGAATCGGCACTATCGCGTCGTCCTCTGCATGAATCAGAAGCACGGGCACTGTCAGGTTCGCCAAAGCTTTATCAACACGGAAGCGCTCCAGAGGTTCACCAAGGTCGCAGGATATTTGCTCAACCATCAGTTGCAACGCTCGCCGCCCCAGGCCTTGGAGTTTACCCTGTGCAACAGCGTAGTCTTCAGCCGATCTTGGAGCGCTGATAAGAACCGCGCGATCTGGCTTTAGTCCATAAGCTTCCATCGCAAGTACGGTCATAGCACCACCGATAGAGTGAGCAATAATGTCGCAGGGCTGACCCAGGGCAGACACGACTTCGGCGATGGCTTTCGCAAGCAGTGGCAATGGCGCCCGTGCTCCGTCCGCTTCGCCATGAGCCGGGAGGTCGACCGCTGCAACGGTATATCCTGCATCAAGTAGTGGTCGAATAAATCCTCCCATCGCAAAATGGTCCCGTTCCCAGCCATGGACTAGTAGGACCAGAGGCCCAGAGCCTTGTATCCAGAACGGTACATGGCGGCCTTCGACGCCAATCTCTCTGCGCGTGGCTTCATCGTAAGCTGTTTTCCAATGCTGGGTGCTCGAGTTTCGCTTCGGGCTTAAGAAGGCCTTAGCGCCAATTGAGCCAAAGTAGGCGGGCATAACAGCGGACAGGGAACCGATAATGCCTGCTCTTATGTTAGAGCCTAGGCGTTTGCTGTTCATTTGAATTTCCTCTCGTGTTTTGGCTTTGTTGTAACCATCAGAAAGAGTAGGCCAGCCCGACTGTGATCCTGTTGGCCTCCTTGAATTGGCCGAACAGGCCCGATTTATCCCCAAAAAAGAGGTCGGCGCCGATCCTGCCCACTAGATCACTTTTGAACTGATAGTTCGCTTCAAGCTGAAGTAAACCGTCAGCGTCATTGACGCTTTGTATAAAGAAAGCCTCCAGGGCCAAGGCTTGATTCCAGACCAGGTGTCTGATGCGCAGGGTTAGCTGTGTCTCTAAAGTATCGCGGATGACGCCTGTGGGGTGATCGGTGAGGTAGCTTTGAAATGCCTGAACGCTGAAAAAGGTATTGCTGATCCCGCTGTAGTCCAGGCCGACCACGTAAGCCAGCTCGGGGCTTTCCACAACACCGTCGGTGACGCTACGGGGGTCTGCTATCCAATAACCGTCGCTGGAGTAGCCAATCTCGCCGCGCAAAGCAAAGTCACCAAAGGCATTGGAGAATGTCGCGCCGGTCAGATGAGTACGTTTATAGATTGGGCTGACCACGATACCGCCCGTGCCCTCGTTAAGGTAGTAAACTGCTTGGTCGTGATAGTGGTAGAGATAGTTCAGGCTGACATCCCAGCCACCGAGGAAAGCTTGCCAGCGAACACCGGCATCTGCGTCCTGCAAAGGTCTGTCAGGTTGGTCCGGATCGCGCATGGTGACAGGCACACCGGCAGGGGCTTTCGGTACAAGCAGGCGCGAACTAAAGCCGAAGGCGCCATTAAAGGGAGGCAGTTCATCGTAGGTTTGATCCGGGATCGCAACGAGCTGAAGCGTGCCTTCCCACAGCGGAGCCTCGGCGTTAAGCATCCAGAGGGGTATGCGTCGCTCATCAAGGTCAGACAGAATAAATTCGCGATAATCGATGGGGTTTAGTACATCCAGGACTCTTAAGCCATCAGCTTGGCCCCACACCACTTGCTGTTTCCCCAAACGGACAAAGACATCGCCGGCGAACCCGTCGATGTAAGCCTCCCGTAGTTCCAGGTCGCCGTTGTCGCCCAGGTAGGTACGGCGATTCCATTGACCTCGGTGGTACTGGGCGGGCTGGCCTGGAGACAATTCGTCCACGGCATCGAAGCGGCCGCGAGCGATCAGAGTGGCCCGAACTGATTCCGACAGGTCGAAATCCATCCTTGGCGTCAGAACCAACTCCGCTTTCTGAAGATCGCCATCTGTGGTCTCGACGGCGGCGTCGAAATCTGCAATTGCCTGGAACGTCAGGGCGGTCGCTGTTGGGCTCAGGCAACCCAGGAACAAGAGACCAGCGAGTCTGTTCGGGATGTTAGATACTCCCATTTTATTGTCCCCGTACCAGAGCGCGCTTTTCAAAGGTGCGAGCCGGTATTGAGCTTTGGTAATCGACATCACTGCTCGTTATCAGGGTGCTGTGACCGCTTTTGTGATTAATTGCCCGGACTTGTAGAACAGTCCAGATGTCGTCGATCTTCTCAACCTGGAGATTTTCAATTGTCTTCAGATGGTTTCCGTTAACGTCCCAGTAGTCGCTTTTGCGGGAGATCCATATCGCTGGGTCGATCCACCACACTGCTTTGCTGTAGCCAAGCTCTCTGGCGATATCCGCTGTCGCCGCTGTACCTTCGACGACATAGAACTGAACCCCATCGACTGTTTCCTGGCCGACGGTCCGAAAGTCATAGTCCTTTAAGCCGACTTTATTTTCGCTCTTGATCTCCTCGTAGCTGAAATCGGTACCGAGAAAATAATCGCCGCGATTGGATGCTGGTATGCGACGGACTTTGCGTAAGGCGGGGAGATATAGCCATTGGTCGTCGTCCTTGGCATCATCTGTATAGTCATAGGTTAGGAATCCAGTACCACGGACATTGGCCGGGGCGGTGTAAAATAGAACGGTCCTTTTCTCATCCTCGAAGTAACGCCTAAACGCCTTGATCTCCTGTGAACGGGTCTGGCCCCGTCGGTCTGTGAGTTCGAACACCATGTCGCGCGTGACCTGCTGGCCTTCCGCCCGGGCGGCGACGGAGCGCATGATTTCTGCGCCTCCAGGCAGTTCCTCAGCTCTGGCGTTAGGTATGCCATGGGTTGCGGCCATCCCTATCCCCAGCACCAGCGCGGCTGCGGTGACGGCACCCCTCTTGCTTCCGCCGCGCTGCTCAATTGGAGCTACGATGCACGCTGGCCTGAACAACAGCACAAGAGCGGGCAAGAGCGCAATGCTTGCAATGAATGAGGCACTAACCGCCACCGCCACCAAACCACCGAACCGAACTAGCGGAGGCACGTCGCTCAGACAGAGCACGCCGAATCCGAGCGCTACAGCCGCCAGATTGAAAAACAGGGCGCGTCCCGTGGTTGGGTAGAGTTCGGCCAGCGCACCCAACAGGGATTGGGCCGTTCGGCCCTGACCAAGCTCACGCAAGCGCTCAAGGGTGTGAATAGCAGAGTCCACGCCAAGTCCGATGGCAATCGCCGCGAACATGGATGTGCCGATGCCGAGCCAGATTTCCGTGAAGCCCATGACGGCATAGACCAGCAGGATGGACATTGCCACCGGAATGACTGCTAGCAGCCCCAGCGTTATTGACCTGAACAGCACAGAGGCCATCAGCAGCACTGCGAGGACCGATGCAATGACGCTGCCCGCATGGCTTTCGGCAACACCATTAATCCAGTGATAGTCGACATTGACGCGCCCGGTAAGGGTGGCGGTAAGACCGGGTTCATTAAATTTAGTGGCTAAATACTCCTCTACCACAGGCACGACCTGACGGTTGTTAGAGAAGGCACCGGTGTCGAGATAGGCACGAACCAGCGCCTGGCGATGTGCCGTGTCTATCTCCTCCTCGAAATCTGTCGGACTGCCAGAGATGGCGTACAGTAAAAACAGTTGGGCGATTAGCTGGGGGTTATCCGGAATGACGAAATCACTGGCCTGGTTCTCATTGACGGCGCGGTTAATTTGTTTGATGTAGTCGACGATGGACGTGGTCCCGTTGACATGGGGCTGACCCTCAAGAAAGCGCTGTAGTTCTTCGATTTTGCGTAACCGCGCAGGATCGTGTAGCCCGTCATCTTCGGGCGTCTCGACTACCACATCCAGATGATAGGTTCCGTCCATCAGATTATTGATCTGTTTATCAGCCTGATACAGAGGTTCAGAAGGCTTGAAATTTTCTATGCGCTGGTCCTCAACCTGAACACGCGTCAGACCTACTGTGCCTAAGGCCGCGATAATCAGGCCGCCTGCGAAAATTGCCCTGGGGTTGGTGAGCACCGCATGGCCGAAGCGATCCATGACGCGATGACTGGGGCTTTTGACGGCCCCCCCGATTGTGTTTCGGAATGATCTGCTAGCGCGAGGTTTCAGAAAACTCATAACTGCAGGGAGCACCGATAGGGTATAAACCCAGGCAATTGTCACGGCGAGCGCACCAAACAGACCGAATGCTTGAATGGGCGGCATATCGGTCGTCGGATACAGGGAGAGAAAACCCGCTGCAGTAGTAATGGTCGTAAATGTGACGGGTCGTGTCATGGCTTGCATAGTGCGGATGACGAGGTCGTGCTGCGAACTCGTCGGTGCTTTTTGGAACTCTTCGTAATATTGACTAAATACATGAATCGAATCAGCCACTGCGATGCCGATCATGCAGACAATCAGGGCGTTAGTGATAACATAAAAGGGTGTTTTGCTTGCGGCCATCAGCCCCAATGTGATGACGACAGTTGCCAGAATAATCGCGTTGGGTAGCAGCGCAGCCCGGACCGTACGAAACGCAAGAAACAGAATGATGGTAATGATTATTCCGGCGAAAGGGTTCAGTCGCTTAGCATCCTGATCTATGTAGCTGGAGAGATACCCAGCCACAGCGCCCTCGCCAGCGACGAGCAATTCGTCTCCCGGGCCTTTAGGAGCTGATGAGATCAGGTTCAGAATTGCATCATAGGTAACCTGAGCCTTTTCCTCATCCAGCAGTTCAACCACCACCAGAGTCGCACGACCATCGCGGGCAACCATGCTGCCCTGATAGAGGGGGAAGCTTTCAACAGCGGCCTTTACCGAAGCCGCCTCCTCCTGGGAAATCGGTAACGGGTCGAGAAACTCGTTTACCTCTATTCCCATGTCGTTGCCGACAATATTCGATTCAGTCGCGAGACTCATCACGCGTTCAGGGTCGACGTTGTCAAGGCGTTGGATATTCTCGGTCAGCCATGACACCAACCCCAGGCTCGGCGGATTAAAAATGCCGTTCGAACCTTTGTTAACTACGGCGACCACGATGGGGTCGCTTAGGCCGAACACTTCCTTAACGTTCTCTCGGTAGCGCAACGCAGGATTCTCTGGGTCAATAAACGCGCCGGCGGACGTGTCTTTGGTCAGGCCGGGTAACGCAGCGGCGGCGACAACAATCAGACCTATACCCAGTAAAATGACCAACCAGCGGTAAGTCAGTATGAGTTGGTAAAAGCGCCCTGTTCGATCCGTTATGTTATGCATAGAATGTCCCTTCCTCTATCCGTGTAACTACACTATAAGTTTCTAAAAAAATGCCCCTGAGGACCCGGTTTTCCTTGATGATTCAGTACTACTCAATCGGCATCCGCAAGCAGAGCAAGGGCATCATGGGCATGACTCCACCCCTCCTCCCCCAGGTTTTCACGAAACTTTTCTTGCACCACCTGCCATAAAGGATACGCTTGCTCAAGCTTCTTTTTGCCGGTCGCAGTGAGCTCAATGGCGCGCGAGCGGTGGTGGCTCCCAACACCCATGGCTATGGATCCGTTCTGCTCCAGAAGTTTCAAATTCCGCGTAAGGGTAGTGCGCTCCATCGCTAGCCATTCAGCGAGTTCACTGATGGAGTTGGGCGCGCCATAGCCGATCGCGGCTAGCAGCGTAAACTGCGTGATTCTGAGATCTATCGGTCGCAAGGCGTCGTCGTAGGCACGGGTAATAATACGATCAACCATACGGGCCTTGCGACAAAGGCAATCTCTTGCAACAACGGCATACATTCGGTTGTTAATAGTCATATGGTGTAATTACACTATATCGTAAGGATTGTCTATAAACCTTCTTGAATCGGCCGGTTGCTTTTTCTCATGCCATATGAGTGAGCCCCAATGAACTGAATCAGCGACACTGTCTCCTGATTGCGGGTGATTACAGGGAGTTCCGGCGAGCAAGATCGGTGTCGTGCTCGCCGGGCAATCAGATACGCACCATTTCGAATTCACTCTTTTTAACGCCACATTCTGGACAGGACCAGTCGGCTGGAATCTTATCCCAAGTGGTTCCCGGCGCAATGCCGGAATCGGGATCGCCGACGCTTTCGTCGTAGGTCCAACCGCAAATCAGGCACATCCAGAGACCAGGCCTCTCAGACAGGTGAGGTGCACTTACAGGCATTCTTCACGAGCCCCCGTTTGGCTGTCCACGGTTGAAGAATCCGCAAATGCGTCGGGGGTATCCACCTGACAGTCACGCATAAATTGGGCAACGCGATCGACGACGTTTGGGTCAGAAAGGATACGGATATGACCCTGATTTTCGTAAAGTTCCAGCGAAACATTTCCCAGCTTGCCGGCTATGAATTCGGCATCAAAGACAGGCACTACTTTATCGTTGCGGGCATGAATAACTAACTTCGGCATCTCAAGGGTCTGGCCCAATGCCGGGATATCCCAGTGCCCTACCGGTACGCCATTGCGTGACCAAAGCTCGCTATGCATTGCCTGAAGTACTTCAGGTGAAACCGGTAAAATGTGTTGCGACCAACGCTGCATCACTGCCGGAAGGGTTGCAGGGGAGCCTATAAAACAAAGTCCGCGGACCTGATGTCCTTGGGCCAGTTCAGCTAATGCTCCTGTCGCCGCTATGCCACCCAGGGAGTGGGCTACTATACCGACCACATCGCCAAGTGCGTCAAGAGCAGCTTTAACGGCATTTTTGAAATCCGTCATTGTGGTGACTTTGCCGGGGGATACCCCATGGGCAGGAGCATCAAATGCGGCAACCTTGAACCCCTGGCTCTGCAGCGATCGGGTAAACGAATACATGGTACTGCTGTCCGCGCCCCAGCCATGTATAAGTAAAATCGTGCCCACGCCCCGGTTCCAACAATACCCATGCGCTACCCCTGGACAGTTTTCTATGGGGAAACGCTGAGCGCCAAGTGGTACCACGTCTTTTGGTGGAGTGGGAATTAGAGCGCGGGTGTATCCAAATATGTCAGTGGCCTTTCGGCCTGCGCTCTTCACTGAAATCTTACTCAGCAGATTTATATAGCCCTGTAACAGGCGCATCCTGAAGTTGAGTGGGGTGGAATCAATCTCAGCCTGAGCCAAAGATGGCTCAACGGACACGTCTTCGAGCGGTGCAGCAGATGTTTTTTTGGCGGGAGCTTGGTCAAAAGCTTCATAATAGCCTGTGACAGGATCGTAAAGGTGGCAATAGCGGGCTACCCGCCAGATGTCTTTGAGTTCCATGGGTTTTTCACGAACCATGCCTGGGTACGCTTGCTTGAGGGCGGTCTGGGCTTGAGGCAGATTGTAATGGGGAATAATTGGAGCCACGTGGTGGGCTGTGTGGACAGAAATATAATGGGTAAGAAAAAGCAGCCACTTAGGGTACATGTAGTCCGTCGTCAGCAAAAGCCGGCTGGTGTTGGAGGTCCAATGCTCTTTGGTCAAGAAAGGCGTTTCATTACTAATGTGATGCATCATTGTTGTCATACTGAACCAGGCATGGATACCAAGCCAGGGGGCAATAAAATATAGGAATAAACCGCTGACACCTGTGAAATAAATAAGTGTTGGCAGGCAAACGACGGCCACAAGAGCTGTAAAAAGGATTGAGCGCCGGACTTCATTCCGGGCTTCACGCTTGGGCAGCATTGATGGACTAAAGCCAGAGTGGCGCTGGTAATTGACTGTACCTAGCCAAAAAAGCCAACTACGGGTGCTGCTGTAAACGAATTTCTCCCACCGCGTCATCCGGTCATACTGGAAGCGCAATACAGGACGCCAGTCGGTATCCATCTCGAAACTGTTTGTATTGGCGTGATGCATATTATGCATGTGCCTCCAGCCATGGAATGGGTACAGCAGGGGAATGAGGGAAATGTGGCCTATTGCGGTATTTAGACGACGGCTTCGTGAGAAAGAGTTATGGCCGCAATCATGCGCAACACAAAACAATCCCCATCCGCCAAGGCCTGCCAAGAGCCAAAGGGGAAGGTAAAGTAGCCAGTGCGGTGCATAGGCGACGCCTATGACAGAGGTCAGATACAAGGCGTAACTGGTAGTAAAACTGAGCATTCCGCGCCAAACACGTGGCTGGTATAGCTTTTTAGGAATGGCATCAGCTAGACGGGCGCCTTCAATTTTTTGTGTGTCATCTTTTAAGCGCTGGAACTTCGGAGTGATCTGTTCAGGCATTTGAAGAGCAGTCATGGTTTGGATCCTGAGCTGTGAGCTTCGGCGACAGCGAGTTCGCTGCCGAGGTAATTAGATAAGTCATCAATAGTCTGGTGTTCGAAGAGGAGTGCAGGGGATAGGCGCTGCTCAAGAAGCTTTTCTAAATCGCCGGCTACCTTGACGGCCACTAGAGAATCCAGGCCGTATGCCTCGAACCGGCGACTGGTATCGATTTCCGAAGGTTCGATTTTCAGCTGGCGGGCTAGCCTGTCTATTAGCCACGTTTTGATGGTTTCCTCGTTAACTTCTCCAAGGCTCTGCTCTTTTTCAGCAAAACTAAGCACGTTCAATAGGTTGGTAAAGAATTTGGACATTGGAGCTCTCCTAGAGTAAATAAATGTTGAAAGCACGCCGACATCAGTCAGCTGGCGGCTTGGCGATTACGCACTTTGTCGATCATTGCAGGAGTTGGTGAGCGAAGCGCCCAGACGACTCCCAGCTTGCCCAACCACGTCAAGACCCACCCCGAGAGGTCTGGCTCATACCAATGCACGCCGTGTCGATACCATGAAGGGAATGCGTGGTGATTGTTTTGCAGACCCTCACCGAAGGTAAGGGCAGCCACTAGCCAGTTATTTGTACTGTGGTCATTGTTGTTGAAGGGTCGTCCACCGTAGCGGTGACAGATTGACCCAACTGCCCAGGCACACTGGTTTGCAAGAAAGATTCGAGCGAGACCACCGCAGATAAAACCGGACCAAGCACCTATCCAACTCTGAGTCACCAAACCACCAATTAAAGCTGGTGCTGCTAAGCCGACTAGGACCCAGACAAGGTAAGTCTGGTTGTAAAAGAAGAGACTACGGTCGCGCAGCACATCCTTAGCGAAAAAGCTCCAACTCGACATATCTGGCGCTAGCATCCAGGGCATGTGGGCGTACCAGAGACCTTTCAAACGTTCGCCACGATCTTTGCCGTGCAGGTTGGGCGAATGCGGGTCACCAGGCTTGTCGCTGTACGCGTGATGGCGCCGATGAGTAGTCACCCAGAAGAGGAGAGGACCCTGCGCAGCCATTGAACCTGCGATCAGCAGCATGCTGCGAAAAAGACGCGAAGTTTTGAACGCCTTATGAGCGAGGTATCGGTGATAACCCATCGAAACCCCGAACATCTGAATCACGTAGAACACCGCAAAAAGTGTGAAATCTACTATTGTCAGCTTATCTAGGATAAACAGTCTGACGGCCTCCAGGCCTCCAAGCAGGGGGATGATCATTACGGCTAGAGCTACCGCCACTTTTGCCCTGGCTGCAGATGGCGACAAAAGGCTTACCCCCCTCGCAGGCATGGGCGAGGGGGCAGTGATAGGTGTTTCCATGAGATTTATCCTCAAGTGGCTGAACGGGCTGACTTACAGTGCGGTAGGGGTGGCCTTAACTTTGAGCCTGCGGACATCCCAGACGAGGTCACAAAATGCAAGCAGGTCGATAAAGCGACCGCCGATATCGAGTTGCCAAGGTTTAAAACCGGTGTGGGCAAGCGCCGGGTAGGCATGGTGATTGTTATGCCAGCCGCCGCCTACGGTGGGGATAGCCAACCAGAACAGGTTGCGGCTGTGATCCTTGGTGTCGTGTGAGCGTGGGCCGAAAGTATGAGCAAATGAGTTGATGCACCAGGTGGCGTGGTCCACAAGGAAAATGCGAACAAAACCTCCCCATAGCAATCCCATCACTGCGCCATAGAGAGTCCTCTCGATTAGCGCCCCAGCAATCGTCGGAATTGCCAGTCCTAGAAGGACCCACAGGTAATAGTGCTGATTGAGCTTCACGATCTGTCTGTCGCGAATAAGGTCCGGAACAAACTGGCTCCAGTTCTGACGGCGTAATGTAAATAACCAGCCGATATGAGCATGCCACCAGCCCAGTAATCGATTCTCCTGCCGATTGTTCGCTTTGTGCGGGGAATGCGGATCTCCCTCTTTGTCGGTGAAAGCATGGTGCTGGCGATGAGTCGCGGCCCAGAAGAGGATGGGCCCCTGAGCTGCCATCGAGCCAGCAATGGCGAAGAATGCTGTAACGCCGGGGCCCGCCTTAAAGGCCCGGTGGGAAAAAAACCGATGCAAGCCGACTTCAACTCCTAATGCAGTTAGAAGGTACATTCCAGCGAGGAGGCCGAATTCGAGAGAGCCAATCCCGTGACGAAAGGCCAGGATTAATGCAGCCCCGGTCCCTAGAGTGGGAACTCCGACAGTGAGCCAGGCAAGTTGTCGCTCCCGGATGCCGGAATAGTCTGCTGCGGGGCTGCTGCTAATTTCCATTGCTAGGTACCTCGGTAGTCCAGATTGAAGTCATTGCTCAAGCGGGGTGTAGCAGGCCAAGGTACCCTTGACGAGACTTAGCTTGGTCGACTGGCGTCGAGCTTTGCCGCTGGTCGTTATGGGGATGGTGCCTACAGGGCCGAAATGGATTAGTTTTGGCGATATGCCGAACTCCGAGACCAAGGCCGCAGTGATGTGCTGTCGTAATTCCTCAAGCTCTAGTGCGCTGAGTTTTGCACGGCGCTTGATTTCGGCAATGACAGCCAGCCATTCTTCCTGCTCGTTATCCACACCTACTGCGACCACTCCATTGGCTCTTAGCCGAGGGTCGACATTCTGAATGCAGAGTTCCAGGTCATGTGGATAGAGATTGCGGCCAGCAATAATGATTAGGTCCTTTATTCTACCTGTGACATAGAGTTCGCCGTCGAGTGTTGCGCCAAGGTCACCCGTACGCATGAATCGGCCGGAAATAGCCGGCAGCTGTGCGTGGAAGTGAGCAATGCTATCTTCCGGTTTACCCCAGTAGCCAACACCCACGTTGCCGCCTTGAACCCAGATCTCACCGATTTGGCCGTCTTCGATCTCTCTGTGTTTCTGAGGATCCACGATTACAACGCGATTACCAGGAGCTGCGCGGCCGCTGCTGACCAAGGGAAGGGCTGCAAGGTTCTCAGGCGCCACCAGCTTAAGGCGGCCTCGGGCAAGTTCGTCTTTGTCAGTATTAAAAGTGATAGGTGGGCTATCGACCGGCTTTCCGGTGACAAAGACAGTTGCTTCGGCTAATCCGTAGCAGGGACTAAATGAGCGGGCTTTGAATCCTGTCGAAGCAAAGTGTTCGGCAAAACGGTCCAGGGTGCTCTGACGAACTGGCTCTGCACCACAGTAGATTTCTTCAATCGAGCTTAGGTCCAGTAACCCCTTTTCTTCATCAGTAATGCTTTCAATGCATAGATCAAAAGCAAAATTAGGCGCAATGGTTACTGTAACCCGAAAACGAGACACGGCGTCCAGCCAGCGCCATGGCCGCTGAACGAAATAGCTAGGCGAGATTAGTACTGTAGGAAAACCTTCATAGATTGGCTGCAAAATACCGCCCATCAGTCCCATGTCGTGATAAGGCGGTAGCCAACTGCAACCCACTCGCGTTCTCTTTCCCCCCATCCAGACGCTGGCGCTGTGACAGTTGCTCAGCAAGTTGGCATGTGTAAGCATTACCCCTTTCGGGTCCGAGGTTGAACCAGATGTATATTGCAGGAGCGCAACATGTTCAGGGAGCAAAGGTGGGAATTCCGCGACGGATGTTTGTTCCGTTGTGAGGCAATCCATGTCTATCCAGGAAGGAGCCGACTGCTCTGACGGCAATGCCGCCATGACCCGGTCTCGCATTTGCGAGAAGCGCTGATTGGTCAGTACAAGGTCAGGCTCTGCATCAGTTGCGATAATCGCGAGGCGATTCAGCGCGCGAGAACCAATCGGGGGAAATGACGGAATGGCCGTTCCACCCGCCAGAAAAATGCCAAACAAGGCGGTGATATAGTCGATCCCCGTTTCGAATAACATCAGGACGCGTTTGCCCTCTGGAGCAAAAGGCGCTAGGGCATGAGCTAACGTCTGAGCCCGTTGCCAGAGTTCACGGTAGCTGATGGCCTGCTCATTTCTCTCACCATCAAGGAGATGGATAAAGGCAATTGCGGAGGGTTGAGTGTCCGCTCTGTAATGTAAAATGTCAGCGACTGAATGTGCATTGAGGTGTGCGAGCGTCGCTTGACAAGGGAGACCAAGGCCTTCGTTGAGCTGTCCGCAGGCCTCTCTGGGTAGGTCTGGTTTCTCGGAGGTGCGTGACTTAGTTGTGTAAAGACTCATGGCTATTCCCTTCCAGATCATGTAATTACCTTAATAATTATTGCATGTATCTTTGGCGCGGGATAATGCCTTAAACGACTTTCAGGAGGCTATAACAGACATGGACGCGTTTACGATTGTCGTATTGGATGGAGCTTTAGGCGCAAGCGTAGCAATCACGCTGGACATATTGCGTACAGCGAACCGAATAGCTGAAACTCATGGCAAACCTACGATAACGTGGAAGGTAATCGGAAGTAGTGCTTCAGTACGAATGAACAACGGGATGTATATCGGCGCGGTGCCGCTCGCCGAAGCTGGACCGTTGGGGAAAAGCATTCTGGTGATCCCAGGACTAGGACTGGATGGTCCATATCATGTTGACGTATATGGCTGTCGATGGAATCAAACCTCACAGCTGGTCTCAGCAACGAAGCACCTTAGCGAGCGGCTTGAACGTGAGGATATAGAAATCCTGGGTGAGCTGGCTTATCACCATCACGCTGTGGGAAATGTTGTTGCAGCGTCTTGCTCATCAGTTTTTGCTTTAGGACATTCTGGCTTGCTTGATGGGCGGAATGTTACAACACATTGGTGCCTCTACGATTTACTTCGCCAGAGGCATCCAGGATGTGATCTGGACACCAATAGGATGCTGGTGCAGGACGGGGCTTTGGTCACTGCCGGTGCAGCGATGTCACAGATGGACCTCATGTTGTACCTGCTGCGCGGACTTGTTGGCCATCACACTGTTGAGCAGATTAGACGTTACCTGCTAATCGATGACCGCCCAACTCAATCCCATTACATGACGCTTAATGACCTTCAAATGGATGACCGCGAAGTAGTGCGGTTAGAAGTGTTAATCGAAAAGCATATGCCCAATATTCCAGCGCTTAAAAAAATAGCGGAAGAGCTTTTTGTTACCAAGAAAACTTTGACTCGTCGAATACAGAAGGCGACAGGACTAACGCCTTTAGCGTTCATTCAGCGCATTCGTCTTCGTCATGCTCAAAGTTTACTTGAAACTACGGGGCTATCGATTGACGAAATTGCGAGGAAAGTGGGTTACTCCGATTCTACCGCCTTGAGGCGACTGGTAACCAAAAGTATGGGATGTACTCCAAGTCAGCTGCGACGCTCCGTCAAGATCTAGCTGACTACGCTTGGCTCTTGGATTGAAGGGCGGTGTGACAGTTATGACGGGGCTGAATATCTCGGATAAAACTGTTATGTACCGTTCTCGGGTCGATATGTATGAGGTAATGAAAATAGGTGGATTGGAAGTGGGGATTAGTCCGGAGGAGATGCAGCAGCGGCGGCTGGTGAAAAGGTTTGGGTCCGTCGAGAGTTTTATTGACTACTGGGGGAAAAACAGAGTTTTTGGCTTGCACACCCAGCAAAATTGCACCACGCCCAGCACGCGGCGGATTATTGATCAAGGGTATGATCTTCTGCACCAAATGTACGGCACGGAGGGCGATGTCCTCTTTCAGTTTCGGGCCAGTCAGAATGACTGCGTTTGACGCAATACAGACACTTGAAATCATATAGCGGGCAAACGTTACTGGGACGCTCACTCAAAGGAGTATGTGGAGCCCACTTCACTTGTTTGGATCAAGGCGACACGGCCGACACGGAATTCACTGATGGCCAACGTCGGATCACATGTGTTGCTGGAGACGACCGTGTTGGTGCCTGCATCCGAGCGATAGGACTATTGTTTTGACAATCAGCGGGTAGGCTGCCAAAGATCACAGCGCTCATTTAATCAGCAAGCCAGTTAGAGACCGCTATTCTGCCCATTCTTTAAAAGCAATGTTGGGCCTACTCATGAATTGGCCGAACCGTTTTTATCTACCAATACTGGGCCAGTGGATAACGCTGAGTGGCTTATCAAACGGCGCTCGGTGCCGGACGAACAGCCTACGGCTTGTCGTCTGCGGACGCCCCTGTTGCAGATATTGCGCTACCGCTTCGCCGGTGGTCGCCGGCAGAGGTAGCTG
>Ga0307487_1001576_pt1 | contig 15877 bp, 11 predicted proteins | sample CBIW12metaG_FD_203665 | JGI IMG/M metagenome (GOLD analysis project Ga0307487, IMG submission 203665) | Sea-ice brine microbial communities from Beaufort Sea near Barrow, Alaska, United States - CBIW 1.2 | ecosystem: Environmental > Aquatic > Marine > Coastal | place: USA: Alaska | collected... | reverse complement strand
GGTCGCGGTGCTCGGTCTGAGTTTCAAGCCGCATTCCGACGATGTGCGTGACTCGCCGGCGCTCGACGTGGCGGTGCAGCTGCGCGGCCTGGGTGCGGAGGTCGTGGCGACGGATCCGCAGGCCATTGACAATGCCCGGGCGCGGCATCCGCAGCTCACCTACTCCAGATCCCTGGAGGACACCCTGCGGGGCGCCGATGCGGTGGTGCTCGTGACCGAGTGGCCCGAGTTTCGGCACCTCGACCCGGTGTGGGCGGGCTCGCTCGTGCGCACCAAGACCATCGTCGATGGCCGTAATTCCCTCGACCCGGCAGCCTGGCGCGCCGCCGGCTGGACCTACAGCGGACTCGGGCGGCCTTAGCGAATATGACAGTCAGCAATACGGAACACCGCACGAGCAGCCTGCTCGCCACACCCGCGCCGCCGGCGCGGGTGCTGGTGGGAACGGCCGCGATGGCGCTCGTGCTCGGGCTCTCGCGCTGGGGCACGAACATCGGCGCCTCGCCCCTGTTCATCACCGATATTCTCATCGCTCTCAGCCTGGTCAACTGGCTGCTTGCGACGAAGGCGAACGGCCGAAGGCCGCTCTCGGGCTGGGTGCCCCGCTCGGCGCCGACCGTGTTGTTCCAGCTGTTCTTCTTCTACATGCTCGTGCGCTTCCTGTTCGCGCTCGGCGACGGGCCGATGCTTCTCTGGCTGCGCGACGGAATGCCGTTCCTGTACGCGATCATGGCCTTCGTCGCGGCTCGGTCCCTGGCGACCTCCGCGGGGCCCACGCGCGCCTTGACGATGCGGGTGTTCTGGTGGGCGATGGGCGTGCACCTGGTCTGGACGAGCCTCGTGCACGTGACGGGCACCACGGCCGGGTTCCCGGTTGGGGGCGGCGTGTTCTCCGCGCCCGCCTTCCAGCTGCGCCCCGACATCGACTCGGCGCTGATCGCGCTCACCGTGGGTATGTGCCTGCGCCAGCTCATGCTGGGCCGACACAAAACGTGGGCGGCGTTGGCAATTCTGGTGGGCGTTGCCACGGTGTTCACGCTCGGCACCCGGGCAGGCCTGATCAGTGTCATCATCGCGCTTGCGGTCTCCTACGGGCTCACCTACTCGGCCCTGCACAAGCTCAGCGGGCGACGCGTGGCCATGGTGCTCATGGTTCCCGCGGTCGTGCTGCTCGTCGCGATCGTACTGCCGACGACCACGCCCGGTAAGCGACTGCTCGCCACGGTCGGCGAGGTGACGTCTTCCTCATCCACCTCCGCGGCGGATGTCGGGGCGCAGCAGAACGCTCAGGGAACCCAGCGGGCGCGGCTCATGGTCTGGTCGGCCACCGTGGACTGGACCAATGAGACCACCGCGCGGCAACTGTTCGGCAGCGGATTCGGTAACGATTTTCTCGATCAGGCCGGGGTGAAAACTTTCCTGGAGGGGACCACGTACACGAACGTGCGCAGCCCGCACAACTATTTCGTGGGCATCTATGCCCGCATGGGCGCGATCGGCCTGAGCCTCGCCGCCCTGTTCATCGCTCAACTCATGTACCTCCTCCTGCGCCATCGGCAACGCATTGGCGAGGACCCCCTGTTCTCGCTGTCGGCGCTCACCGTCGTGGCCATTCTCCCCGTGGCCACGCTCGGGGTGGTGCTCGAGGCGCCATTCGGGGCCGTGCCGTTCTTCTGGGCGTCCGGCATTCTCATGACGCTCGCGCCCTCCCGCCACGGGGAGGGCGCCGACAGAGTCACCAACACGGACATCGCCCCGGCGCCCGTCACCCGCGCGCACACCCGGCTAACCGAAAGGATCACGCCCCAGTGACAAACCAGCTGCAACACGACACGACCGCGCCGGCCGGCGCCACGACCGATGCGACGCCACCCGGCCGGTTCGACTGGGTGGATGCCGCCAAAGGCTTCTGCATGGTGCTCGTGGTGCTGCTGCACGTCGCCGGCTGGTACGAAGTGGAGGTGAACGAGGGCGAGCCGACGCTGTGGTTTGGCGTGAGCGAAACCTTTGCGCCGCTGCGCATGCCCCTGTTCTTCTTCATCTCGGGGTTTCTCGCGGGGCCCTCCCTCATGCGCACGCTCGCCGGTACCCGCCGCAAAACCATCGGACTGTTCTTCGTCTTCACGATCTGGACGCTCCTGTTCGTGTCGCGGCTGTTCCTGCCCGCGGCCCGCGGCGGCGAAGACGCACCGAGCGGCTGGGACGTGCTGTTGAGTGTGCTGCTGCCCACATCGTTCTGGTACCTCTGGGCCTTGCCGGTCTTCTTCCTGCTCGCCTGGCTGTGCGTGCGCCTGCTCGGGCGGTTCCGCGCCTGGGCGCTCGCACCGTTCGCGGTGCTCGCCATCGTCGCTCCGCTCATCGACCCGGCCACGGCGCATCTGCTCGAGGCCCCGCTGGGACGCACGGAGCTCGGGTCGGTCGCCGCGAACCTGGTCTGGTTCTACGCCGGCGTCTGCGGGGGACCGCTGTGGATGCGCATCATGACCCGCGCGCGCTGGTGGAAGGTCGGCGTCGCATCCGCTGTCTACGCCGCCCTGTTCGCGCTCGCCAGCACGACCGACACCCTCAGCGAGCTCAAGTTCTTCCTCGCACCCGCCGCCCTGTATGCGGCGGCCGGGATGGTCGCCCTGCTCAATATGAACGGGCGACTCATGGGGGCACTGCGCCGCATCGGCCAGTTGACCCTGCCGGTGTACATCTTCCACATCTTCGCCATCTCGGTGCTCAGCGCGGTGGTGAAGCTCGGCGGAATCACCGGCATGATTCATTCGGGCCCCTGGTCGGTGATCCTGCCACCCGTGCTGGCGGCCGTCATTCTGATCGCGTCGCGTCTGCTCGGACAGCTGATTCTGGGGTCCCGGGCCAGCTGGTTGCTCTCGGCTCCCGACTGGCTCGTCGGCGCACGTCCCGTGCGGGCCCCCGTTTCGCCCGCTGACCAGGCGCGTCGAGGGAGTGATCTTCGCGAATCCCGTGGCTGAGCCCGGGGAGTGGGACCGGCGGGTGTTCCTGCGGCTGGCGGGCCTCGGCGCCGCCGCGCTCGGCGTCGGGGTGCTCGCCGGGTGTTCCACGCCCACCTTCACCCCCGAGCACTATGCCGGCCGAGGCGAGCCGACCAGCGCGCACATCGAGCGGGCAATCGAGGCGGCCGTCGCGGCGAACGGAGACGTGCGGCTCTCGGCCCGGCGCTACGCCGGCAATCTGAGCATCGCCGACGATGCCGTCGTGCGCGGCGCCGGCGAGGGGGAGAGCGTCATCGGGGGAGCGCTCACGATCGGCTCCCGGGTGCGGCTCGCGGGCATCACCGTGCGGCCCTCCGGTACCCACTCCACGTTCGCCGACGGCGCTCACGGAAGCGTGATCGAGGGTGTGATCTTCCACGGCGGCAGCAGTGCGGGCAACCTCTACATCAACGACCGGTCCGCCCGGGACCATCGCTTCACCCGCTGCACCTTCGCGCACAACGTGCGCGGCGGCAACGGGGTGCGCATCGTTGACAAGGGGACCTCGCGAAAGCATGTGGAGAATATCCGGTTCGAGTCGTGCCATTTTCACGACAACCACCGCATGAACTTCGAGTGCATCCAGCGGGCGGATGCCGGCAACCCGGTCGTGCTGGGCTACCGGCGCATCGACCTCATCGACTGTGTCTTCGACGCCAGCGGCGGGATCAACGTCTCGTACGACTCGGGGTTGCTGCACGGCTCGGAGGTTGAACGCAGTTCCGGCTACTCGACCGTGAGCGGTTGCAGCATCACGGGCGGCGGCTACGGCCTGGAGCTGGCGGGGGCGATTGAGATGCTCGTGCAAAACACGACGATTCGGCACACGACCGGAATGCTCCTGAGCACCTCTCAGGTGGGCCCGAACCCGGCCAATTCGCGGTTTCGCGGCAACACCTTCACCTCGTACCTCCGCGGCGGGAACGTGGTGTTCTCGGGCACCGGCAACACGATCCACGGCAACGCCGTGCACACGCCCGGGCAGGTGCGGTTTGCGACCTGCGGGGAGACCCGGGTGAGCGGCAACACGTTCAGCTGCGTGAACGACGGACCCACCGCGATCAGCATCGAGAAGAGCTTCGGCCTCGACTTCGTCGACAACACGATCGTGGGCGGGGCGCGGCGCAGTGTGCTGCAACTCGACCGGTCGTCGGTGCGCAATTCCTTTACCGGCAATCGTTTTCGGCGGCCCGTCGTCGCCTTCGACCTGCGCAACGGTACCCAGGTCTCCCGCTCGGCGAACAGTGTCGGCCCGGGCCGCAGCGGCATGCGCTAGGCGGCCGGGACCGCCGCATCCGCCGTGCGTGGCAGTGGCGCGGCCGGCTTCGGCCGACGCCGCTTGGTCACCACGGCCAGCACGACCAGCAGCACCCAGCCGTACTCGATGAGCAGCCGGCTCTCGGCGAGCCCCTGGGCGAGCAGCGCCGTGGTCAACAGCAGCGGCACCATGGAGAACGGAGCCAGGGTCGCCGGCGGAGCGAGGGCCGGAGGCCGCTTGATCGCAAACAGCCACGAGCGCCCGAGCGTCGAGAGGGTGAGGGCCGTGAACGCCAGCACCCCCACCAGACCGGTCTGCAACCACACGTCGAGCCAGGCATTGTGCGCCTGCAGATAGACCACGCCACCGTGTTCGAAGATGTCCTTGAAGGGTTCCACCCACGGCGCCCAGTACCCCACCCAACCCCAGCCGAGCAGCGGTCGCTCCAGCGCGAGCTCCACCACGCTCGCCCAAATGTTGGTGCGACCGGTGAGTGTCTGGCCGCGTCCGAGCGCGCCGAGAATCTGCGGCGTGTACGACAGCAGCGCGAACACCACTCCGGTAACGGATGCCGCGGCCACCAGGTAGACCACCCGCCGCCCCCACGGTCCCGAATACCGCGCCCACAGGGCGAACACGAATACCGCAAGCACGAGGGCGCACGCCACGATCACCGTGGCCGAGCGCGTGAGCGCGAGGGTCAGCAGCGCCACGAGCAGCCAGGTGCTGCTCCACAGCCCGGCGCCCCACGCACGTCGGCGGATGCTCGCCACGACCTGCGCCAGGAACACGATTACGCCCAGCAGAGCGAGAAAGCCCAGCAGGTTGCGGCTGGCCACAATGCCCTCGATCGGGCCCCCGTCGAGGAGTAGGCCGCGGGACCAGTAGAACTCGAGAGGCTGCTTTTCGCCGGGGTAATCCACCCACAACGGCAGCATCGCGTGCCCGAGAAGTTTACTGACCGCGAGTTCGAAGGCGAGCGACAGCGCGAGTGCCCAGCGCAGGGCGGTCGAGAGGGCGCGCACGAGTTCCGCCCAGCTCAGGGTGAGGGCGAGAAACAGCGCCCCGATCGTCGTCGTCCAGAGCATGGCCAGGCCGATCGCGCTCGCTCCCTGATAGTACGACCAGACAATGGAGGCGGTCGCCACGAGCAAAAACGCCCCGAGCGTTTTCGGGATGCCGCGCCAGTCCCAACGGGGCCGCAGCACGGCGAACGCGATCAGGCAGAGCAGCAGCGCCACGAGCACGATTGCCCCGAAGCCCCACCAACTGAGCAGGTTGCGCCAGAACTGTCCCGCCAGCACGGTGAACAGAATGAAGGTGCCGAGCAGCCGCACGGCGAGAGGACTGGACGCGGCACGTCGATCGGCCCGGAGCCCCCGATTACCCATGGTTGAGCCCGGCGATCGGCGAAGCGCGTGCGGCGCGATGGGCGGGCAGCACGGAGGCGGCGAGCCCCGCCAGCACGGCCCCCACCGCCACCAGACCCAGCTGCGTCCAGGGCACGTGAGTGCTCAGCGACAACTTGTTGGCGTCGAGCGCCACCGCCGACAGCCCCGCCCAGGCATAAATGATGCCGAGGCCGGTGCCGCAGGCCGCGGCGACGACCGTGATGAGCACGGCTTCGGTGGCGAGCATGCTGCGCAGCTGCCCGCGGCTGAGGCCGAGGGCGCGCAACAGCCCGGACTCCCGGCGGCGCTCCAGCACCGACAGGGCCATGGTGTTGCCCACCCCGACGACCGCGATGACCACCGCCATGGCGAGCAGGGCGAGAACGATGATGAGCATCACGTCGAGGATCTGCTCAAAGTAGGTGCGCTCGGCCGCTCCGCCGCCGACCCGCAGGTCGTCGCCGAGGGAGAGGATGTTCGTGCTGATCTGCTGCACCTGCTCGCCCGTGAAGTCGCCGTCGAGACGAAGCTGAAGTTGGCGTGCGACCGGCTCGGTCACGACGCTGCGCAGGCCCTCGTGCGTGAACGTGGCTCGGTTGCCCGGGGCATCCGTCGTCACGCGGGCCTGCAGCGTGGCAGTCGCGTTCACGCCGACCACGTTCACCCCGGTGACGGTGACAGAATCGCCGGTTCGGATACCGCCGGCCTCGGCAGGGTTCAGCAGTACTTCCCCGGGCGCGGGAGCGGTGACGGCGGAGCGGGCGACCGCCTGAGCCTCGACCGGGTCGATCCCGGTGGCGTGCAGGGTGAGGGCGTCGCCGGTCTCGCTCCTGATCGCCACCTTGCCGGCGGTGACCAGGGTCGTACGTTTCACGCCGTCGAGAGCCGCGATGGCATCGGTCTGGTCCTGTGTCATGCCGGTCCGTTCCACCGATTGCGCGGTGAGGTCGACGGGACGTTTCTCGTCCATCCGATCGGTGACGGAGGTGCGCACGGAGGAGACGCCGACGACCATCATGGTCACCAGGGTGACGCCCACCAGCAGGGCGGATGCCGTCGCGGCGGTGCGGCGCGGGTTGCGGGTGGCGTTCAGCGAAGCCAGCCGCGCCGGCACGGAGGCCCAACCGATGCTCATTCCGGCGGCTCGCACCAGCCACGGGATGACGAGGCCCGCGCCGAGGAGCGCGCCGAGGAAGCTGACGATCGCGGCGGGCACGGCCACGATGAGCCCGAATACGGTGGCGCCGAGGAAAAGGCCGGCGCCGCCGCCGAACAACAACACGGCGGCGAGCACGGAACGCAGGGCGCCCTGGCGTGCGTTCGTCGGGGCATTCGTTGCCCGCAGGGCAGCGACCGGGCGCACACGGGTGGCCTTCTGGGCGGGGGCCAGGGCGGAGAGCACGGTGAGCAGAATGCCGATTCCGAACCCGATCGCGAGCAACGCCGGGTCGATCACGAGAACGCCCAGGTGCAGGGCCGACGAATCGGTGCGGCTGAGCAGGGCCAGCAGGCGGGCGCCGCCCAGACCGAGGAACACACCCACGCCGGAGGCGATCGTGCCGAGCAGAGCGGCCTCGCCGAGAATGAGTCGGCGCACCTGCGTTGTGCTCGCGCCGATGCAGCGCAGCAGGGCGAGGTCCCTGGTGCGCTGGGAGACGAGCACCTGGAAGGTATTGGCGATGACCAGCCCCGCCACCACCAGCACGATGACCGCGAAAGACAGCAGGATGCTTGTCACGGCGGAGGCGCTGCCGGAGAGCTGGCCGGTTTGGTAGTCCACCGCCTCGTCGCCGGTTTGTGTGACGAGGCCGGGAGTGCCCGTGACGCGGTCGGAAACGGCGGAGGCAAGGGCGCCCGCGTCGATCCCGTCGCCCGCGACGAGGATTCCGGTGGACACCGCGAAGAACGAGGGGTTCTCGAGGAGTTCGGGTAGCACCAGCAGCGTCGGCATGCCCAGGCTCGCCCCCTCCGCGCTTGAGGAGGTGAAGCCGACGATCGTGACCTCGGTGGGGCTGACGCCCGCATTGACGGCGTTGATGGAGACGGTGTCCCCGAGGGCGACCCCCTTGCTGCTCGCTGATTCCTCGTCGAGGGTGGCTTCGGTTTTGGCCGTGGGCCAGACCCCGTCGGCGAGTTTTTGCCAGCGCACGGCATCCGTCAACACGCTGCCGGCCTGGGCCATGGACCGCTGGCCGTCGAAGCGCAGATCGAGGTAAGCCTGCCGTTCCAGGTCGGCGTCGGCGACATGGGCGACGTCTCGAACCTGCGGGAGTAGGGCCTCGAGGGCCGCCTGGGTATCGGCGTCGGCCGCGAGGGCGACCGTGGGGGTTACCCGCACGTCGGCATTGGCCATGTTCGCCGTGAGGGTTTGCTCGGTCGTGGCCGCGAACGTTGCGGACAGGGTGAGGGTGGCCACGACGAAGCCCACCGAGAGAGCCACGGCGAGGCCCGTCGCGATGAGGCGGGTGAGGGTGCTCCGGAGACCGGCGAGCAGAACCCGGATCACCGGGCCGCCGGGGTGGGCGGGTGCGGGGGTGTGCCGGGCGTTCGCGTTTCGGCGCCGTGCAGGGCCGCGAGCACCGAGTCGACGCTCGGGTCGTGCAGCTCGCCGGCGAGGTGCCCGTCGCCGAGCAGCACGACGCGGTCGGCGTACGATGCCGCGACGGGGTCATGGGTGACCATGATGACGGATTGGCCGAGGTCGCTCACGCTCGCGCGCAGCAGGCCGAGCACTTCGGCGCCGGCCGCGGAATCCAGGTTGCCGGTGGGCTCGTCGGCGAAGATCACGGAGGGGCGGCCGAGCAGGGCGCGCGCCACGGCGACGCGCTGTTGCTGCCCGCCGGAGAGCTCGTGGGGGCGGTGGGAGAGCCGGGCGGTGAGCCCGAGCGCCTGCACGACCTGGTCGAACCAGGCGCCATCGACCCGGCGCCGGGTCAGGTTGAGCGGCAGCATTATGTTCTGTCGGGCCGTCAGGGTCGGCAACAGGTTGTACGACTGAAAGACGAAGCCGATGCGGTCCCGGCGCACCCGGGTGAGAGCCCTGTCGCGCAGCCGGGTGATGTTGGTCGAGTCGATCCAGACGTCGCCGCTGGTGGCCGTGTCGAGCCCGGCCATGCACTGCATCAGGGTGGACTTGCCGGAGCCGGACGGGCCCATCACGGCGGCGAATTCGCCGTGGGCGAACGAGACGGAGACCCCGGCGAGGGCCCTCACCGCCGATTCGCCGCGGCCATACGTCTTGCGCACGTCAACGGCTCGCGCCGCGAACGTGCGGGATTCACTCATATCTTCGATGTCTCGGCCAATCGTGTTCGGCTGCCACTGCTTGTCTGCGCGTGGTCTGATCGACCCTGTCACGGTGCACGAAAGCAGGCACTCGCGAGACAGCTGCGCACACTGTCGTTGCCGGGGGAGGTCGGGGTACCCCCGGTTTGGGGCAGCCTAGCGGGCTGGGCTGAACGGTTACTCTCCTCGCCGGGACGCCATCGACCTCGTCGGGCAATTCTGTGCGGTTAAGTTAACCGAATAGACACATTTCCCCTCGGTCCCGCCTAATCATTGGCGTTTCGCCACGCGGAGCGCTCCAATAGCAGCAATTTTTCGGCCAAACAGAATAGGGTTTCTACCCCCTAACTTGTGAACCTGTGAAAGTGCCATACAGTAGGGGTTGACTTCGTTTGGCGCCAGCTGACGACGTGGCCAAGTCTCACTCAATCAGATAGGTATCAAAATGGGGAAAAAGACCTTCGCAGCAATCGCACTCGCGGTTCTCGCAGTATTCGCAGTACCGGCCGCAGCCAATGCTGCCGGCTACGTTCCGGCCAGCAGCGTCACCGTTGACGGAGAAGTTGTCGCCGGCGCAGCCGTTGACGTCGACATCGCAGCAGGATCCTTCACCGCGGGCGAGAAGGTCTCCGTCTCCGTGTCCGGATCGGGCACCGCCACCCTGTCGGCATTCAAGGCCGCCACCGTGTCGATCGAGAAGACCGCAACCGCATCGGGAGCCGCCACGGTCACCGTCACACTGCCGACCGACGCCACCGGCACCTACTCGGTCACCGCGACCGGTGTTACCTCCGGAAACGTCGCGACCGCAGCCCTCACGGTTGCTGCAGCTGATGCAGGCGCGGCAACCGGCACCACCGACGCAGACGCCCTCGCCTCCACCGGCTACACCACGCCCGTTGTTCTCATCTGGGCTGCAGCCGGCGCCCTGCTCCTCGGCGTCGCCCTGGTCGCAGCGCTCACGATCCTCCGTCGCCGCCGCGCAACGGCCTAGTCGAATAGCCGAGCACCAAGGCTCGCAACAGCCCGCGTCGAAAGTCTTATCGACGCGGGCTGTTGCGCGTTGCGGGTCGCCCACCGGGCGATACGCGTTCGAGGCGGAATGCCCGTGAGTTACACTGAGTCGAGATCTGGAACGGTCACCGGCACTCCTCCGGGGCCGTCCCATTGCCGCTCTTCATATCGGTATGCGACACCTGGGGGCGTTGCATCATCACTGAAACATTTAGCCGGCGGGGAGTCGAATGCGAATAATTGATGGTGCCACGCACCAAATGCAGGCCTTGAATAGGTCGATTCCGCTCGTGCGCTTCGGAACACAATTCGCATGGGATGCCGTGTCGTGGACAATCGCACTCGTGCTGGCGCAGATGTTTCGCTACGACTTTGAAATGTCGCGCATCGCGTGGGTGTCACTCCTCCTGCTCTGCCTGGCAGCCGCGCTTGTGCAGTTCTTCGTCGGCTGGCACTACCGCCTCTACCAGGGCCGTCACCCCTACGGCAGCTTCGCTGAAGTGCGTGCACTGCTCTGGGCCGTGCTCACCGCGACCATAGTCATGGGGGTTCCCGTCGTCGTTACGGGCACACTGTTCGAGATTCCTCGAAGCACCGTTTTCGCGGCTCTGCCCTTCGCCTTCGTACTCATGGGCGGCATCCGCTATGTCAAACGGCTCCTCGTTGAGCGGTCAATTGAACCAGCAGCGGATGCCAGCAGCGCTCTGATCTATGGCGCCGGATACCTGGGCTCATCCATCGTGCGGCGCATGAAGACGGACCGCAATTCTTCGTTCCGCGCCGTGGGCATCATCGACGATGATCCGCTGCGACGCAACGCCTGGCTGCACGGCGTTCATGTGCTCGGCACGAGAGACGCGCTCGTTGAAATTGCCAAGGCCACGAAAGCATCCGTGCTCATCGTGGCCATTGCCCGCGCTGACGCAACGCTGTTGCGGGAGATCTACGATGTCGCCGAGGCTGCAGGGCTGCGGGTCAAGGTCTTTCCGCCGCTGGACGATGTGCTCAAGGGCAAGATGCGTCTCAACGATCTGCGTGATATCTCGATTGAAGACCTGATCGGCCGTCACCCCGTCGACACGGAGGTCGAATCCATCGCCGGCTACCTTGCCGGCAAGCGCGTGCTCGTCACGGGAGCAGGTGGCTCGATCGGTTCCGAGCTCTGCCGGCAGATCTCCAAATTCGGCCCCAGCGAGCTCATGATGCTCGACCGCGACGAAACTGGCCTCCAAAGTGCGCAGATTTCGATCCTCGGGCATGGCCTGTTGGATACGAAGGATGTCGTCTTGGCCGACATTCGGGACGCGGATGCGCTGGACGCTATTTTCAGGGAGCGCAAACCCGAGGTCGTCTTTCACGCGGCCGCGCTCAAGCACCTCCCGATGCTCGAGCAGTATCCCGACGAAGCGTGGAAAACGAACGTGCTCGGCACGAGGAATGTGCTCCAGGCCGCCCGCGCAGCCGGAGTCACAACATTCGTGAATATCTCCACCGACAAGGCCGCAAACCCCACGAGCATTCTCGGGCACTCCAAGCGCGTCGCGGAGAAGCTCACGGCTTGGGCGGCTGAGGAAACGGGGCTCGCCTACCTGTCGGTTCGTTTCGGCAACGTCATCGGCAGCCGTGGCTCGATGCTGCCCACGTTCACCTCGCTGATCGAGGCCGGCGGCCCACTGACCATTACACACCCCGACGTCACGCGGTTCTTCATGACCATCCCGGAAGCCTGCCAACTCGTGGTGCAGGCCGGCGGGATCGGCCGCCCGGGCGAGGTGCTGATCCTGGACATGGGCGAGCCCGTGCGCATTCTCGATGTGGCCAATCGCATGATTGCTCAGTCGGGCGGCGATATTGAGATCGTCTTCACCGGCCTCCGCGAGGGCGAAAAGCTGCACGAAGAACTCATCGGCGACAACGAAACCGATGAGCGTCCCCTCCATCCCAAGATCTCCCACACCAGTGTGCCGTCCCTTGCCCCGGGCAATCTGAACAAGCCCGGGTGGGACGCCCGCTGCCGCCTTGATCAATCGCCACGTTTTGCCGCTGCCGCAACATCTCAGCACAGGAGTCTCGTTTCGTGAACGCCCGAATTTTTATGTCGTCTCCCGATGTCGGGGAGCTCGAGCAGCAGTACGTTCTGGCCGCGATGCAGTCCGGGTGGATAGCCCCGCTTGGTCCCGACGTCGACGCCTTTGAAGCTGAGGTGGCCGAGCGCGTCGGTGTCTCCCACGCCGTGGCCCTGAGTTCCGGCACGGCTGCCCTGCACCTCGGGCTGCTCGGCCTGGGTGTCGGCCCCGGTGACGTCGTTCTGACGTCAACAATGACGTTTGCGGCAACGGCCAACGCGATCGCCTACACCGGTGCAGAGCCCTACTTCATCGATTGCGAGGCCGCGAGCGGCAACATGGACCCGGATCTTCTCCGGCTGGCCTTGGAAATGCTCACAAGCGCAGGGGAAAGAGTTGCCGCCATCGTGCCGGTGGACCTGCTCGGCAAGGCCGTGAATTACACGGCCATCTGCGCGTTGGCCGACGAGTACGGAATTCCCGTGCTGGCGGATGCCGCCGAGTCTCTCGGGGCCACCCACAACGGCCAGGCCGCGGGATCGTTCGGCCGAGCGTCTATCCTCTCGTTCAACGGCAACAAGATCATGACCACCTCCGGCGGTGGCATGTTCTTGACCGACGATGCGGAACTGGCCGCGCGCACGCGCTACCTTGCTACGCAGGCCAGGCAGCCGGTCACGCACTACGAGCACACTGAAATCGGGTACAACTACCGACTGAGTAACCTGTTGGCCGCGCTCGGACGTGCTCAGCTGACCCGCCTCGATGACATGATCTCTCGTCGCCGCGCCATGCGAGAGATGTATCGAGAAGTCTTCGCCGCCGTGCCAGGCGTCGAGATATTCGGCGGTACCGACGATGAGAATGACAATTGCTGGCTCACCTCAATTGTGGTGGATGCCGACGCTGCGGGCTGGACGGCGGCAGAGTTGAGTGCAGAGCTGCTTCTCGACAACATCGAGAGCCGACCGCTGTGGAAGCCCATGCACCTGCAGCCGGTCTTCAGCGATGCCCGGTCGCTGACGAACAGTGTATCCGAGGGCTTCTTCACGGCTGGCCTTACGCTGCCGAGTGGCTCCGCCCTAGGAAGGCTAGATGTTGCTCGAGTTTCAAATCGCATATGCGAGTTTTTGGAGTCTCGTTCATGACCCAGTGCTCCAATAAGCCACCTTTTGGTTCGAAATAGGGTGGACGTGCGATTTAATGATGGGCAAGATCAGATCGGCGTGATGAGCTCGAACAACCGAACAATTGGCTCGGACATGGAGATTGTCGACGAGAAATTCGTCCGATCGAACGCTATACCGGCACCGTGGGAGCGCGACAACCGCGACGTCGCATACGCGGAAACGGGCCGGCAGGCTCTCGGATTCGTTGCTGAGCAGCTGTGGAACGACGGATACCGCACACTCCTCGTGCCTGAGTTTCTCTGCGACAGCATGCTGGCACCGTTTCTAGCGCTTCATCCTTGGATAGTCGTGCCGGTCGCGGTTGACATTCATTTCGCAATGGATCTGGGCGACCTCGAATTCATCGCAAGTCAGGTCGATGGGCCATTCGTTGCGCTGATGGCACTCTACTTCGGTCGGCTTCCTGATGACCACTACAGGGCTGCGGTGCATTCTGTCCAGTGCTCCGGTGGTGTGGTTATTGATGACGAGACTCACCGATTGTTCGCCCCTGGCGATGCTGGCGCGGACATCTCGATAGCGAGTTTGCGCAAGCTCCTGCCTGTTGCCGACGGCGCCTATATCGGTGGCCGCTTTGCACGAATGGCCGCTGAATCGCAGTTCGAAGAAGGCCCGCACGGGCGATGGGCGGCGATGGAACTTAAGAGTCGCTATTTCGCAGGTCATGCGTCCGCCCGTTCTGTGCGCGAGGCGTTCTCCATTGCCAATAAGTCCCTTGAGCAGATAGGGATGACCTTTCGAGTGTCCGCCCGAACGGTCGCAACCGTGGGGCGTCTCAACTACACAGACCTCGCCGCGGCAAGAAGTGAGAATTCCCGAGTACTCCAGCGTGGCCTGACTGGCGCCCCGGGGCTCCGCATCATTAACCCAATTGAGAGCGTTTCAATTCCCTCACACATCGTGATCGACGGCGTCGACGCGCAGGTGGCGCAGCAAGCACTCTCGGTACGCGGTGTGTATTGTTCGATTCATTGGCCGCCTTCTGAACTCTTGGCAGCCAAGCGCCCTTGGCCTCGGAGCTGCCTTTCCGTCCCCATCGATCACCGCTACAACAACGACGACATGACAAGAGTTGCTCAAGTCATTCGAGAGGTCTGGTCCTCGTGACTGTACTGTTTTCTCCTGCAGCTCCCGTCGCAAGTTCTAGCGTGTACTTCTCTAAAGAATATGGTGAAGCCACTGTCGTTGGCAGAGCGGGTGGATGGATAAATCTTTCCGCCCTGGACGGCCGATGCCAGATCCCGTTGATCTTGACGCCCTTGGAGTCGGGAGGCTTCGAGGCGAGTAGCCCTTATGGGTATTCGGGCATCTACGCTAGTCCAGACGTCTCGGAGGGATCGCTTGCGGCCACCTGGGCCAATGCCCTTGAGGTGCTCCGGCTCCACGGTGTCGTCTCGGTATTCCTCCGGTACCCGCCATTCGGTGATGGCACGGAAGACCGATTTCGGGAACTCAGTGAAATGGCTTTGGAGAATGTTTCAGGCACCATAAGTGTGCTGACACCTGACTCTGCGTCAGTCTGGTCGGCAATGCAAGGTCGAGCGCGCACGGCCGTTAGAAAGGCCGAAAGGCTCGGAATGAGCAGTTCCGTAGAAACTGCATCCCCGGCGGCGCTCGAAGTCGGCGGTGCCTTTCGAACACTTTATGAGGGCACGATGCGTAGAGTCGACGCCGCGTCACACCACTTCTACTCGGATTCATACTATGAAATGCTGTCCGACTTTCTCGGAGATCGCCTTCAGCTTGTGACGGTTCGGAACGCGGAAGGGATCGTTGTCGCGGCAGCGCTAGTGCTAGTGGACGACAACATCGTTCACTACCATCTGTCCGGTTCCAACCCGGTCGAGGCCAGGAACGGCGCGAACAATCTGCTGATTTGGGCCCTGCTGCGATGGAGCGCTGACAACGGTTATGCGTCTGCGCATCTTGGAGGGGGTACGTCCGCTGAGGACAGTCTGTATAAATTCAAGGCGTCGTTCGGAGGGGCGTCTTTGCAGTTCACTGTCGGCAAAGTGATCGTGAATCCAGAGCGATATTGGGCACTTGTAGCGGCCAAGGCTGCCGCCTTGGGATGCAGCACAGATGATCTTATCGCGACCAAATTCTTTCCTGCCTTTCGCGCAGATTGGAACCCAGATGTCTGAGTCTAGGTATCTGGCTTGCAGATCGGTGCTCGATCGGATCGCGTCGGGGCTCCTCCTCCTCCTTTTTTGTCCGCTGCTAGCGATCATCGCTGTCGCGATTCTCGTCAGAATGGGGCGCCCAGTCTTGTTTCGACAAGCGAGGGTCGGACAATTCGGGCAAGTTTTCTCGATCTTGAAGTTCCGAACAATGGTTGTCGACGCCGAACGCCTTGGTGGCGGGTACATGCATCCCGATCTCAACCTCGTGCCTGCTCTCGGCCGGTTTCTTCGGAAGTCGAGTCTCGACGAGCTCCCACAGCTCCTAAACATATTGAAGGGGGACATGGCTTTTGTAGGCCCGCGGCCTGCCCTCCCCAGCCAGTACAGTCGCTACACGCCCGCCCAGACGGAGCGCGTACTCGTACCGCAGGGGATTACCGGATTGGCACAGATCAAATACCGAAACAGTGCGCCTTGGTCTGTAAGGATCCTTACAGATATCGACTATGCCCGGTCGGTGGGTCCCGGGCTGGATTGCAGGATCCTACTCA
>Ga0307487_1001574_pt1 | contig 15883 bp, 16 predicted proteins | sample CBIW12metaG_FD_203665 | JGI IMG/M metagenome (GOLD analysis project Ga0307487, IMG submission 203665) | Sea-ice brine microbial communities from Beaufort Sea near Barrow, Alaska, United States - CBIW 1.2 | ecosystem: Environmental > Aquatic > Marine > Coastal | place: USA: Alaska | collected... | reverse complement strand
CACAAAAAACAATTGGTACAGCGAAGTGGTGAAACAAAGCCTTCAGTTTATAAAAGAAAACCTCACCGATGCTACCGGCGCATTCTATTCCTCCCTGGATGCCGACAGCTTGAATCAAGAAGGAAAATTGGAAGAAGGCGTCTTCTATTCCTGGCAACCATCAGAGCTTAAAAAGTTATTAAAAGATGATTTTGAATTGTTTTCAGATTATTACAACATTAATGCCTTCGGGAAATGGGAAGATGAGAAATATGTGCTGATTAGGACTCAGAGCGATTCCGAAATATCCAAAAAGCATCAAATTCCGGAAGAAGAATTACTTCAGAAGAAAAAAAAATGGCAGGGAATTTTGAAAGAATATCGAAATAAAAGGGATAAACCCCGATTGGACGATAAGCAAATCACGTCCTGGAATGCGCTGATGCTCACCGGATATCTGGATGCTTTCAAGGCGTTAAACAATCCGGAATATCTGGAAACGGCCTTGAAAAATGCCAATTTTATCCTGGAAAATTTATTGCAACAGGATGGTAGCCTTCATCATACCTTTAAAAATGGCAAGAGCCGCATCAATGGATATCTGGAAGATTATGCTTTTGTAAGTGCCGCATTTTTAAACCTATACCAGGTCACCTTAGATAAGAAATGGCTGGAAACATCAAAAAAACTGGCAGATTACAGCATTCGTCATTTTTACGGGAAAACGGTCAACATGTTTTATTTCACATCAGATAAGGACCGGCCTTTAATTACCAGGAATATTGATTTTACAGATAATGTGATCCCTTCTTCCAATTCGGTAATGGCAAAAAACCTGTTCCTCTTATCCAAATATTTCGAAAATGGGGATTATTTGAACCTGGTAAAAAATATGCTCTCAAAAATTAGCGGTCAAATTAAAGAATATCCGCAAGGCCATTCAAACTGGTTAGATTTAAAACTGAATTTCACCCATGCATTTTATGAAATTGTGGTAACCGGAGAAAATGCTGTTGACATTATAAATGAATTGAATAGCTCATATTTACCAAATACTCTAATAGACGGCACGGTGAAGGAGGACAATTCCCGTCCCCTTACCAAAAACCGTTTTAAATCCGGGGAAGATCTGATGTATGTTTGCACTGATGGCACCTGCCAGTTACCGGTGCGCTCTGTCCGGGAATGTTTGAAATTAATTAAATATCTTTAACAAAATTAAAGTATCAGGGTTTTTCGGTTTAATATCAAAAAACCTTCATTTCTAAAAACAAAATTATGGATCAAATTAAAAATTGGCAGGATTACGCAACGCTATACGGTGATAAATTTATTGATTTTTTACCCTCGCTAATTTCATCGCTCTTAATATTATTTTTTGGCTGGTGGGTAATTAAATTTATTGTGGGGTATGTTAAAAGGACCTTTGAAAAAACAGATTTTGATCCAACTCTTGAAAATTTTATTTCAAGCCTTTTGAACTGGGGATTAAAAATCCTTTTGTTTATTGTAGTGATCAGCCAACTTGGTGTTGAAACTACCTCTTTAATAGCAGTTGTTGGTGCCGCAGGTCTGGCAATTGGGCTCGCTCTTCAGGGTTCCCTGTCAAATTTTGCTGGTGGAGTTTTAATTATAACATTGAAGCCATTCAGGATTGGCGATTTTATTGAAGCCCAGGGGGTTTCCGGAACCGTAAAGGAAACCTCCTTGTTTTACACTAAATTGAACACTTTTGGCAACCAATTGGCCATTATTCCCAATGGCCAGCTAACCAATAACAATATTATTAATTACACCGAAGAAGGGAAGCGAAAAGATGCCATTACCATTGGAATTTCATACAGCAGCAACATGAAACTTGCAAAAGATGTCCTTATAAAATTAATGGCGGAGCAAAAAGGAATTATGAAGGATCCCGCTCCTGAGGTTGTGGTAACCGAACTAGGCGACAGTTCCGTAAATCTTTCTTTGAGATTTTGGGCCTTGAATGACGACTTCTGGAATTGCCACTGGTTTACAATTGAAGAAGCCAAAACAAGGCTGGAAGCAGCAGGAGTTGGAATTCCATTCCCACAGCGCGATGTTCATTTATTTAATCATTCAGAAAAAGAAAAAAGCGACCTCAAATATTAAAATTATCCGGCAATAAAATCCTTTAAATAATAAGGCTCAAAATAGGCGACATCTTCAAAGTCGCTTATTTTGTATTTGGAGACTGCGATTTCTACCATTTCTCTTGCTGAAGGCAACTTGTTTTCAATAAAATTTGCATTGGGATGCTGGCAGATCTTCTGAAACTTTTCCACTCCGTTCCCAATAAAATAAACCCGGTCCCTTTCCAGATATTCCCGAAAGGAATCCGGTTCCAAAATAATGGCGAAAGTTTTCAAGATCTGTTCTTTCCCAGAATTAAACACCGCGGCATACACTTCCATTCTTCGGGCATCCAACATGGGGATCACAATGCCCGGCTGTTCTACCTGATTGGCCAAAGCCGTTAAGGTCGGTACAGAAATAAGTGGGATGTCAAGGGAAAAACAAAGGCCTTTGGCCGCTGAAACACCAATGCGCAAGCCGGTATAAGATCCCGGGCCCGTGCTAATGGCGACCGCATCCAGATTTGAAAGTTTTAAATTATTCTCTCCTAAAATTTCCTGAATAAAGAGATGGAGTTTTTCTGCGTGTGAATAACTGCCGTTATAATCCTCCTTAACGGCAAGGGTTTTGCCATTATGAGCTATTGCAACCGAGCAATTGGTTGTTGCTGTTTCTATACAAAGTATTGTAGGCAAAATTGGATCTTTTTTATGCTGATTTTTTTCTACTTTTCTTCTGAAGGGGCTTTTTCTTCCAAAAGTTTTACCTCATCTCCATCTTTTAATGTTTTGGTAACGGTATTATACGGCCCGGTTATCACGGTTTCCCCAACTTTTAATCCAGATAAGACCTCAATATTCTGGTTGTCCTGAATTCCGGTGGTAATAACACGCAATTTAGCCTTATTCCCATCTTTCACAAAAACAGCTTCAAATTTTTCATCAGAAATCACAGGAGTTTTAGAGGCCGATGGACTTGAAGAAGTGTCGCTTTTTATAACTATCGCACTGATTGGAACTCCTATAACATTATTTTTCTTTCTGGTAATTATATCTACCGTAGCTGTCATTCCCGGCCTGAAGGGAGAATAGTTTTCAGGTTTTCCCTCGCGCAAATCGCTGTAGGAAGACTCCAATATTCTAACTTTTACCTTAAAGTTGGTAACCTGATCGGCAGTTAAACCTGTTATGGCCGAATTGGAAATTTGGGTTACGACTCCTTGAAATTCTCTCTTTAAATACGCATCAACTTCAACTAGTGTGGAATCTCCAACGCTCACTTTTACAATATCATTTTCGTTCACATCAACTTCCACTTCCATATTGGACAAATTCGCAACCCTTAATATTTCGGTTCCTGCCATTTGCTGGGTTCCTACCACCCGTTCTCCCAATTCTACGTCTAATTTTGAAATTGTACCGCGCATAGGTGAATAAATAGTTGTCCGGGCAAGATTGTCTGTAGCTTCTGTAACAGTAGCTGCGGCGCTTTGCATTCCATAATAGGCTGCGTTTTTGGACGCCTCGGCCACCTCATAAGCCGCAACTATCCTGTCCCATTCAGCTTTTGAGATAATCCCTTTTTCAAATAAAGTTTTATTCCGCTCATAATTGGATTTTGCTTCCCTCAGGCTTGCCTCGGCCTGTGCATAATTCGCCCTTACATTTTGCAAACCTGCCCGGGAACGCAGTAAACTGGATTGATAAAGATCAGGATTAATGCGTACCAGCAAATCCCCTTTTTCAACCATTTGTCCTTCTACTACAGGGAGTTCTATAATTTCCCCTGAAACTTCCGACGATAGTTTCACCTCTATTTCCGGCTGGATCTTTCCGGTAGCCGATACTTTTTCAACAATTTGGATCAGTTCAATTTTTGTGAATTCAACCTCTTTTACATTTCCGGATGCGCCAAACCAACCTGCTTTTTTGCCTGCCACCAAAAGCACAATTACTGCAATTGCAATTACACCAATAATAAGTAGTGTTTTTTTCTTCATTTTCTAAAATTTAAGATCGGTTACAGGGATTCCAAAGTATAACTCGATCACTTTTAATTTAAATATATAATCATATTTAGTACGAACTACTTCTGTTTGTGCAATTTCAAGCCTGGATTTTGCCTGGCTAAAATCGAAGGCATTGGTAAGCCCTACATTAAACCTTTCGGTTGCGTAGTCATAGGCTTGTCCCTGCGCATTCAGGGCTACTGTTGCAGCCTCATAAGCCTTTAATGCTCCTTGTGCATCTACATAGGCCTGGTATACATCGGCTTCAAGATCCAGTTCGGCTTGTTCCAGTTGATATTCAGCTCGTTTTACGTTGATCTTACTTCTTTCTACCTGATTTCGGGTTGCAAAACCATTTAATACCGGGATATTTAATTGAACCCCATAAGAAGTACCGTCATTTTCATAAAGCTGAGTTGTGAAATCCCTGTTGAAGGCATCATTATCAGAATACCTGGTATTGTAATTGTAAAATGCGGTAAGTGTTGGATAATAGGCTCCGCGAGCCAACTGAACATCTTTTTCGGCAATATTCTTGTTTTCTTCCGCAACTTTAATTTCATAGCGTTCCTCTTTCGCCTTAGCGATTAAATCATAAGGGGATTGCATCAAGATCTCGTTCCCAAAAACGTCGTAATCATCTTCTGAAATATCAAAATTTTGATAATCCTTGATCAGAAGGGTTTGAGCCAAACTGATCAACGATATCTTAATGTTATTTTCGGCCACTATAATTCGTTGTTGTTCATCGGCATTGGTGGCCTCAATTTCCAACAGGTCCCCTTTTGGCAAAACTCCTGCATCGACCAATTCTGTAGTCCTTTTTAACTGATCACTGGTTACAATGTTTTGGGTTTTTAGCACCTCTAAACTCTGTTTGTTAAAAAGCACCGTCAAATAGGCGTTTGCAACAAATAATGCGATGTTATCCTTCATCAATTCCAGGGAATACTGGCTGGACAATTGCGCTAATTTTGCGCGCTGTAACTGCCTTAAATTCCGTAATCCGTCAAATATGGTAAGGGTACTGGTTGCCCCGCTTGAAAAAGAAGTAAACCTGGTATTTTCAAACCGGTTATTCGTAGGGTTTATACTCAACCCACCATTGCTGGATAAAGAGGATTGAATGTTAAGGGAAGGTATAAAATTACCAATAGCATCAGCACGGTCGATATCTGAGGCTTCTATATCAAGTGTTGATTGCTTGATGGAGATATTGTTTTCTAAGGCATAAACCACACATTCCTGAAGGCTCCATTTTTTTTGCTGGGCCTGGGAAGTAATTGCGAAAAGCAAAGCTAAAATTAGCAAAACTGATTTTTTCATAGTTTAGATTGTAAATAATAGGTCTAACAAAGTGGTAAGTTGTTACAAAAAAGTTAAATTCTAATTTCCTGATAAGGCCTGAACAGGTTTTACCTGATTCCAGACTTTAATTTTATCATCCTTGGAAACCCCTTTTAATACCTGAACATTGATCCCGTCACTCACTCCCATTTCAATTTCCTGGCGTTTAAACTGTTGTTCTCCTGTTTCAACTTCAACAAAAGGTTCCTGGGTTTTAGGATCAAATTGCACCAGGGCTTCCTTAATGGCAAGAGCATCTTCTACCTTTGCGAGAATTATTGATGCGTTTGCACTCAATCCGGCACGTATAAAGATAGTATCAGATTTGTTCAGGGTCCCTTTAATATTAAACTGAATTGCTCCGTTCTCACTTACCCCTTTTGGCGCTATATAATCAAGTACGGCATCAAATGTTTTGTTTTCAATGGCGCCTATGGTAATTTCAAGGGGAAGACTTTCTTTGATCTTGCCCACTTCACTTTCATCAACTTTGCCTTCAAAGATCATTTTATTGACATCGGCCAGGGTGGCAATGGTGGTTCCATCATTGAAATTATTGCTCTCAATAACCTGGTTCCCCTCTTTTACAGGCACATCCAGCACCATTCCGTCTATTGTGGACCTAATTAAAGTATTGGCGGCGCTCCCAAGACCACGGGTGGTCCCGGTACGGACAATTTCAAAATTTTGCTGGGAAGAACTATAGGATTGTTGAGCACGTTTAAAAGCGACTTCCGCATTATCAAAATCATTTGCTGAGATCACGCCTTTATCAAATAAGGTTTTTTGCCTGTCGAAATTTTTCTTTTCATTATCCAGGTTTATTTTTGCGGTGGCCACGGCATCTTTTGCACTTTGCAAGGAACCGACATTAGGAATTACCCTGATCTTTGCAATTAAATCTCCCGATTTAATATTATCCCCGGCTTTGATATAAATTTCGTCAATGATCCCGGAAATATTTGGTTTTATCAACACCTCTTCCCTGGGAACGATGCTCCCGGTTGCCACGGTTTTTTTAACGATGGTTTGGATGCTGGGTTTTTCTGTTTGATAAACAATTGGATCCTCCTGATTTTTTTGGTATAGATAATATAAAGCGCCCACAAAAGTGACGACGATAACTACCAGGGTGATAATGGTGAATGTTTTTTTCATCTTTAAATTATTATCTGATTTTTATTTATTCTGTTCTAAGTGCATCTACAGGTTTTACTTTTATGGCATTTTGCGCCGGAATTAATCCTGCCAGCAATCCTGAAATTATTAAAATTGAAAGGGCCGTAAAAACCACTCCTAAATCTACACTGGGGTTTGCAAACATCATTTCGGAAGTATCCATTCCATTTAATTGATTATTTATTAAAGCAATAACCCCGGTTGCCAATGCAATTCCGGCCATCCCTGAAATAATGGTCAGAAAAATGGATTCCATTAAGATCTGGCCGCGAATGGACCAGGGAGTTGCGCCTAAAGCCCTGCGAATACCAATTTCATTGGTGCGTTCCTTGACCACAATGAGCATAATGTTGCTAATTCCAATAATGCCTGAGAGGAGCACTAAAATTCCCACAAAATATGCCACCGCCTTTAAGGCCACGAACAACCCGTTAATCTTGCTGAATTCTTCGTACAGATCGAAACTGCCAATAGCGCGGTCATCATCAGGATGAATTGAATGCCTGGATTTTATCACGTCGAAAATTTGGGATTTCAATTCGGTAATTGAAGTTCCGTCATTAGCGGTTATAGCCATCCATCCCACGGTATCGCCCATATTAAAAGCCTGCGAGAATGCCGTGAACGGAACATAAATTTGCTTTTGGGCCTCCTCGGGATTCCGGTCATTATTCCCCTTCTTTTTATAGGTGCCTATTACCATAAAATTTACGCCGTTAATTTTAATATAACTGCCTATTACCTCTTCGCCCGGTTCGTACATATCTTTTTGCACGTCTTGCCCGATGATGGCGACTTTTCGGTTATCATCAATATCAGAATAATTGATAAACCTTCCGGAAGTGATATCCATTGGTTCCTGCTTAATGACTTCAGGATAATCCCCGTACACATTGAAAGCTCCTGTTTTAAGTCCGCGCACCACATTATTTGCACCTCCAAATCCGCCCAGTTGATTTCTGGGAGAAACAAATCTCAAATTAGGAACATTCTGTTTAATGGCTTCCACATCTCCGGTCTTGAAATTGTAACTCCTTCCTTTTGGCAATCCTTTGTATGGTTTGGATGGAGTTTGCGTCCACATAAACATAGAATTAGTGGCCATCCCCCCGAAACCTTGTTTTACGCCATTTTCAAGGCCTTTGCCTGCCGCGAGCAAAATAACGAGGATAAAGATGCCCCACAAAACCCCGAAGGCCGTAAGCAGCGTCCTAAACCAGTTTGCGGTTAGCGCCTCAAGAATTTCGCTCCATGTATCTTTGCTAAACATATTATTCGTTTCTTAAAGCGTCTATAGGTTTTATACGGGCGGCTTTCCAGGCAGGAAAAAATCCCGCTATGGCACCGGCTATTATCAAAATAAATACCGTGGTAATGGCTACGCTGAAATTTATTGAAGGGTTGGAAATATATTGGGTTTCAATTAAAGGGCCCACAAATTCCAATAAAGCCAAACTAAAAATAAGCCCCGTAAAACCAGCGATTGTCGTAACGAAAATAGACTCGTGAAGCACCATCACTATAATAGATAATGGCTCGGCTCCCAGGGCTTTTCGGATCCCGATCTCACGTGTTCGTTCCTTCACTATTATCAGCATAATATTGCTCACTCCAACAATTCCGGCAATTATGGTACAAATCCCCACGCCCCAAAAGAAGAATTTGATCATATTCATCAAATCGTAAAACCTTTTGGCATTTTCCAGGGAATTATTAATAGTGATCGCCCTGGTATCATCAGGGGCAATACTGTATTTTTCCTTTAAATGGGTTTCCAATTCTGACGAGAATTTTTCTGAAGCAGCCAGGGCATCTTCAAAATTATCTTCTTTGTGAAGGGTAAAAGAAAGGTTTCTTATATCATTCCCTCCATTAAAAACCCTTTGCGAAGTGGAAAGCGGCAAAAACACCCTGGACTCTTCCCGTTCCCCGCCCGGATCCGAAAAAACACCTATAACCTTAAAATTGATATTGGAAATTTGAACGTATTTTCCCATTGGGTCTTCCCCGTTTTTAAACAGATCAGATTTCACCTTATTACCCAATACCACCACTTTTTCAAAATTATCCTGATCTTTATAATTTATAAACCTGCCATTTACCATGCTGGCATTTTCCAAAAACTGATAATCCGGCCAAACCCCTTCTACTCTATAGGATCCGGATTCTTTATTGTAATTGACGACCCCGTTCCAAATTCGGTAGATTGAAGATTTATACTCCAGTTCATCTTCATATTTGGAGGTTACATAATTGTAATCGTCGTTTTTCATGGTGATAACGCGTCCTGGATTGAGGCCCTTGTATTCTTTTGAAGTTGCACCGGTCCAGATAAATAAAATATTAGCCGCGTCTTGCTCAAATTCTGAAGAGATCCCGTTGCGCATTCCTTCCCCGATTCCAAGCAAAATAACCAAAATAAATATTCCCGAAGCCACAGAAAGCCCGGTTAGAAACGTCCGCAATTTATTTTTGCTGATCGCCTCAAATATCTCCTGCCACCGCTCTATATCAAACATTGCTTAAAGCCCTTACCTGGTTTACTCTTGTATCATCTGTAATTACACCGTCCTTGAGAGTGACAATTCTTTTGGTCATTTGTGCAATATCATGTTCGTGGGTCACTATTAAAATGGTGCGCCCTTCATCATTTATCCCCTGGATCAAATCCATCACTTCATTTGATGTTTGGGAATCCAGGGCTCCTGTAGGCTCATCGGCCAGTAATACCTTAGGATTGGAAGCCAGGGCCCGGGCGATAGCCACCCGTTGTTTTTGTCCGCCGGAAAGTTCGTTGGGCAAATGACCCGCCCAATTTACCAAACCTACTTTTTCTAGATAACTCATTGCGATATCCAATCGTTCCCGGCGTTTTACGCCTTGATAATACAAGGGTAAAGCTACATTGTCCAATGCGCTTTTGTAAGAGATGAGATTAAAGGATTGAAAGATAAAGCCCAAAAATTTATTGCGGTACCTGGCAGCGATCTTTTCATTCAGGTTTTTTATTGGCACCCCATCTAAAGCGTAAGTCCCCTCATCGGCTTCGTCCAGCATGCCTAAAATATTCAGCAAAGTGGATTTTCCCGAGCCCGAGGAACCCATAATTGACACCAATTCCCCTTCGGCCACATTAAAATCAAGTCCCTTTAATACGTGTAGGGAATTGTGTCCCATTGTATATGATTTGTGCAGGTTTTTAATTTCAATCATAATATATAAATATTGAATATGCCTTGTTTAAATATAGGAAATTAAACTGAAGACGCTTCAATAAGACCCTGAACAGACAAAATTGTTACAATTTTGTCTGTTAGAAAAATGTTAAAATTAACAAGGGATTAAGAATTACCGGAAGATTTATTTTTTTTATAGGAACGATAGATAAAAAACCCAATTCCGCCAATAGCCAGGTAAGGAAAGATCATCAGGTATATAATCCCATCATTAATTCCCTGGGCCATAGATTGATTATCTGCGCTTTCCAATACTGCACGGCACATAGCACATTGTGCCTGGGCCAGTGAAGGCAGCATTAACAAGACAATTGCCAGAAAGAGTATCCGGAGTTTCATAGCTATATTTTTTCTGGGTTTTGGATCTGTCAAATTTAATACTTCCCAATCGGTTCAAAAAATTTTGATCGCCAAAAATACTTAAAACAATGTAGTCCTAAATTTTACTGATAACACCTGATGCCTAACTTTTTAACACAAAGTACTTCAGATTTTAGGCTCATTAAATAATGTTTGGTCACTAATTCGAAACTAATAATACGGCAACATAAAAACATATACCAGTACCCCGGTAATGGCGACATAAAGCCATATTGGAAAGGTCCATCGGGCAATTTTCGCATGTTTGTCATACTGGCCCGTTAAACCCCGGTACATTGTAAAAAGCACCAAAGGCACTATAATTGCCGAAAGCAGGATATGAGTGATCAAAATAAAGTAATAAACATACTTTATCGCTCCCTCACCCCCATAATGAACAGGGTCTATACTTATTTTTGAAATCACATAGCTCACCAAAAACACCGTGGAAAGCACAAATGCGGCGATCATAAAATTGCGATGCCATTTGTATTCTTTTATGGACATAAAAAAATAACCACTCATAAGTAGCAAAGCTGTTGAACCGTTTAAAACCGCATGAAAAAGCGGAAACGTTCCGGATTGTGTGCCAAAAATATTGTAACGTTCCGGTAAATTCATCAAAATTAACACCAATACAGGCACCGCTATGGAAAGCGAGATAATTATTGGAACTGCAATTTTATCGGTTTTTGCGACAGCCATTCTTATAGGAGTTTTTTAATATCTTCAATAAGTACATCTATTTGTGGAGCTTCCTCCTCTTCTGTTATAGATACATCTTGTTTTATGGAACCTCTGTAATAAATAATGGGGTTTCCAAATTTATCCTCCCTGGAGCGCACGTAACCTTCCTTGTCTATCAAAGCGAACAATCCTGAATGTGCAAAACCGCCGGGCACGGTTTCATCTTCATCTGCAAAAATGCCAAATCCGAGATTGGCCATATCATAAATTACCTTGCGGTCTCCGGTCAAAAAATTCCAATTTGGATTGGTGACCTTATGTTCTTTGGCATATTCCTTCAAAACCTGGGGAGTATCGTGATCGGGATCAAGAGTGATTGAGACGATCCCAAAATTTTCCTGCCCCTTTAATTTATTTTGAATGTGTACAAGATTTTCACTCATTATGGGACAAATGGAAGGGCAGGTGGTAAAAAAGAATTCAAGAACATAAACTTTGCCCAGGTAATCCTTATTTGTGATGGTATCTCCATCCTGATTTACAAATTTAAATTCGGGTACCTTTTTACGCTCCCCGTATTGGGTTATATAAACAAGATCCGGAGTTTCTGCCGTCTCTTTATTGATATTTAGCCTATCGGCATCCACTACGCTGCCGTTGCTAATCCTCTCGATTATTTTGGGAATAAAAATAATCCCGAAAATCAAAATGATCAATGAAATGCCTATATAAGATTTATTCTTCATTTTTATTTTTTCGCTTAGTATTATATTTTTTCAATTCCAGGCGATATTCAGCAAGTATAACTTTTACATCATCGCTCATTTTATTGTTCAATTCTGAAACCGATCTCGAATCGTATCCATAAAGGGTCCCGGTATCTTCATCATCATCCCGCCCTCTTAAACTGGCATTTTTATCTACAATAAATACATAAGGGGTTTGCAAATTGGCGTCCAATTTAAGATTGGTCTCAAAACTCTCAAAAACATCTTTTACCTGCTTTGGAGTGCCATATACAAATTTCCAATAATTGGAATTGGTCACCTGGCTAAATTCGGTTGCAAAATCCTGAGCCCTGGATCTGGCTACTTCAGGGAGAATAATTACAAATTGAAAGTCGTCAAATTTATAAAATTTTTCGAGTATTTTTTGATCGAGATTATAGGTATTGCCTTTTAAGGCATCCAGATCATTTCCGAAGAAAGCGACCACGCTTATTTTATTCTGAAATGAAACAGCAGAATCGCTGCTGGTTTCAAGTTGATCTATGTCAAGAACTTTTTGTGTAAGTACCGGAAGTTTTCCAAAATTATTCACTCCTGAAGCAAAAAACAAATAAGCGACTATGGGAAGCAAAAACAATACTCCAAGAACTAAAAACTTCTTCATAAGACCTCCTTTTTTAGGGAGTACAAAATTAAAAAGACGATTCCATAAAACCGTCTTTTCCGGCGCATTTAACTTTTAAAAGTCCCAGGCAACATTACTGGATTTAAAAACCCCATATATATAATCTCCTTCTGTCAATAATATGAACATAAGGTAGCTTATTAAGAAAATCGCCGTCCAAACAACGCCTCTCCGTAAACCTTTAGATTCACCTTCAAGGTGCATAAAGGCCCAGGCAATATAATATGCCTTATAGAGGGTTAAAACAATGAAGATCCAGTTAAGCAATTTCATGCTTAAAAAGTGATGATGTGTCAAAAATTCCGGACGTATGATCCCAAGGAATACCTCAAAAATCGTCACTACCGAAAGGATGATAAAAACGTACCAGATCCTTTTGGTATTCGACTCGTGCTGATGTGTAGTAGTATGTGCCATTTTATATTTTTTTCAGAATTATACCAGGTAAAAGAAGGTGAATATAAATACCCAAACCAAATCCACAAAGTGCCAATACAATGCAACTTTTTCCACCATTTCATAACTTCCCCTTCGTTCATAAGTTCCAAGGATCACATTGAATAAGATAATGATATTAAGGATAACTCCGGAAAATACGTGGAAACCGTGAAATCCTGTAATAAAGAAAAAGAAATCTGCAAATATGGGCAAACCGTATTCATTGTGTATTAAGTTGGCTCCTTTAACTACTCCGGCTCCTTCCTTGTCTAATTTTTGTATGGATTCTTCCCGGGTCAAAACGGTCTTTTCACCATTTTCATTCAGGCTTTGGGTGCGTATCAATAGAGAACTGTTGGCCAGAAATCCGGCTTTTACCTCGTCTATGGTATACGTGGGCAAAGTTGCTTCTTCGGTAAACCAAATTCCCTTATTGCTTGTATGTTGTGCTCTTTCCGAAGCTTGAAATACCGCTATATCAGATAGTGCCACTCTTTCACCTTCCTGATTTATAAATTGAAGAATATTTCCTCCTTTTGTGGTAACCGCTCCAAATTCACCTTGTATAAAATTTTTCCATTCCCAGGCCTGAGAGCCTACGAATATCAATCCACCTACCACGGTAAGGAACATAAAAAAGGTAACTTTTCCTTTTTTCATATGATGTCCCGCATCTACTGCCAATACCATGGTCACAGATGAGAATATAAGGATAAAGGTCATAAATGCGACATAATACATTGGGGCATCTACCCCATGTAAAAATGGAAAGTGATTAAAAACCTGATCGGCGATAGGCCAGGAATCAATGAATTTAAATCTTGAAAAACCATAAGCGGCCAGGAATCCTGAAAAGGTGATCGCATCCGATAGGATAAAGAACCACATCATCAGTTTACCGTAACTTGCCTTTAAAGGCTCATTCCCACCGCCCCAGGTTTTACCTTCGGTGGCAGTTTTAGTAACAGTAGCTTCCATATAAAAAAATTGAATTTAATTAAGCGCCAAAAATACACAAATTTATTATCTAAAGAAATATAAAAATAAAAACAGGTAAACCCAAAGAATATCCAGGAAATGCCAAAATGTAGAACCTAGTTCTATTCCAAGCATTTGACCGGGATGATAGCGTTGTTTAAAATGATTATAAATTACAACTAAGAGCACGATCAAACCCGCGGCCAGGTGAACGAGGTGGGCCAAAACCACCACATAAATAAAGGAAGTGGTAATATTGCTTTCGCTTCCCGTGAAGTAATATCCAGCCTTGATTATTTCAGAAAAACCCTCAAATTGCAATAGCATAAATGCAATTCCCAGCAATAAAGTAGCCATCAGGAATGCAGTTGCATTGGTTCTTTTATTTGCCGAAATGCTCTTTTTTGCAAGTAATAAGGTTAAGCTGCTCAAAACAATTACCAGTGTGCTCCAATACATTGCGTCGGGAAGTTGAAAATCGGCTCCCCAATCCGGACGGTTTTTACTAACAACATAGGCGCTGGTCAATCCGGCAAACATCATTATCATACTTGCCATCCCAAACCAAAGCATCATCTTTTTGGCACGTTCTATTTTTTGATCCTTTGTTCCTTCTGTTAAATCCATTATCTTATAAATTTATCTAAAACATATACTATTTGTAGCAAAGTGATATATGAAACACTTGCAAACATCAATTTTTTTGCTGACAGCGCATCTTTGTTCTTATACAATTGAATGGCGTAATATAACATTCCCAACCCAAGGATCAAAATAATAACCCCTGAAACGGGAGTTAAATACAGTTTCCCTGTCACCCCAAATACGGGAATAAGGGATACCATTATGGTCCAAATGGTATAGAGAACAACTTGTACAGCTGTGCCTTTATCTCGCTTCCCGGTGGGCAACATGAAAAAACCACCTCTTTTATAATCGTCGTACAACCACCATCCAATCGCCCAAAAATGCGGAAATTGCCAAAAGAACTGGATCATGAACAAAGTCCCGGCTTCAATACTAAATTGATTTGTGGCGGCTACCCATCCTAACATAAAAGGAATAGCTCCCGGGAATGCGCCAATAAAAACAGAAAGTGGCGTTCTGGTCTTTAAAGGGGTATAAACACTTACGTATATAAAAATACTTATAGCGCCAAACATGGCGGTTTTTGGATTAATTATATACAGTACGATCAATCCTAACAGGGTAAATGTACTTGCAATAATAAATGCGGTATTAACCGACATCCTTTTGGCAGGAATAGGCCTATTCTGGGTACGGTGCATCAGGATATCCAGGTCCCGCTCAATAATTTGATTGTAAGCGTTGGAAGCTCCCACCATAAAATACCCGCCTATGGCAAGCAACAATACGGTCACAAAATCTATAGTTTCGGCTCCAAGAAGATAACCGGCCACCGATGAAAAAACCACGCTTATTGCCAAACGCATTTTGGTGATCTCTTTAAAATCTGAAAGAATTGAAACTGAAGGGGTATGTAATTGTGTATTACTCAAAAAAGCAATTTTTTTATTGGCGCGAAGATACTCCTTAATTATGTTTTCACAAGAGCGCCAATTAGTTAAATTTTAGGAATTAAAAAACGTGAAAATGATAGAATTTCAACCCAAAATGATTTTTAATGAAGATTAAAAGAGCTTCCTATATTAAACCTTGAAGAAATAATAAAAACATTGTTTTTTGGAAGAGAAAAAAGTGTAGGAAAAAACTTCCTGTATCACCTGTTTTTATTGAGGCCGGCTTTCCTTTAGGCATTTCAGCTACACGAAAATTTATGAATTGATGAATTGCCAATATTTTAATAATCAAAATACCAGTTAAAAATATCGGTTCGCAAGCCAATATTGAACCAAACGGTATTATTATCGAAATTTTGGGAGGTATTTACTTCCGGATTAAAATTCCGGTAGATCAAACTGCTGAATAATTTTAGGTTTGTGGCCGGGTTTACAATATATCCGGCTTCTATTTCAGAATAAACTGAGGCAGTAGTATTTCCCTGGCCTATTTTAACCCCGTTTTCCAATGCCCTTTCTCTTTCGCTTCTGTAAATATCTCCCCCATAATAGGCATCATCTTTTCCGTTGTTAAAATCAAATCCGCGTTTTCCAAAAATAATCTTTGCGCTCCCAAAGAA
>Ga0307487_1001569_pt1 | contig 15930 bp, 9 predicted proteins | sample CBIW12metaG_FD_203665 | JGI IMG/M metagenome (GOLD analysis project Ga0307487, IMG submission 203665) | Sea-ice brine microbial communities from Beaufort Sea near Barrow, Alaska, United States - CBIW 1.2 | ecosystem: Environmental > Aquatic > Marine > Coastal | place: USA: Alaska | collected... | reverse complement strand
AAGAAATTACAATTGCCTATCAAAAAGAATTCAATATTAAACCCGAAATGATCACGGTGGTTCCGGGGGAAGGAACGATTGTAGAAACAAGAGACAAGAGCCAGGAAGCAAGACAATAAAATGGTGTTTGTGGTTTATGGTTTGTGGTTGTGGCTTTTTTATTTTCTAAAGTTTAGTATTAGCTTTTGCGTGAATCAGGTCTTCGTCAATTAGAACTAAACCTAACAGGTTTTAAAAATCTGTTAGGTTTCCGTGAAAAAAAATAGAAATTAAAAAAGAATCAGGACACAGGAAGCAATATACAAAACATTATAAAAAAGAAAAATATTCATGCATTCGTGACTAAAAAAACATAATAAAATATCCAGAATATGAACAACATAAATAAAACTCCCCACAGAAGATATAATATTTTAACCGGGGAATGGATCCTGGTTTCCCCGCACAGGACCAAGCGTCCGTGGCAGGGGAAAACGGAAAAACACAGTGAGGGAAAAAATCCGGAATATGTAAGCGATTGTTATTTATGCCACGGAAACCAGCGTTCCAGCGGAGAAGTGAACCCCGATTATAAAGAGCCTTTTTCATTCGTAAATGATTTTCCCGCACTTTTGCCTGACGGAAATGAAGAGAAAATTGAAAACGGGCTTTTAATTGCGGAAGCTGAAACCGGGATTTGCAAGGTGGTTTGTTTTTCTCCAGATCATTCCCTAACGCTTCCAATTATGGATGTAGAAGATATTGTAAAAGTGGTGCAAACCTGGAAAAAGGAATATGAGGAATTGGGTGCGCATCCAAACATCAATTACGTGCAGATCTTTGAAAACAAAGGAGAAATTATGGGCTGCAGCAATCCGCATCCACACGGGCAAATCTGGTCTCAAAGATCCATTCCGCCGGAAATCATTAAAAAATCGGCTCATTTTAAGGAGTTTTGGAAAGCAAATAAAAGTAGCTTGTTACAGGCTTATTTAGAGCAGGAACTGGAACTGAAAGAGCGAATTGTGCTGGAAAACGAACATTTTGTAGCTTTGGTCCCTTACTGGGCAGTCTGGCCATACGAAGTGATGATCGTTCCCCGCAAACATTATCAGGATATTACGCAATTAAATTTGGAAGAAGAGCAGGCTTTTGCAGGGATCATCAAGAAACTATGCATTAAATACGACAATATTTTCGAAACCTCTTTTCCCTATTCCTCCGGGATCCATCAACAACCCACTGATGGGGAAATGCATCCCGAATGGCATTTTCATATGTCTTTTTATCCGCCGTTATTGCGTTCAAAAACCATTAAGAAATTTATGGTGGGATACGAGTTATTCGCGAGCCCACAAAGGGACATCACCGCTGAACAGGCTGCTGGGGCTATTCGGGTACAATCAGGTATTCATTATACATTTCATTGATTATGGAGAAAAAATGCACCCTAAAAGACCTTGCAAAGATATTGAACCTTGCCATTTCCACTGTTTCCAAGGCAATAAATAATAGTCCGGAAATTAGCGAATTAACCAAGATCAAGGTGCAAAATACCGCCCGATTATATAATTACACTCCCAATAAATCTGCTCAAAACTTAAAATCCAAAAAAACCAAAACAATTGGAGTAATTGTCCCCGACCTACTTTCCCATTTTTTTGCAATGGCTATTCATGGGATTGAAACTGAAGCTAACTCAAAAGGATACAAAATAATAATTTGTTTATCTAACGAGTCCAGGGATAAGGAATCGGAGAGCATTAAGACCTTGATAAATGGAAGTGTAGATGGGCTGATTATTTCTTTATCTAAAGAAACAGAAATTACCGGGGATTACGGGCACTTTGAAGAAGCTCTTAAATACGATTTCCCAATTGTTCTGTTCGACCGCACGTTCGAGAAGATGATCTGCGATAAAATAAGCATCAATGATCAACTGGCGGCACAAGAAGCTACAGAACATTTACTAAAAACAGGTTGCCAAAATATTATTTTCCTTTCTACAATTTATGGTACTAGTGTTGGGGAGAAAAGGAAATTGGGATATTTGGACGGCATTAAAAATACAGGGATGCAAAGCTGTATTCTGAATATAGCAAATTATAATTCCTTTGAAAAATTGTTACTGCAACAATTACAAAATATTAAAGTAGACGGGATTGTCGCAGCAGACGAATTATCGGCAATTTCCACCATAAAATATGCCCTTAAAAACTCCTTTAAGATCCCTGAGGATATCTCTGTCATTGGATTCACCAACGGAATTTTAGCAGAAAACTATGTACCTTCCCTTACCGCAGTAGACCAGCAAGCTAAAGAACAAGGAATTATGTCTGCAAATACGCTCATTAAACGACTGGAGAGAAAAATTTCTATAGAACCAGTTCATCACACTTTAAAAACCTCCATAATCCAAAGACAATCCACATTTCCTTTACTTCTTCTGAAGATGTAAAGGAAATGTAAATTACCCTGTACAATTGAAATAACCTCCTCTCAGGTTTCACTTTCTTCTTTTAGCAATGGCTCCTTTTCTCCTATTTTTTAGAATACAAAAACTCCGGTTATTTCCAAAAGACGGCATAAAGTACCGCTACAATGACGGCAAATGCACTTATATTAAATGTCGGACCTGTTCTAAATAACTTGCCGGAAAGCGAAATTCCTTATTTATCGTCTTTCCCTTTATTCTGAAGTAAACTTACAATTGCAATAATTATCATAGTAAGAACGGCTGTATATCCCATTTGATCCATAAAAGGAACATCTACGAAAAACGGACTTGTAGTCCATCCTTTTGGAACCGCCTTAAAATACAATGCAATCATTGTAGCAAAAGCCCCAACTATAGCAGCTTTATTGGTGGTTTTTTTAGAATAATCCCAGAATAAATATGACAAGAATCCCCGGGCTAACAAACCACTGTTGGTCATATCCAAATAACAAGGCTAAAGTAATTAGTTATTAAAATCAAAAAATAAATTTTATCAAATTAAATTAAGGTCTTTCGTCATTTTCAAATGGATACGACCTGGCAGATGGTAAAGATCTTTATCCTTTACTCTCATAAAAGCAGAAATAGAATTACCGAATTGACTGAGTCCTAAATACCCTAGACCTATCAAGTAATTACAATGAATCTTGTTGCGCACATTAAGATCTTCATCCCAGATTAACAGGTCAGGCAGCGAAATAGCGAAATAATCAATTTTCACTTCATCATTAAGATGGGTTTTACCATACTCCAACAGATTATTGAACATAATCAAGGCTCCTTTAATATCCGCTAATTTGAGCAACGCCAAACCCTGATAAAAAATCTTATCAGGTTGTTGGTCATTATAGAAAATAGCCGAACTAAGAACAGCCAGACCTTTTGAGGCTTTATACCAGAATTCATTAGCTTTTCCATAATTATCCAGACCTTCATAAGCACAACCCAACCAATAGTTAATGTCGTTCTCTTGGGCGCCAATAAGTTTACCTTCCCCCAAATTATTGGGAAAGACTTGGGCAGCTTCCAAATATTCAATCGCCTTTTGAAATTTTTTGTCTGAAATTAACTCCTTCGCAATTTCCACATTAGCCATTATATAATGAAATGGCACCCTCCCTTCACCGCCTTCCCAAGGATGAAATTGCCATTGATTTATTAGCCGAAGTGCCTCATGGTAATCTCCTTTTATGTTATATAGAGCCACTCGTTCCAAATACAAATCGTCCCGGGAAAGGGTAAGTGATAAATTTGATTCTAAAAGATTCAAACGCTCATCAATAGACACGTTCATTTTTTTATAAAGCTGGTCGAGTTCCATTAGAACACGGGCATTCTTATTATCAAGTTCAAAGGATTTTTCTAAAAGTTTAATGGCCTTATCCTTCTGGGCTGCATTGTTGTAATAATACAAACCAAGATTTCTAATACATATTGGATTTTTGGGATCTAATTGCATTGATCTATTCCAGCATTTTTGAGCATCCTGATATTGCCGATTTGCATACCAGAAATTACCTAAATAATAATTTGCCTCCGCATCATTAGGATAGTTTTTCGTGATGTATTGAAGTACCACAACCTCTTCCAATCGATTAGGGAAACAATAGTCCTTAGGCATTTGCCGGGCTTTTTTAAATAATGTTTCACCCTTCTCATATTTACCATTCTTGCAATAGTACCAGCCAATAAAATAATATATCATTGGATATACTTCATTCCCTTTGACGCAAAGTTCTATCATCGCTATGGCTTCCTCGTACAATCCAGCTTGTGCGTAATCTAGGGAAAACTCTATATAATTATGCGCATAGCCCCTTATCCGTTGCTCGAAATTTGACAGGTTTTCTTCTGTTTTGGAAATAAGGTATTTTTCAAACAAAGCACCAAAATTGAACTTATCGATTTCCAAAGAATCTTTAATAAGTATTTTAGCTTCCGCAATTTTATCCAGCTTTCGCAGTAGGGCAATTTTTAGATGTCTGGCTTTATGATTATGCCAGTTTCTGATAAGCGCCCTATCTATATGTTCCAAAGAGCGATCATAATCCCCACGCTCGCAATCAATCTGTGCAACATTAAAATACCCTGCATCCTGCCAAGGAGCATTCCAACAGGATTTATAGAATGCGTTATAGGCACCATCCTGTTCACCAAGAAGTTTCAGAGTCAAACCCTTGTTAAAAAAAGGTTCCCCGTCATAAGGGTTGGGATTCCTTTCTGTTAAGGTTTCAATGGCAATATTAAAATAATTCAAAGCTTCTTTGAATTTTCCTTTCTTCAACAACCATTTACCCATCGCATTGTTGCTACTTACATGTTTAGGGTCCCTTTTCAGGGCTTCCTTGTAGTAATCTGTAGGGTCATAAGTAGCATGCCTATACTGCTCTAGGTGCAATCCATTTAAATAAAGTTGACCTACACTGTCAATTTCTGACGGATCCTTAACCTCCTTTGCGGGTTCTGGAATTTCATTTTCATTCCGGACATCAGGTTTCCAGGATATTATCTTTTTACCTCTCTTGTCACTTAAAATTACCTCAAGCTGCTCATAAGGAACTTTTCCTACCTCAACCGTGTGTTGAAAACCCTGTTGTGGACTAAGGTCTTTTATTTCGTTCAAAACTACAACTCCGTTACATATCAATTGAATTGTACATCCTGCATAGACCGAAGTCACATGAAATTTCACTAATGCCTTTCCATTATTCAACTCTAAGTTGACCAAAGCATTCTTATTGGCATTTTTAACTACCCCCACATTATAGTATGGCATAAAATACTGGGTAAAAGTTTTCTCTTCATATGGATGCATCCATGAGAAATCCGGTTGGTTATCTGTATAAACTCCACACATCAACTCTATGTATGGACCATCCTTGTCTGTCAAGTTTCGATCCCAAGCACGACCAAAATCACCATTGCCCCATGTCCATTGTTTTTTTCCTGGAGATACTTGGTGATCTGCAACGTGTAGCAGACCTCCCTTACTATCGTTCTCATAGCCCCCTACAAAATCATATTTTGAGGTTATAGCCATGTAGGATGTTGGAACTGGGATATTCTTATATTTAGAAATATCTGTACCCGGGGAATAGTCTACTTTATAATACTCGCCTTTTGCGATAGGGAATTCTGACACATCCCTTTTCCCATGGTCAAAGACGGCATTCACATCTGGAGGAAATACGGACTGGTAGTCATCATTCACTGCTACTGCCGGATTGGCCCACCACAAAAAGGTTTGAGAATGAGCAGTACGGTTATATAATTTTGCTTTGATTTCCAGATATGCCTTATCTGGATGCAATGTGAAACCGGCCATTCCTTTGGTTCTGAACATACGTTCTACCTCACTAACCCAAACTGTCTTACTGCCATCCTTGTTTTCTTCAATGTAAAAATCTACTGCATCATAGGTGCTGGGACGATGATGTTGAGGCCAATTGAACTCGATTCCTCCTGAAATCCAGGGTCCGGTAAGCCCCACTAGTGCAGGTTTAATCACATGATTGTAGTATACAAAATGACGCTTTTGTATTTTATCATATGCCATTTGTATCCTTCCTCCTAGTTCGGGTAGAACCATAATCTTTAAAAAATCATTTTCAATATAGATGACGTCCCATTCCTTATTAATTTTTTTATCACTAATCTTTTCAATAACTGGATGGGGATAAACCACACCACTACTTCCCTGATACACGCGATTTTCCAAAAAAACAGGATATTTTTCAGCCCCTCCAATTTCATAAGTAGGAATGATAATTTTGTCCCTCCAAGCCTTTACTATACCCATATTATTTATATTTTTCTTTTAATTCTATTTCTATTTCTTCCAGACTCTTCCCTTTTGTTTCTGGTAATTTTTTCATTATAAACCAAAATCCCAACATACAAATTATACTGTATGCCCAAAAAGTACCGTAAGATCCCAATACACTATTAAGGATAGGAAAGGTAAAAGTGAGAACAAAAGATGCTACCCATAAGGAAAATGTGGCGATAGACATAGCCACACCGCGAAGCCTATTGGGAAATATCTCAGAAAGAACTACCCAAGTTATCGGTGCCAATGACATTGCGTAAATAGCGATAGCCAGGATAACCAGGATAAGGACCGGCAATCCTGTAAATCCAAAGTAATAGGTTCCTCCCAGGACTAGATAAACAATTGCCAAGGCAGCAGACCCAAAAAGCATCAACTTGCGCCTACCCCAATTGTCAACTGTACGCATTGCCACCAAAGTGAATACCAAATTAACACATCCTGTAATCACAATATTAAAGAGCAAATCACCCACGCTATAACCTGCAGAAGTAAAAATTTCCTCGGCATAATTAAATATGATGTTTATCCCACACCATTGTTGAAATATTGATAGGACTATTCCTATCAATAGAATGGGAAAAACCTTTCTATTTGTTAATTCCGAAATATTAATTTTAGATTTTAGATTTTGGTCAAAAGACTGTTTAATGTTCGCCACTTGATTCAAAGCATAAGCCTTTCCACCAATTTTGTTGAGTATCTTGAGAGATTCTTTTTTATTATGCACTTTCATCAAATAGCGCGGACTTTCGGGAATGATAAACAAAAGGAGAAAAAATATTCCTGCCGGGATCAATTCAGCCCAAAACATAAACCTCCATCCCATTGTCCCGTTCCAGGAAGCTTGTATTTCAGGATTGGACAATCCTTCCGGGATAATGTCTGCTATAGAATAGTTGGTTATTTGCGCTGCAAGAATGCCAATAACGATGGTTAACTGATTTATAGAAACAAACCGACCCCTATACTTTTCAGGAGCGATTTCAGCTATATACATTGGAGAAATTGTAGATGCTAATCCAATACCAAGACCTCCTAATAGCCGATAGATGATAAAAAAGTCAAACCGTTCAGCTTGTCCTGTACCATAAGCTGAAATTAAAAAAAAGATGGCAGCTACAACTAAAGGTATTTTTCGTCCAAAACGATCTGCTAAAACCCCAGAAATCAAAGCACCAAAAACACATCCTACCAAAGCGCTACTCATAGCCCAGCCCTGAAGCCCTGGAGATCCTGCAATTTCAAAGAAGAGTTCGTAGAAAGGTTTTGCACCTCCAATTACCACCCAGTCATAACCAAATAAAAAACCTCCCATAGCAGATACTAATGCCAAAAAAATTAAATATTTAAAATTAAAATTTGTCTCCGTTAGTTTGTCCAAGGTTGAAACCATTTGAAAATTTTAGTTCAAATTAATTTGTAAGTGGGATCCAAGGTAACTACATTTAATGATTCACAACATAGACACAAAAACCATATATATGGACGATATCACTTTAAAAGAAGGGTTTTTAGGTCAAAAAATGATGGTTCTTCCAGAAACCGCAAAACAATGGTTAAGAACGAACCTGATAACCAAGTCTTTTTATATTACCGATTTGGGGTTTTATCCACACGCAAATCACCATTATCGTGCACGTAATAAAGGTTCAAGTGAATATATATTCATTTATTGTGTGAAAGGAGAGGGTTGTTTAAAAGTGGGAGGTGAGGAAATGAAAGTTACCCCAAATCATTTTTTTATCATACCAATAAATGTACAACACAGCTATGAGGCAGACATAAGTAATCCCTGGAGCATTTATTGGATGCATTTTGATGGATCTTCCGCTCGAAATTTGTGCAATAGGTGCAATCCAAATTCCCAAAAAATTATAGAAATACCCTTCGATAGAAATCGTATTACACTCTTTAATCAAATTATTGAATTTTTGAAGAGCGGATTTATTGAACCCAAAATGGAATATGCGAATATTCTGGGATTGAATTTTATTAGTTCCTTTATTTTTCATCACCTAAATCAATCAGTAAACCCATCGAATAATGACGATCTAGTGAGATCTATTATAGAATTTTTAATGAAAAATCTTGACAAGACTTACAAATCCGAAGATATCTCCAATGAATTCAATTTCTCCCGTTCTTATATTTTTAGCTTATTTAAAAAACGAACCGGTTATTCATTAATTTATTTTTTTAACTTAAAAAAGGTGCAAAAAGGTTGTGAATACCTGAACTATACTGATTTAACTGTTAAAGAGATAAGCTTTAAACTAGGGTTTGAAGATCCCTTATATTTTTCCCGATTATTTAAAAAATATATTGGAATTTCTCCAAATAAATATAAAAAGGCACAAAACAATTAGATCATTTAATAATCTAATAACTGCTTATAAGGTAGAATGAAGGTTAATAGACGAAAAACCAGATTTTCTCACCCAGTTCATAATTCAAGAAATAACATTCCACAAAGGATCTATCCAAACTTTATACATTTCTTTAAGTCCTTTTATAAAAAAAATGCTAAATAATAGTATCCTTTTGAGGATTTATAATTTTTACCTTGTATAGTTAAGCTCTTCACTCATCTTTATTTTTGTCATCTCTAATAAAGACTCTTTTTCCATCTCATATCATTTGATCATTTCAAATATTTCAAAATTCTTGAGCAAAAATAAATATCTAATGAATCATACTATTAATTATCCCATTCAGTATTATTCATATAAATTTACCCTGAAACTGATGAGGGATCCCCTAATACAAAACTCTTTTTTAATTCCTGCATGGAATATTTAACTCCAAGCCCATTTTTATCAATATTACTTAACCGTGGTGATTTTTAAAACAATACTTGTATGATACTGGTTTACATTGGGATTTACCCCCACTTTCATTAAAAAATCCCCGGAATACTCTTTAGTAACTACTGCTGCTTCAGTACCGGGGTATATGTTAATTTCTTCTACTTTATAGGTTTTGCTGGAATCCAGACCTTTTAAAACTATAGGATTAGTTGTGCCTGCACCATACCTATTATTTACTAAATAAGTAAACATTACGGCTTCATTTTGCTTCTCATCTACAAATATTAAGGACGCTGCGTCATTTTTCCAGGGATCTTGTAAGTGAAATTGGGTTCCTTGCCAAATGGTATTTTTGAGTAAATTATAACTTTTAATTGCCTCCTGACAGAATTTCAATTCATCATTATTTAATTCATCTAAAACAATATCAAAACCAAGCTTACCCATCATAGCCACATCCGTTTTGAATTTAATAGGCTGTTTTCCCCAATTTGTAACATGGTTTGAAATAGATACTGATGGATAAAAATAAGAATATTCCCATTGCATATAAATACGCTCCAAAGGATCTGTATTATCACTAGGCCAAAACTCCGTAAAATATTGCAGCGCCCCATAATCTACCCTGCCTCCACCACCTGAACATAGCATCATCGGGACGGTTGGATATTTATTACGTATACGTTTTAAAACTGCATATAGTCCCTTCACATAATCCACAGATAACTGGGATTGTTTGTTTTTTAAATGTTTCGCGTAAGCATTATATATAACCGCATTACAATCCCATTTTATATAGGATAAATCAGGATTTTTCGTAAATAAATCATCAACTACATTGTAAACAAAGTCCTGAACTTTTGGGTTGGATAAATCCAAAACCAACTGATTTCTAAAATAATGTTCTGGCCTTTCAGGTTGCTTGATCACCCATTCTGGATGTTCATGATATAAATCACTATCCGGATTTACCATTTCAGGTTCAATCCAGATTCCAAATTTTACATCATTCTCTACTGCCGTTTCTATCAGTGTACCTATTCCATTAGGAAGTTTTTTCTTATTTATTTGCCAGTCTCCCAATCCTGCATTATCTCCATTGCGTGGATATGAATTTCCAAACCAACCATCATCCAATAAAAACAAATCAACTCCCAGCTCTTTAGCATCCCCAATAAGTGACTTGAGTTTGGGCTCATTAAAATCGAAGGATGTAGTTTCCCAGTTATTTAATAAGGTTAAACGAGAACCATTGCCATCGAGAATTTTGTATTTTCGACCCCAATCATGCAAATTCCTACTTGCTTTTCCTTTTCCTTCATTGGAAAGTGTGTACCAAAATTTAGGTGTTGTTAAGCTTTCATTTTCGGCCAAGGTGTAATCGGAAGAAAAGTTATTGATCCCTGAAATTATGCGCAAATTATTTAGTGGATCTACTTCAAGATCAGTTCTGAAATTTCCAGACCATTCCAAGCCTGCAAATATCACTTTGCCTTCATCTTCTGAAGCAGGTTTACCTAATGAAATCATGAAAACAGAGGGCTGAAAAAGATTAGCTCGCGTCCCTAATTTGGAGTCTAAAACCTTAATTCCATGAGTAAGATGTGTTTCCTCAGGTTTCATTTCTTTCGCCCAGTCACCATGATATTGATTTAACCAAAAATCATTATTCCCCGTGAAATACAAATTTGCCGAAGCATATTTATGAAGCACAACATCTCCTTTTTCTTTATTAACAATTTGTGTCCATTGCTCAATCACATCTTCATTAAAAAATGCTTTGATAAAGAGTGTTACCTCAAAATTGTAAACCGGATCTTTTAAAACAATCTCGGTTAGGCTAATATCATTATCTATATTAGTAGTTTTATGACTTACATAATTCAAGCTTAATGAAGTGTTGCCATCAGAGTGGGTCACATTGATTGCAGGTTCCAATAAATTTTTAGATCCCGCTGGTGTATAACTTGAATTGTAAATGGTGGTATAATCATTCCCCTGACTAAATTGCTGGGAAATTGCACTATACTCTGTATCATTCTTTAATTTTTCACCCAGATATATAGTATTTACTTCTTTCTGCTCGTTAACCTGAAGCACCAAAGCATTACTTTTTGTTTTCACCGCAATTATCTCCTGGGCTACAACTGATTGTGAAAAAGTAATACCCAAAAGAAAAATAAACAACACAGAGCTTCTTAGCCTAGTTTTAAAAAAATTATACATATTCTCTATTATTTATATTGATAGTTAGTTAGTGGTTTGAATCGGTTATACCGGGCCAATTATCGGTTCTAAAGGGCGAAGCCGGTAATCCGGCATGGTTGTATAAATTTCCTTTGGGATTATCTGCCCAACTATAGCGCACAGCAATAGGAGCATTTACCTCAGGACTGGATACTGCAATTGTATTTCCGTCAATGGATGCATTCGCCCAATGAAAAATGTGGTCTTTACCAGCAATTTCAAATCCTTTCAATTGGTCGCTTTCGGCATGCAATCCTTTTGCATGGTCAAAATCAATTATTATGGAATTATCCTTTTTCTTAAACGAAGTATATAAAGGCCCCGAATATTCTATTTTTTTACCATAATTTTTCGCCAGGGCAATAAGCGCCAGGCGTCTTCCCACCTCTTGTTTATTTTTGGGATGGATGTTATCTGAATTTCCGATATCTATTATTACAGCCATACCCGTATGTGGCAATTGCAGACCATTAAACTGAGCATCCCGCAATTCCGCCCAGGCTGAAGGTGTGGGGGTTTCTTTCTGATTCATAAAATTGGCCAATTGAACGAAATAAAACGGAAGGTTTTTTTGAGAAAATTGAGACCTCCAATCCCTGATCATCAACGGAAAAAGAGTATTGTATTGATGTGCGCGATCTGCATTGCTTTCTCCCTGATACCAAATAACCCCAGCAAGCGGAAGTTTAAGCAAGGGATGGATCATTGCATTAAAAAGTACAGTAGGTCTATTTTGAGCTTGTGGCAGATAAGGTTGGGCAGGCATATTTTTTAAATCAGAACCTACTCTATACTTCCAATTACCGGACAATGAAATAGTTTTATTTCCAGATTGAAGAAATAGCTGATCTTGTTTACCATAAATACCACCTTCTCCGGTCTGGTCATACACCCGAATGGTGATTACATTCTCTCCTGCATTTATTAGGCTTTTATCAATCGTATACGCTCTGGGTAAATTAAATCCTGCCGTTTCTCCGATCAATTCTCCGTTAAACCAGACTTTATCATTGTCATCAGCATAAAAATGTAATTCCAAATCTTTCACTTGATCCTCTTTTGAAAGATTGATTTTTTTTCTAAACCATACTACCCCATCAAAAGCGGGAAGTGCTGATTGCTCCCAATAACCGGGAAGAGCAATTGTCTCCCAATTGGTATCCTCTAATGCTATATGAGACCATACTGCCAATCCCATATTCATCCCCAGATCCTGCGTTTCCAGTTTATCATTCCAAATCTGCATCTGGTGATTATAATTTTCTTGTAACTTTTTTTCAGCACCTTGGTTCTGCATAGCTTTTAAAACAGCATCAAAATAATGAACTTCGGTCAATGCCTTGTGACTTGTCCAGGCTTCTATCACCGTACCGCCCCACGAGCTATGGATTAGCCCAATAGGAATATGTTCTTCTTCCCAGATTTTGCGGGCAAAAAAATAGGCTGTCGCCGAAAAATCTTCAATGGAAGCTGAATTACAAACTTGCCAACCGCCGTGTTGTACATTTAAATCGGTTAAGGGTTCTTCACTTTGAATATGCTCGGCCTGCAGTAATCGAATCTTAGGAAAATCGGCATTTTTAATCTCCTCTTTATAATTTTTGATCTCTCCCCATCCGCCCAGAGGCATTTCCATATTAGACTGACCAGAACATAACCAGACCTCACCGATCAAAATATTTTTTAAAACCAGTTCATCATTACCTTTTATCGTGATGGAATACGGTCCCCCATATACGGGTGTTTTTATGGTAGTCTGCCATTTCCCGGAATCATCGGTAGTGACTTTTAGTATTTTTCCATTCCAGGATGTAGAAAGGATAAGTTCCTTCTTTGGCTCAGCAGTTCCCCAAAACGGAACTTTGGCTTTTTGCTGTAAAACCATATTATCTGTAAAAATCGATGGGAGCTTAATTTGAGCTTGCACACCAGAATAGCAGATGAATAATAGTAATAACAGGATTATTTTGTAAGGATTAATAAAACGTATCATATCTTTTAAATTCGTTTTTAGGAATATTAACGTAATTTATTTTTGAGCATTTTTGGATTGGGTTTTAAATATGAATTTCGGTTTTTAGGTAAACTGTAAATTCTTCATAAAAAATCTACAACCTCTTTAGATTTGAACTATTTGATGCCGTACAGATAGCCCAGAATAAATCCTCTTTGTTTAATAAATGTAAATATTACTCTTATTTCTATAAAACACAAATTTTATTTTTAAAAATTTAAACTCATACCTTAAATCCGTAGGTTTCAATTAAAAAGAAAAGGAAAAGCCACTAAAACCAAAGGTTAAAAGGCTTTTCCAATTCAAATATTTTCACCAATTTAGGTGAAAACATCCTTGCAGATGAAAATTACAACTTCTACGGATAATATCAAATCTTTTGGTGGGCTTAATTTTATTTCAGCCGAATTTGATCAACTGCAACTTCCAGCCCTGATCACAAAACATCTTGGAGAACGCCCGCCACAAGCGGTATTCAGCTTTAGCTATACAATAAAAAGCCTTTGGTCAATTATTTTTTCCGGTGGGGATTATGCAGAAGATATTAGCACAAACCTAAAAGAGGAACTCATCCAAATTGAAAACCTTCATGTATGTTCGCCGGATAAGCTCCTGCGCCTCCAAAAATCTTTGGCCCTTGAAAAGGAAACCCATATTGGCAAATCTGGTTCGGTAAATGAGTTTAGCAAGCACGCCGTACTCAATGCCTTGAACCTGGATATGTTGCTGCAATCCAAAATCTTACAGCCAAATCGTCTTTATGATTTTGATTTTGACCACCAATTCATTCCGTGCGAAAAATACGATTCCAAAAAGGGATACAAAATGAGACAAAGTTATTTCCCTGGGGTGGCCAGTATTGGTAAACAAATCGTGTATATTGAAAACAGGAATGGCAACAGTAACGTAAAATTCAAACAATCAGATACCCTGCAGGTGGCCTATGAAATGTTAGAGCGCAAAAATATCCTAATTGATAGGAGCCGCATGGACTGCGGCTCTTTCACAAAGCAAATTATAGAAACGGTTGAGGCCAACTGTAAAAGGTTTTATATCAGGGCGCAGCGCTGTGGGGAGCTTTCCCGCCAGGTAAATGAAGTAAAAGAGTGGGAAACCGTGCGGATAGGCCTATTTGATGTGGAGGTTTGCAGTATCTACTATATCCCTTTCGGAGGAGAAAAAACCTATCGGTACGTTGTAAGCAGGCAGAAAAACAACACGGGACAAACAGATGCCTTCTTTGGAGATGATTTTACCTACAGGGCCATAGCTACCAACGACCGAAATTCTTCCAACAAAGAAATTATCGAATACTACAACCAAAGGGGCGCAACTGAAAGGATATTCGATGAGATGAACAATGACTTTGGATGGAAGAACCTGCCTTTTTCCTTTTTAGAGGAAAACACGGTATATATGATCTTGACAGCTATGTGCAGTAATTTCTATTTGGGCCTCCTGGAGAAATTATACAAAAAAGTTTCTTTCGTAAAACCCTATTACAGGCTAAAGAAATTCATATTCCGATTTGTGACGGTTCCCTTTAAGTGGATCCGTCGAGGAAGGCAAAAAATACTCAAATTATTCACGGAAAAACCGTACCATCTCCTGGTTTAGGAATTTAAAACACTGCTAAATTGCAGCCTTATGGGATAGGTATGCTCAATTGCAGCCCGGGATCGCCCTAAAACCATTATTCACTGTAAATCCAATCCAAGGAAATAAAATGTTGTCCAGAAAAATTAAAACAGGGAAGTGACGAGAACAAAACCAGGGAAATCAATGAAAATATAACCGGAATAATACACGAAAACGTTAATTTTACCGTACAAAATAGATTTTAAAACGACAAATTAACTACTTGCGGATTTGAGGAATTAAATAAAAAAATAGCCATCCTCAAAGACTTTTTATATTACCAAAACATTATTTCTACTTTTTTGTAATAACAAATAAATATTACGGGAATTATCCTTATATCACATTTTCTATCAACAACCTTATTCCCACTCGCATACTTATTTAAATCTTGAATACTTTGGATATAAGGTCAGATAAGTACACCGAGAAAGGAATTGATTAGCATTAACTCCTTTCTTATGGCAAAAACCCCGGTTACCTCCAAAAAACGGCATAAAGTGCGGCCACAATGATCATCACGGCAAATGCCCCGATATTAAATTTAGGACTTGTCTCAAACAGTTTACCGGAAAGCGGAATTCCTTTTTTATCGTCCTTCCCTTTATTTTCAAGTAAACTGACCATTACAATGATTATCATGGTCAAAACTGCTGTATACCCCATTTGATCCATGAAAGGAACATCTACAAAAAACGGACTTGTAGTCCATCCTTTTGGGGCTGCCTTAAAATACAGTGCGATTGGGATGGATACCAAAGCTCCAACGATTGCAGCCTTATTGGTGGTTTTTTTCCAGAATAATCCCAGGATAAATATGGCCAGGATCCCCGGGCTTACAACCCCGGTATATTCCTGTATATATTGAAAGGCCTGATCAATTCCACCCAGTAAAGGCGCCATAACACAGGCAATA
>Ga0307487_1001568_pt1 | contig 15945 bp, 14 predicted proteins | sample CBIW12metaG_FD_203665 | JGI IMG/M metagenome (GOLD analysis project Ga0307487, IMG submission 203665) | Sea-ice brine microbial communities from Beaufort Sea near Barrow, Alaska, United States - CBIW 1.2 | ecosystem: Environmental > Aquatic > Marine > Coastal | place: USA: Alaska | collected... | reverse complement strand
GGATGACGCAGAGCTTGCCGCCCGCCGCGCCGCATGGACCCCACCGGAGCCCCGGTTCCAGCGCGGCTGGGGCTACATGTTCTCAAAGCACGTGGGGCAGGCCGATACCGGCTGCGACTTCGACTTCTTGGAACGCGGCTTTGGTGCCGCCGCAGGCGAACCCGACATTTTCTGAAAGGCCCTTCCATGCTTGATCTAGACACCGCCCTCACGGGCATCTCTGGCATCCTCGTCACGCCCTATGATGCTGCCGGAGAGGTCGCCCCCGACCGCCTGGCGCCGATCATTGACACCGCCCTTGCCGCAGGGCTGCACATGCCCGTCGTCAACGGCAATACCGGCGAGTTCTATGCCCTGACCACCGACGAAGCCTGCACCATGGCCCGCGAGGTCGTGGCCCTTGTCGACGGTCGCGCCCCGGTGCTGGCCGGGGTCGGGCGCGGGATCCGCGACGCCTGCATGCTGGCGAAAATGTCGGCTGCGGCCGGGGCGACGGCACTGATGGTGCACCAGCCGCCCGATCCCTTCGTATCGCCGCGCGGCACGGTGGATTACCTGAAGGCGGTGGCGGATGCATCCGGCGGCCTGCCGATGATGCTGTATCTGCGCAACGACGGCATGGGCACCAAGGCCATTGCCGACCTGTGTGCGGTGCCCGGCGTGAAGGGCGTGAAATGGGCGACCCCGAACCCGATGAGACTGGCCGAGGCGAAGGCCGCCTGCGATCCCGCCATCGTCTGGGTCGGTGGTCTGGCAGAGGTCTGGGCGCCGAGCTTCTATGCCGTCGGTGCGCGCGGTTTTACCAGCGGGCTGATCAACGTCTGGCCCGAGCGGTCGGTCGCGATCCATGCTGCACTGGAGGCGGGCGATTACGCCGAGGCCAACCGGCTGATTGCCGGGATGCGCGCCTTCGAAGATATCCGCGCCGAGGAGATGAACGGTACCAATGTAACCGGCGTGAAGGCGGCGTTGCAGGCGCTGGGGCGCGATTGCGGGCCGACCCGTCCGCCTTCCGCCTGGCCGCTGACCGTGCCGCAACTCGCAAAAATGACTACCTTTCTGGGCGAGAATGGTTTGACTTAGGTCTCCGGCTGACCCGACATCTTTACAAAGGACTTCTCTATGCCCGACATGCCCGACGACAACTTCACCCCGCACGGGACTCTGTTGCACAAATCGGCTGTCGGACGGGGCTCCCCTTTCCCCAGACGGATTCATTCCATGGCCTTCGTGACTAGAATGCCAAGGGCGGTGTAACCATTCAGGATCGTGATACGAACCTGAACCTCCGCGATCTGTCGGTCGAAGTCGCGCGCAATGCATTGCCCGGCAGTCGCTGCTGGCAGCGATGAGAGGGGATCAGGAGATGCAGCGGGCCCTTTGAACCGCGATACGGAATGTTGACCGCAAGTGTCCTCGGCAGATGGTGCTGAAATCTGGCACGTCCCAGTCCAGCCCCGCCAGCCGCAAGAGGTTTTCCACAAAGCCCGTCGTCTGGCAAAGCGCCATGCTGGCCACGTATGTCGCGATCGGCGCGACAAGACCAAGGCTCAACCGCTCGGCCTGAAACGCCGCAATGTAGCCACGGTTGATCCGTGGGAAGGTCTGGTGCAATGCACCGCGCATCGAAACATCTTTAGGGTTGGGGCCGCCCCGCAAGGGACAGCCCGCACAGTTCAGGCCAGATCGCCCTGACCCTTGATCAGCCAGTGGAAACTGTCCGACCCGGCGTGCCGTGCTTCCAGATGCGGGGCATACTCGGGGTCTTGCATGAACGCTTTCGCTGCGTCCTCCGAGGGCCATTCGATCAGGATCCGCAGGGCGGCTCCGCGTTCCGGGCCTTCGAACTGTTCATGCCCGGACGTGCGGGCGAGGTATTTGCCGCCATAGCGCGCAATCACCCTATTGGCGGTCGCAAATAGTCAGGGATCCAGTCATCCCTCAGTGGGGTGACTTCGAGAATGGAACAGGCAGTCATTGGTCTTTCTCCCTTTTGGTTCAGGTGGACAGGCCGGGCAGGACCTGCTTGCCGATCACGCGGCCGGTTTCCTGGCGTTTATGTGCTTTGGTCAGGGTTTCGACCGTCAGCACATCGGCACGTTCGGTCACCGTGGATTGCAATGTGCCGTCATCCAGCATGTCGGCGACACGGTTCAGCAGATCTCGCTGCACGGCTATATCTTCGGTGCCGAACATCGACCGGGTGAACATGAACTCCCACGAAATGCTCAACGCCTTTGGCTTGGCAGGGGCAATGTTCAGATTATCGGGGTCGTCAATCAACGCGATATGACCGCGCGGCGCGATCAGTTCCACAATCGCAGGCCAGTGCTGGTTGGTGGCGGTCAGTGCTGCGACGTAAGTCGGGGCAAGTCCAAGGTCGCGCATCTGCGCCGCAAGATCACCGCGGTGGTCGACCACATGATCGGCACCCATCTTGCGCACCCACTCCTGCGTCTCAGGCCGCGAAGCGGTCGCGATGACGGTCAGCCCGGTCAGGCGTTTTGCCAGCTGGATCATGATCGAGCCGACACCGCCGGCACCGCCGATCACCAGCAGGCTTTGCCCCGCGCCGCCGCCTTCAGTCAGGCGGAAGCTGTCGAACAACATCTCCCACGCGGTGATCGCGGTCAGCGGCATCCCCGCAGCCTCGGCAAAGTCCAGCGACTTAGGCTTGCGCCCGACGATGCGTTCGTCAACGGCGTGAAATTCAGCGTTGGTCCCGGCGCGGGTCACGTCACCGGCGTAGAACACGTCGTCGCCGACCTTATAGCCCGTCACCTCTGCGCCGGTTTCCACTACCACGCCAGCGGCATCGAAACCAAGGATGCCCGGCCCGCCTTCAGGTGCGCGTGCCGCGCGCAGTTTGACATCGACCGGGTTGACCGAGATGCCTTTGACGGCAACCAAAAGGTCGCGCGGGCCAACCTGTGGGCGATCCACTTCAACGATCTGCAAGGCACCGTTGCCATCTACGGGACCGGTATGGGTATATCCGATTGCTTTCATTTCGCGCTCCTGAGGTTTGTGCGTCTTCGCTTGACCGGAAGATACACCTTTGAAAATCAGAATAAACGGCGCATATAGGAGTTCAGAATTCCGGTTTTGGATATAATGAGGGTTAGATGGACACCGATACCCTGCGGCTTTTTGTGGCCGCGGCCGAACGCCTGAACATCTCTGCCGCTGGGCGCAGCCTTGGGCTCGCCCCCGCGATGGCCAGTGCGCGTCTGGCCAAGCTCGAGCATGAGCTGGGTGCGGAATTGCTGCACCGCACCACGCGCAAGGTGTCCCTGTCACAGGAAGGCGACGCCTTTCTGCCCTACGCCCGAGAGATCCTAGCCCAATCCGAAGCAGGACGTGCGGCCCTTGGCCTGAATGCGGCGGAGCCTTCGGGCACATTGCGTTTCGCCGCGCCCAGCAGTTTTGCACAGTTGCACATCATGCCGCTGCTTTCGGCGTTTCACGATCGATATCCGAAGATCACACTGGATCTGCGTCTGTCCGATACCCGGTTCGACCTGATTGAAGGCAGTTTCGACCTCGCCCTGCGCAGCGGGCCCTTGCAGGACAGCAGCCTGCGGGGCAGCAAACTGGCCGATGACACACGTATCCTGTGCGCGGCCCCAGACTACCTGACGCGCAACGGCACGCCGCAAATACCTGAGGACCTGCCGGGTCACGATTTTCTGGCTTGGGCTAATGTTGCCCCACGCACGCTGATCCATATTGATGGCCGGCGAGCGACCCTCGACCCATGCAAGATGATCTGCCGCACGATTCTTGACGACGGCACTTCTCAGCGGGTGGCGACGGTCGCTTGCGGAGGAGTGTCGGTCAACTCTTTGTGGAGCGTCGCGGAGGAACTCGCCGCGGGCCGTCTGGTGCATATCCTGCCAGACTGGCGGCTAGACGACGCCTCAGTCCTCTGGCTGATCTATCCCCGATCGAACGTGCTGACGCCGAAGGTGCGATGCTTCATGGACTTCCTTCTCGAAAAACTTAAGCCAGTTTTGCAGAGAGATCAGCTGAACGCCCGTTAAGCCGCGTCTGCATTTAGGGGACTCGTAAACGGGTTGATGTTTGATTCAAGGTTGAGAACGGAGGCGATGAGCAGACGAACTTTGACAGATGCGCAGTGGGCGCGGATAGAAGCCCTTCTTCCTGGCAAGCAAGGCGACCGGGGACGGACCGGAACCGATAACCGGCTCTTTGTGGACGCGATTCTCTGGCTGGCCAGAGATGCAACACCGTGGCGAGATTTGCCACCAGAGCTTGGCAAGTGGTGACCACACGGGATTTTCGTGAGAGGAACTCAGTTTTGTGGAGCGGATCCGTTCAAGCCGTTGACGCTGATCAACGAAGCTCCTTCTCGGCGGTGAGAACGACCCAGTCGATGAAGGCCCTGGCCGCCGTTGACTTGGTGCTGTTCAACTTCGCCCAGTAGTGCATCGGCAGATGAAATTCACATGGGCCGATGTCGCGCAGGGAGCCATTCACGATTCCGGTGTTCGCAAGCAACCGAGGCGCGATTGTCCGCCCGCCACCTGCGGCGACGATCTGCAACGCGATGTGAAAACTGTCACATTCGATGATCCTGGGGGGCGGGACGTCGTCGGTATCAAGACTCTTTCGAAATCCTTCGAACATCTTTTCAAAGCCGACCACCTGAACGACGCTTAAGTCCGGCACGCTTTTGTCTGTCGGCTCGACCATGATCAGATCGCCTCCGACGATCTGCTTCAGTTTTCCTTCCTTGGTCGGTGCGAGAAAAATCGAGACATCGGCCTTCACGCCGATCGCGTCGGTTTGCCACAGCGCAGTGCTGAGACGAAAGTCGAGTTCTGGATGCTGGGACAGGAATTGCGTCAGTCTGGGCGACAACCAGTTCAAGGCTAAACTGGTGTTGCATAGGATATGTAACCTTGCCTCGTTCGTTTCACTGAAACGTTCAAGTGCGGCTTCAATTGTGCCGATCCCTTCGGCGACAGATTTGTAGAGCTCGGCCCCGACACTGCTGAGCATGGCGCCGCGCGCCTGCCTCTCGAACAACTGGATCCCAAGCCGTTCTTCCAGACCCTTGATATGCTGACTGACAGCGGCCTGGGTGAGGCCGAGTTCTTCGGCAGCGCGGGTGAAATTGCCGTGCCGTGCCGTCGCTTCAAAGCTGCGAATCCAAGAGAGGGGGTGCTGCATGTACTACCGTTTTACTTATGACTTAGGGTAAAAATTATTAATTTGTGCCGCAAGATGCAAGCCCATAGTCCTTGGTGCAGATCAAGGAGAGACAGATGACGCACCAGACTGACCGAGAAGATCTTGCCGCCGCGCTGCGATTTACCGCAAGGTTGGGCCTGCACGAAGGGATCGCGAACCATTACAGTCTGGCGTCGGAAGATGGAAAACGGTTCCTCATCAATCCCTATGGGCAGCACTGGTCGCAGATGCGTGCCTCGGACCTTTTGGATCTGGCTGCCGATTCTGACGGCGCGGGTGATGACAGGATCGACCCGACCGCGGTTGCGATCCATGGCGCGATCCACCGCAGTGTTCCCCACGCTAGATGCATCATGCACCTTCATTCGAAATACGCCACTGTTCTGGCCTGTCTGAAGGATCCGACCCTTCCTGCGATCGACCAGAACACCATGCGCTTTTTCAACCGTGTCGCGGTCGATGACGGGTTCGACGGCATGGGTCTGGGTGACGAGGCCGAGCGTCTGGCGCGCGGCCTTGGCGACCGTTCGATCATGCTGATGGGGCAACACGGCATTTTGGTCGCTGGGCCGACGGTCGCCCGGTGTTTTGACGATATCTACTATTTCGAACGCGCGGCAGAGACCTACATCACCGCTCTGTCCACCGGGCGTGATCTGAATATCGCAAGCGATGTGGTGGCCGAAAAGACCGCACGCCAATGGGAAAGCTATCCCGGCTTTGCCGATCGTCATTTCGCGGCGATACGCGCCATTCTGAATGCCGAAGAGCCGGAGTACACATCGTGACCAAAGCGACGCGGAACCTGTTGGTGATCATGGCGGATGAACACCGGCGCGATGCGATGGGCTGCATGGGGCACGGTGTCGTCAAGACACCGAATCTCGACGCGCTGGCGGCGCGGGGAACCGTGTTCGACAATGCCTATACGCCGTCGCCGATTTGTGTGCCGGCGCGGGCGGCGCTTGCAACTGGACAATATGTTCACCGCACGGGCAACTGGGACAGTGCCGCGCCCTATGATGGCAATCCCAAAAGCTGGATGCACGCGGTGCGTGACAGCGGCGCAGAGACCTTTTCCTTCGGCAAGTTGCATTTTCGAGGCACCTCGGATGACAATGGTTTCACGCACGAGGTGTTGCCAATGCATGTCCATGAAGGGCGCGGCTGGACCGTCGGATTGCTGCGCGAGGAGCCGCCGCAATACGATGCGACGCAAGGCCTTGCCGCCGATGTGGGGGCGGGCGAGACAGAGTATTCCGCCTATGACCGGGCCGTCACCCGTCAGGTCGAATCCTGGCTTGCGTCATGCGATAGTACGACGAAACCCTGGGCCGCCTTTGTTTCCCTCGTGACGCCACATTATCCTCTGTGCGCACCGCAAGAGTTTCTTGATCTTTACGACGATGTCGAGATTCCAGAACCGATAGGCCATGGCGATACAGCGGCGCCCGACCATCCCGAGCTGGCCCACTTGGCCGAGTTTTACGACTATGCCCGCCATTTCGAGCCCGATGGCGTGAGCAAGGCGCAGGCCGCCTATTTCGCGCTGGTCAGCTTTATGGATGATTGCGTGGGCCGGGTTCTGGCCGCGTTGCGCACTTCGGGGCAGGAAGACGATACGCTTATCATCTATGTCTCCGATCACGGCGAGATGCTGGGCGACCATGGGTTCTGGACCAAATCGGTGATGTTTGAGGGTTCGGTCGGGGTGCCGATGATCCTGGCCGGGCCGCAAATTCCCGCCGGTCATCGGGTTCAGACTCCGGCGAGCCTTGTCGATATAGCGCCGACCGCTGCCGGGCTTTTCGGAGACACCGCTTTTCAGGACGGGTTGCCCGGCGAGTCTCTTGTGGACCTTGCGGGGGCGCCTGACCGACCCGACCGGACGGTGCTGAGCGAGTATCATGACGGCGGATCCTCCACCGGCAGTTTCATGGTGCGCTGGGATCGCTGGAAATACATTCACTATGCCGGAATGAGGCCGCAGCTCTTCGATCTGGCCGCAGACCCATGCGAGTGCTGCGATCTGGGTGAGTCATCCCAAGCGGAATATGTGACGTCGCGCGACGAAGGGCTGCGGCGGCTCACCGAAATCTGCGATCCCGAAAGCGTAAACCACAGTGCCTTTCAGGATCAGCGCCGACGCATCGCAGAACTTGGCGGCCCCGAGGCCTGCCGTGCTCAGGCATTCGGCCACACCCCGGCCCCCCAGACAGGTGACGCGCACCCTCTGGCGAACAATTCAGGAGGATAAGGAGAGAACATGCTACGGACGAACAGACGGACTTTCATTCAAGGCGCAACGGCTCTCGGTCTTGCATCCACGTTGCCACGTGCAGCATTTGCCCAGCCCACACGCGGCGGGCGTCTTCGTGCGGCCATGGGACACGGCAGCACCTCGGACAGTTTCGATCCGGCACTTTACAGCAACTTCTACATGCGCGCCCAGACCTTTGCCCGCAACAACATGCTGACCGAGATCGCGCCGGACCAAACGCTGCGTGGCGAACTTGCCGAGCGTTTTGAGGCAAACGCCACCGCCGATGTCTGGCGTTTCAAGATCCGTGAAGGGGTCGAATTTCACAACGGCAAGACCCTCACGCCCGAAGATGTCGTCGCCTCGATCGACTATCATCGCGTGGACGGGAGCAAATCGGCCGTAAAATCCAGCGCTGAGAGCATTGCTGAAATCTCGATTGACGGGCCTTGGGTCGTGATGACGCTTCACGAGCCGAACGCCGATTTTGCCTATCTGATATCGGATTTCCACTTTTCGATCTTTCCCTCAGAGAACGGCAAGATCGATTTTTCCGAAGGTGTGGGCACCGGCGGTTACGTCGTGGAAAGCTATGAGCCGGGCGTGCGCACCGAGTTCAAGCGGTTCGCAAACTATTGGAAGCCCGACTCTGCCTATTTCGATGAAATCGAGCTTCTGACCGTTGCCGACAAGACTGCCAGGATCACGGCCATCGCCACCGGACAGGTGGATATTGCCGACCGGATTGATGCCACAACGGCAAGCCGGGTCGAAAGTGCGTCCGGTGTGCGCCTGTTCCGCACCTCGGGACCGCAGCATTTCTCGTTCGCCATGAACGTGACGCAGGACCCCTTCACTGACCGCAATGTCCGGCTGGCGCTGAAATACGCGGTCAACCGCGAAGAAATGGTCGAAAAGATCCTTGGCGGGTATGGTTCGGTAGGGAACGATCACCCGATCCCGAGTTCGTCGCCCTATTTCAATGTGGATCTTGAGCAGCACAGCTATGATCCCGACCGGGCACGCTTTCACATGAAAGAGGCCGGTCTGGACAGCATTTCGACCGAATTACATGCGGCTGATGCCGCCTTTACCGGCGCAGTCGACGCCGCCACGCTTTACAGCGAAAGCGCCCGTGCGGCGGGGATCGACATCAAGGTCGCCCGTGAACCGAATGATGGGTATTGGAAGAACATTTGGCGGAACAAGCCCTGGGCTGCTTCATTCTGGAGTGGTCGGTCCACCGCCGACGCGATGTTCTCGCTGACTTATGCCAGCGGCGCGCCGTGGAACGAGACCGCTTGGAATAACGAAAGATTCGATAAAATCCTGATCGCCGCCCGTGGCGAACTGGATGAGGGAAAGCGCCGAGAGATGTATCACGAGATGCAGAAACTGGTGCACGACGAAGGTGGTGCGGTCGTTCCGATGTTTGCGGATTACATTGTCGGCCTGCGGGATACCGTCGCAACGCCCGAGGTGACGGGCAACAACCTTGACCTCGACGGGCTGCGTTTTCTCGAACGGTGGTGGATGGCCTGATCGGCTGGACCGCGAATGCAAACAAGTGCGGGCGCCGTATGACCACGGCGTCCGCACAACAGTTTCGAGATGGGCTTAGACATGAATCCGATACTCATACTGATCGCCAAGCGGCTTGGCCTGGGGCTGTTGACGCTCTGGTTTGTATCTTTTGGCGTGTTTTTCGCCATCGAGGCTTTGCCGGGCGATACAGCCGAGGCGATCCTCGGTCAGTCGGCGACACCCGAAACGGTGGCCGCGTTGCGTGAGGAGCTTCATCTGAATCAACCGGCTCTGCTGCGGTACTGGAACTGGCAGATCGCCGTTCTGACCGGAGATTTCGGAACGTCGCTGTCCAATGGCCGTCCGGTGTCCGAGTTGATCGGGACACGTTTGGGCAACACGATGTTTCTTGCGGGCATGGCGGCGCTGATCTCGGTGCCCCTGGCACTTTGTCTGGGCTTGCTTGCCGCCCTGTGGCGGAACTCGCTCTTTGACCGGCTGATCAATGCTGTGACGCTGACGTCCATCTCCATGCCCGAGTTCTTCATCGGCTATGTGTTGATATTCGCATTCGCGATCCGGGCGGGCATCCTGCCGCCGATGTCGGCGATTTCTCCGACAATGGGCCTGCCGGACCGGATCGTGTTCACGATCCTGCCGGCGTTGACGCTTACCCTTGTCGTTGTTGCCCATATGATGCGCATGACCCGTGCGTCTTTGGTGAACCTGCTGTCGCTGCCTTATGTTGAAATGGCCCGGCTGAAGGGCGCGCGCGAAATGCGGGTCATCCTGTTCCACGTTCTGCCGAACGCTCTTGGGCCCATCGTCACGGTGATCGCCTTGAACCTGGCCTATCTCATCACCGGCGTCGTGGTCGTCGAAGTGGTGTTCGTCTATCCGGGGTTGGGGCAGTTGCTGGTCGACAGCGTGTCGAGCCGGGATCTGCCGGTGGTACAGGTGTCCTGCATGATCTTTGCCTCGGCTTACATCCTGTTGAACCTGACCGCCGATGTTATCGCTATCGTCTCCGACCCTCGGCAGTTGCACCGGACATGAGTATGAAAACCAGCCTTGCAAATATCCGCCAAGTTCCGCCGACGGCCCTGTTCGGGATCGTCATCGTTATCCTTTACATCGTTCTGGCGATCCTGACGCCAGCCCTTACGCCCTATTCCCAACGCGAGATCGTCGGCGGCGCATTCCTGCCATGGACAACGGCACACCCGCTGGGCACCGACAGTCTGGGCCGCGACATGCTTACCCGGCTGCTTTACGGCGGGCGCAATACGCTGGGCATCGCCTTTGTCACCACCATTCTTGCCTTTGCGATCGGCATGGCTGCCGGGCTTGTCGCGGTGACGGTCGGCGGATGGCTTGAACCGATCCTGTCGCGCATTGTCGACATGCTGATGTCGATTCCGCAACTGATCTTCAAACTGTTCCTGTTGTCGATCTTTGGCACATCCATCCCGACCCTGATCCTGGTCATCGCCGTGCTGGATTCGACGCGAGTGTTTCGTCTGACCCGCGCGGCGGCCAGTTCAATCGCCGTTATGGATTATGTCGAGGCGGCGCGTCTGCGCGGTGAAGGCCCCTGGTGGCTGATGACGCGCGAGATTTTACCCAACATCACAGCGCCACTGATCGCCGAATTCGGGCTTCGCTTTTGTTTCGTCTTTCTCGCCATCGCGGCGCTGTCGTTTCTTGGGCTGGGCATTCAGCCACCGCTTGCGGACTGGGGATCAATGGTGCGGGAAAACGCGACCCTGATCACGTTCGGAGATATCACCCCGCTGATCCCCGCGGCTGCGATCGCGGTTCTCACGATCTCGGTCAATTTCATCGTCGACTGGATGCTTCACAAATCAACGGGACTGAAGGAATGAGTGATCCGACCGCCTTGCTGAAACTACGCGACCTGAGACTGGACGGGCAGGGTGCGTCCGGCACGACCCACATCCTGCGCGGCATCGATCTTGATCTGGCCAAGGGCGAAGTCCTCGGCGTGATCGGTGAAAGCGGTGCGGGAAAATCCTCGCTCGGGCTTGCCGCCATGGGCTTTTGCCGGAACGGCTGCCGGTTTGCCGGAGGTTCCGCAAACTTCGACGGAAACGAATTGATCGGTGCGCGTCCTGCGGTCCTGTCGGGGCTGCGCTCCACCCGGATCGCCTATGTCGCGCAATCGGCTGCGGCAAGCTTTAATCCGGCGTGGCGGTTGATCGACCAGTAATGCGAATTTCCTGTCCTGCGTGGCCTTATGGATCGCAAAGCAGCCGAGAAAGACGCGATAGAGATTTACGAACAACTGCGGTTGCCCAACCCCAAAGAGATCGGCTTTCGCTATCCGCATCAGGTGTCGGGCGGTCAACTTCAGCGGGCAATGACGGCAATGGCCATGTCGTGCCGCCCGGACCTGATCATATTCGATGAGCCGACGACGGCGTTGGACGTGACCACCCAGATTGAAGTCCTCTCGGCGATCCGTAGCGCGGTGAATGAACTGGGCACTGCCGCCCTCTACATCACCCACGATCTTGCAGTTGTCGCACAGATGGCGGATCGGATCATGGTCATGCGCCATGGCGAGGTCGTGGAAGAGGCCGCGACCGGGACCATGCTCGATGCCCCGCGAGAGGCGTATACCAAATCGCTCTGGGCGGTCCGCAACATCCGCCCCCCCGCCAAACCACTGCCGCCGACTGACACTTCGCCCTTGATGCAGATCAGCAACGTGACCGCAGGTTATGGGAGCAACGACACCGCCTTACAGGATATCGGATTCGATGTTCATGCCGGGCGCACCCGTGCCGTCGTCGGCGAAAGCGGATCGGGAAAATCCACAGCCGCCCGTGTGATTGCCGGCCTGCTGCCCCCGCGCAGCGGCGAGGTGCGTCTTGATGGTCAACTTCTTCCGCCCGACTATCGCAAGCGCAGCCGGGATCAGTTGCGTAAGGTACAGTTGATTTATCAGATGGCCGATACCGCCCTGAATCCCCGTCAACGGATAGGCGATATCATCGCCCGCCCGGTTTCGTTCTATGCCGGTCTGCGCGGCCGCGCCCTGCGCAAGCGGGTGCGGGAAATCCTTTCGGATATCGAGCTTGATCCAGACACTTACATGGACCGCAGCCCCGCAGAGCTATCGGGCGGACAGAAGCAACGCGTCGGCATCGGGCGTGCGTTGGCCGCCGAACCCCAATTCATCATCTGTGATGAAGTCACGAGCGCGCTTGACCAGATCGTCGCGGAAAACATCCTGACGCTGCTGCAACGGGTGCAGCGCGACTATGGCCTGAGCTATATGTTCATCACGCACGACCTTTCGACGGTGCGCGCCATTGCCGACGATGTCACCGTCATGCAACGCGGCAAGATCGTCGAGCAGGGGACAGCAACGCACATTCTTGAGTGTCCGCAGCACGAGTACACTCGTAAACTGCTTGCCTCCGTGCCTGAAATGGACCCCGACTGGCTTTCAAAACAGGTCAGTGGTGTCGATAGTATTGTGTAGTCTCAGGTTCTGGTCTCTTTCGAGCAATGTTTGCGATGAAGGAGACGAGAACCGGCAACGAGATACACCGTCGAGCCTCGCCGTGATGCAGTGAGGATCGCAAACAACTGATCGCCAAGCTGGTCAATGGCCTGTGCTGTCAAAGCGCCGTCCGTGATGTCACAGCCGATCAAACCTTCGCGCGCCGCACAGGCCTTGGACCGGTCCAGTCGATCACCCGGCTGCACCGCTAGGTGCAGTAGGACGTCATGACAACGGGCAGCAATGACCAACCCGTCGCGACAAGGCCGGTCCAGCCTGTGGCATGACTGACGAAGCTGACGAAGTTTGAGGACGAAGCCAGACGCGGATGGTACAGTGCCGCAAGCAGGATCGCCTGGAGCAAGACGGCAACTGTATAGGCCATGATGAGCAGGAGCCGGGGCATCGGAAGGCCCAAAGCCGCACCTTCAATGCCGTGCCCGCAGATCAGGCCATGCAGCCCATAGATTGCACTGAACGCCGCCAGCCATACCAGAGGGGCGATCAGGATGCGTATCAGGTCCGTCATGAGGCGAGACCCGGCAGATGCCCGGCCAGCAGGACGAGCGTGCCGACCACCGAGAGATAGCCAACCCACAGGCCGACAATGGTAAACTCGGCCCGACGCATCGACGAGGTAAAACCGTGCAGGACACGCGCGATCAGGAAGCTTGCCATCAATGCTCCAAGCACCGCGTGAAACAGCCCGTAGCTACCGAGCACGAACAGCGTTGCGCCGTAGGCATGTGCCTCGGGCGACGGTGTTCGGGCCATCATCGCAGCGCATGCAACAGCAACCGCGAGCGCACCTGCAAGGGTCAGAACAAGGCCGGGCAACGGGCTGCCGTTCCGGCGATTTACAACAATCGCATGGCCGATTGCAAAGCAGCCAAGAGCCGCGCCCAGAATGCCAAAGCCCAACTCGACCGGTGACGCCACGAACCAGGCGGGCGGCGGCCATCCCGGCGCGACGGTCCATAAAAACGCAAAGCCGAACAGGAGCGAGCCGAAGAAGGTGGCGTTGGCGGTCAGAAGGAACACTGTTCCCCACCACCCGGGCGAATGGTCGGTCATGGCGGCGTTAGGGAGTGTGATGCCATGTCCCACCGGCAGCGCATCCAGATCTTCCTTGCGGCCCAGCACCCAGACCCACCGCCAAGCGAGATACGCGACACCGGCCACGGCAAGCGGAACGGTCCAATAGAATTTCAGCAGCAGCGACAGGAAGAACAGGCCAGTGACAGCAGACATGATGATCGGCAGACGCGTGTTGGTAGGATAGAGCACATGCATATCTGGCCTGCCGCTGGCCACATCCACTGTCAGCGTTTCACGCCAGCCGTGGCGAGGCGTCGCCAGATACCCTTCGCCCCGTGCCAGTTGCACGGCGAGGTCCGGGGTGTCGGCAAGGGGCTCGCGGCTGGTCACATGGGGCAGGCTGGCGAAATTATAGGCAGGCGGCGGGGTTATCATGGCCCATTCCAGCGTGCCCGCCTGCCAGGGATTGCGTCGCCCCCGGGCGGCAGTCAGCGCGTGCAGGATCACGTCGATCAGGATCATCCCGATGCCGATGGCAAGAACGAAGCTGCCCACCGATGAAATCAGGTTGATCGCGGTCCACCCGTCCTCGGGCGCATAGGTCGGGATGCGCCGCCGCTGGCCCAGCAGCCCCACCCAGTGCATCGCCAGAAACGTGACATGAAAGCCGATGAAGACAAGGGCAAAAGCCAGCTCGCCCAGATGAAAGAACCGCCGCCGTCCGGTGAAATGCGGCAGCCAGTAATACACCCCGGCGAAGATCGGAAAGACAAAGCCGCCGAACAGCACATAGTGCAGGTGCGCCGTGATGAACGCGGTATCATGGGCCTGCCAATCGAAGGGTACCACGGCCACCATCACCCCGGTCAGCCCGCCAATGACGAAGGTGGCGAAGAACCCAAGGATGTGAAGCATCGGTAAGCGCAGCTCTGGCCGACCTTTCCAGATCGTGCCGATCCAGGCAAAAATCTGCACACCCGTCGGCACGGCAACCAGCGTTGACGCCGCCGAGAAAAAGGCCAGTCCCATATGCGGAATGCCAGTGGTGAACATATGATGGACCCACAGACCGAATGACAGGAAGGCCAGCGACACCGCCGCTGCAACGATCCAGCCATATCCCAACAGCGTGGTGCGACACATCACCGGCAGAACGGTCGAGATCACGCCCGCCGCAGGCAGAAAAATAATATAGACCTCGGGGTGACCGAACAGCCAGAACAGGTGCTGCCAAAGCAGGCTGTCGCCGCCCAGTTCGGCCTGAAAGAACGGCAGGCCGAAGGCGCGCTCGACCTCCAGCAGGATCGAGCCGAGGATCAGCGGGGGAAACCCGGTCAGGATCATCAGCGCCGTGATCAGCGCATACCAGGCAAAGATTGGCATCTTGTCCAGCGACATCCCCGGCGCACGGTATTTCAGGATTGAAACCGTAATCTCGACCGCGGCGGCGATGGCCGAAATCTCGACAAAGGTGATGCCTATCAGCCAGAAGTCGGTGTTGATTCCCGGCGAATAAAGCGGGCCGCTCAGCGGCGGATACATGAACCATCCGCCATCCGGTGCAATGCCGAGCACCATGGCCACAAGCAGCATCGTTCCGCCAAAAACGTAGCACCAGAAGCCATAGGCAGTCAGGCGCGGGAAGGCGAGATCGCGTGTGCCAAGGAGTTTCGGCAAAAGGTAGATCGCCAGCCCCTCGAACGTCGGAATGGCAAACAGGAACATCATGATGGTCCCGTGCATGGTGAAGATCTGGTTATAGATCTCTGGCCCCGCAAAGGCCGATTGTGGCGTCGCCAGTTGGGCGCGGATCAGCATCGCTAGCAGGCCGCCGATGATGAAAAAGAAAAACGCGGTGACCAGAAACATCCGGCCCAGATCGGTGTGGTTCACGGTCGAGAACCAGCCGCGCCATCCCGGCTCGGACGCCCAGATCGCGGTCAGCTTTCGATGGCGCTCTAGGGCATTCATTCCGTATCACCTTTTAGAAATGCATCCCATCCCGCCGCATCATGGGCGGTGACCGAGAAAGTGAATCGGTCATATCCAGCACCGCTGAATTCGGCGCTGATCCCGGCATAGGTGCCGGGCGCGTCCGCCTCGATCCGCAGAGTGTTAACGCGCCCCGGTATCGCGTCAAGTTTGCCCGCCAGTCGCGGCACCCAGAAACTGTGGATGACATCGGCGGTGGTGATCGCTACGTCGACAGGTCGACCGGCCGGGATATGCAGAATGTCTTGGGTCGTGCGCCCGGGTGCATCCTCATAGCTGAACGTCCAAACCCAGCGACGGCCCTCAGCGCCGACGCGGGCCACGTCGTCACCCCCTCGGGGCAACAGTCGCTCTCCGATGACAAGGCCATAGACAAGCAGCG
>Ga0307487_1001566_pt1 | contig 15948 bp, 12 predicted proteins | sample CBIW12metaG_FD_203665 | JGI IMG/M metagenome (GOLD analysis project Ga0307487, IMG submission 203665) | Sea-ice brine microbial communities from Beaufort Sea near Barrow, Alaska, United States - CBIW 1.2 | ecosystem: Environmental > Aquatic > Marine > Coastal | place: USA: Alaska | collected... | reverse complement strand
ATACTGGGTTTCCAAAGGTTTCCCGGAAACGACAACGAACGGAGCAACTATCGGTATGCACTTGCGCGTACGCTTCGCGGAATAGGAGTTGCTGGACTCCTGATTGTTGGGACGGCCTTCCTTCTTGGGCGAACTGAGGAGGCCGCTGCTTTTGCTGGCTGGGGGATGGGCCTAGCTGCCAACCGGCTGGTGTCCACTGCGTGGCTAATGTGGGGTCGGCCTTGGCAGTATGCATGGAATCTAATGGCTGGCACCGGTTTCAGAACCGCAGTTCTGCTCGTGCTGATTCTTGCTGGCTGGAGCCCACTGCTCAGTTTGGGAGCGGCCGGGATGGCTTCCGGTGTTGCCGCGCTCGTACTCAGCCCGAGAATTCTCCTGCTGAAGAGGACACCAAGCACGAAGCCCTGGCCGTTCAGATTCGGAATCCACCTAGCGCTGGCCTCCCTCGCATACACAATTCTCACAAGCGGCAATCTGATTGTGTTGGCGGCATTCGCCTCAACCGATCTAGTCGGCAAGTATGCTGCGATGGCCCAGATTGCGGCGCTGACTTCGGCTGCAGTGTTGGGCTTGCTCACGACCGTTGCGTACCCACGACTGAGGATGGCGTGGGATAGAGGCGATCACGCGGCGGTGCACAAAAGCCTGAGGACACTTCAATTTGTATGCCTTCTGGTCGCGTCTCTTGCAACGTTCGCGACGTATGTCGCAGATCACTATCTCCTAAAACTCGTGCTGCCCGACAACTTTGTAGACGGCAGAGTACTTGCCCCACTCACCGTCGCTACGGCATTTGCAACCATGGGCATGGTCGCCAGTTGGCAGCATCAGTTCGAACTCCAGGCGGCACGCGTCGCAAGAGGGACGGCCGTCGCTGCGATCGCAGGGTTACTGATTACACTCATCCTTACGTTCGAGTTCCAGGAGCGAGGCGCAGCTATCGGAGCAGCGCTGGGCTTTCTGGCGTACTTCTTCGTTATGAGTCCGCGCGCGCGAACCTCGAAATCTACCCTGGGTTTAGCCGTAATTGCGCTCGCAGTTTCGTCGAGCCCAGCGCTATTTCCGTCTCTTCCAAGCGACGCAGTTGCATCTCTGGCCATGCTTCTGGCAGTCGTCGCTTGTCTTCTCGCAGTAAGGACTCTCCGTGCAAGAACAGTTTGATCTTGTGTTTTGGCAGAATGCCCCGTCAATTCATCAAGCGCCGCTTATGAGGGCACTGACTTCTAATCTTTCGAAGCGTGTCCTTGTCGTGGTGCCTGAAGCGGTGTCACATCGCCGACGTGCCATGGGGTGGGGCGAGATTGATTACGGAGGAGCCAAAATCCTCGTTGAACGGTCCCCAGACGCCCGATTGGAGATAGTTGAGGCGACTCGAAACGCTGCCGCGCACATCTTCTCGGGACTTGGAGCGCATCCCGAAATCACACAACTGATGATGGCATTAGCGCGCGGGCATCACAACCACATTGCGGTCATTACAGAGCCGTGGGATCCGCGAGGGAACCTCGGTAGACTGCGAGCGCTCAGATTTCGCCTTCAGCGCCTCCGGCTCCCCAAGGTCGACACCCTTTTTGCTTGCGGACGGTTGGCTGCGCAGCAGTTTGTTTCCATTGGCACCGAGCGAAGTACAGTCGCCCCCTTCGGGTACTTCGTCGATGGGGCGGTGGGAGCGTTGAGTCCCCGCAGGGATGATGATCACAATTTCATTTTCGTCGGGACCTTTACGGACAGGAAAGACCCCGAGACCCTTCTGCGCGCCTTGGCGCTGACGTCGTTGACCGGCTGGAAGCTCACAATGATTGGGGACGGCCCGCTAAGGGCCAGAAGTATTGATCTGGCGAAGGACTTGAATCTAGACCAGCGAGTTACGTTCGTGCGCAGCATGACAAATGACGCAGTCTTGAATTCCATTGCGTCCAGTGATGCGTTGATCCTTCCGAGCAAGTATGACGGTTGGGGCGCCGTCGTGAGCGAGGCGTTGATGGCTGGCACGCCAGTGATCCTGACCCGCGAGTGTGGCGCCTCAGATCTTGTTCGATCTGGTCTGCAGGGTTCGATATTCGAAGCCTCACAGCCGGCCCAGCTCGCCGAGGCGCTCAGCAAGTTGTTGCGTGCGGGTCCAGCCACCATCGAAGATCGTATTCATCTACGTGACTGGGCCGAGGCGACAATCTCGCCTCGGGTCGCGGCACAGTACTTGTGGGAAAATGTCACCCGTTCCCAAAAGAGTCCTACGTCACCGGCTCCTTGGCGAGCATCCCCATGAGGACTCCGGAACCGGGAACACCAGAGTCGCGTGCCGCGAGATCTCAGATCGGCGTTCGAGAATCAGTGTGTCGTTTTGCGCCAAAAGTCGGGATGGTGATAGCCACCGCCGCGCTGGCTTGGCTAGCTGCTGCTTCCGGGCCGGGCTGGGTTCTGCCGATCCTGACCTTGTTAGGTTGCCTGGCGCTGGTGCTGCTAAGCCCGTCCCTCCGAGCTATTGCCCCATTCTCAGCCGGATTGCTCCTGATTTTATCTTCCTCTTTTAGCCTCATTCCTGAAGGGTCCGCACTCATATCGACGGGGGTTCGCGTCATCGGACTCGGGCTTATCGCCCTTTCTGGGGCACAACGAGTGTCACGGAGTTCTGCATTTATAGCGGAGTGCAAGGCATCCACTCTGCAGATGCGCGTGTGGCTCCCGTGGTTGACTAGTTCACTATTGGTGTATTTGCTGCTCGCCGCAGCCTTTCACGGACAGTGGCTCAGCTTCGTCCTCTACCTCTCAGGTTTGGCGCTTCTCGTCGTCGCGATCGTCATAACGGCGACCCGCGTTCCCATCGAAACCGTGGCGAAGGCCGTCGTGTCGGCCCTAGCTATTCTCGCCGTGCTTTCGCTCATCTACGCTCTTGCGCTGCCGACTGAAGGTATCGAGGGTGGCAGGTTGCGCGGGCTTACCGGCAACGCAAATACCCTAGGGTTCTACGCTTTCCTCCTTGGATCGCTCGCCCTAATCGTAGTGCGACGATTCAGCGTCAAGGCGGCCTTGTTTACGCTCTCGGTCATCGTCCTTATCGGGACATCAAGCAGGGCCAGTGCCCTCGCTCTGACGGTCGTCGTACTTGGAGTGTTCCTAACCAGACGATCGGCCACAACGGTAATCGCCGTGTTCGGGCTGCTGATCGCGGGCGTGGTTCTGTCGATGGCTTGGCCTGACTCACTCGCAGTTCTCGACGGGCTCCTACGCGACAACAACTCCCGCTCGGGCTCCCTCGACGTTACCGCTGAAGCCTTTCGATCCTCGCCAATTGTTGGTGTTGGATTAGCCGCCGATCAACTCGTAATTGCGAGCAGTCCGCTTCGGGCCCTAGCTTACGCGGGTCTCGGTGGGTTGGTCTCGGTCATCGTTCTCTGGCTTTGCATTCTCGTTCCCTCGCGGAAAGTTGGCATCCCAGCTATCGGATTCGCCGTTGCAGCAATTGTGCACAGTTTGTTTGAGGGATGGCTACTCTCCCCGGTCAGCCCATTGCTACTGGTGTTTGTTTTCTCCTGGTGGGTCATCATTAGAACACCGCCGGCTTCACCAGTCGTAAGTTCAATCCGAAGACCCCACACCTCGCGCAGTCATCGAAAGGCGACACCCACATGAACAAAGATCGACCCGTCGCGGTGTTCGCCACCCTTTTTCCGCCAGCATATTTGGGCGGAGGCCCTATTCGTTCAACAGAAGCTCTGGTCCAAGCCCTTCCCGAGGGAATGCGTGTATGCGTTATGACGTCTGACCGGGATTTGGGTGGAGGGCGGTTGCCCGTCGCTGGCAATACCTGGACGAATCGCTTTGCCGCAAGCGTCTACTATGCATCGCTGGAAAAGCCAGTGAGATTGGTAGCCGCCCTCTGGGCGTTGCGTCGGAAACGTCCCGGAGTTCTGTACTTCAACAGTTTTTTCCACCCAACACTGACAATCTTGCCCCAACTTCTCTTTCGTTTGGGATTCTGGGGGAAGCCTATCCGGCTGCTTGCTCCCCGAGGGGAATTCGGCAGAGCCGCTCTAGGGCGTCGTGGGTTGAAGAAGCGCCTTTTCATCGTCGTCTTTCGGTTACTGTCGTTGCACAAACGAGTGTATTGGCACGCGTCGTCATCGCAGGAGGCCGCAGACATTCTTCAGATTTGGGGCCCGACGAGCCGTGTAATTATCAGTCAGAACCCGACCCTGCTTCCTGACGAAGCACAGTCGTTCGAGCAATCTGCAAGCGGTGAGATCGTGAAGGCGATCTTCTTAGGCAGAATTGTCGAACACAAGGGGCTCTTGATTGCGCTCAATGCGTTGTCTGACACGGTGAAGCCTTTCCGATTGGACGTATTCGGGGCAGAGGAGGATCCCGCCTACATGGCCCTTTGCAGAACTGCTGCGGCGTCCCTGCCCGATCATGTCCAGATCATATTTCACGGTCCAGCACGGCCAGAGACTGTTCGCCGGCATTTGGGAGAGCATGACCTGATGCTTATGCCGACCGCTGGCGAAAACTTCGGGCACGTTATCGCAGAATCCCTCTCTGTATCATGTCCCGTCATGTGCTCAGACAGTACTCCCTGGAATCAAACGCTAGAAAGTGGAGGCGGTTGGGTGATTCGAGAGAGATCATCGGCGGCGTGGTCCAAGGCCCTGGAAGGGTATCTAACGGAATCGCCAGGGCTGAGAGCGAAGCGACGGAGGAGCGCCGGTGACGCATATAACGTTTGGAAGAAGGGCGCAGCGGCTGACCATGTGTTCACTATGCTGGCAACCGCGACCGCTCACTTGTGAGGTTCACCATCCGCGGTCAGGGCCAGTTTCTGTCATCCTGGGCCAGTCGGCATCCGGGCTGGCCCTATGTCAATGGCCATTCCGAAGTGGGCGTTTTCTAGCCAACGTCGCAAAGCTCGCTCAAATTTGAGCCTTTTTCGGCGTGCGTTGGCCCTACGTGTCACCGTTGGGTGAGGCCAGTAGCTCAGAGCAAGTCCGCCGTTTGACGTAGGGCGAGAATCAGGAATCATCATCATGTCCAGTCCGTCTTTGAGCGCAGTGCGCGACGATAGTCATATGAGTAGTCCCGGACCCCGAGCTGGTGGTCCGACCTCGAGAAGGTCGTTCACCCCAGCGCAGAAGCTTGCGTACCTCGCCGCGTATGACACGGCCATCAAGAACAACGAGGGCGGCGCGTATCTGCGCACCGAGGGGTTGTACTCCTCGCAGATCACGGAGTGGCGAAAGCTGCGTGATGCCGGTGTCCTCGCGGGGAAGAAGCCCGGCGAGAAGGTTGGCAGGTTGACTCCAGAGCAAGCGGAAATCGCTCTGTCAATGGCCAATCCGAACTGCCCACTGGCGGCCAGTAGAAATGCCCGCTGGTGGCCATGAAAACTGCCCAGTCATGGCCAACAGATCTGCCCACCAGGGGTTGGTGGCGTTGGCCATGTGTGGGAGCGGGTTAGGTCATCGGGGTGACGCCCTTCCCGGCGAGGGCCTCGGTGAGGCGGATCGATTCGCCTGTGGTTTGGCAGACGTGAGCGTGATGCAGCAGCCGGTCAACGGTCGCCGTCGCGAGGGTTTTGGGCATGAGCTCATCAAACCCAGCGGGGTGCAAATTTGAGCTGACCGCGATGGACCGTTTTTCATAGGCAGCGTCGACGAGGCGATAGAGCCCTTCAGCAGCGTCCGTGCCGACCGGGAGCAGGCCGATGTCATCGACCACGATCAAGTCGGCGCGGAGGATGCGGGTGACGACTCGGGTGACGCTGTCATCGGATCGGTGGGCGCGCATCAGGGCGCCGAGGTCCTCGAGCCGAAACCACGCCACTCGCATGCCGGCCTCGACCACTTGCTGCCCCAACGCCTCGAGGAAGAACGTCTTCCCGGTGCCGGAAGGCCCGCAAACGACGACATTCTCCTTCCGCCCGATCCACTCCAGGGTCCGTAGCGCCTGCTGTGTGGGCAAGGGGATGGAGGACGCGGCGGGGTCCCAGGTATCGAAGGTCTTCCCGGTCGGGAACCCGGCGGCTTTGCGCCTGGTGGCGAGCATGGACCGAGACCGCCCGGAGACTTCCTCGACGAAGAGCGCTTTGATGACCTCGACTGGTTCCCAGCGTTGGGTGCGGGCGGTGATGATCAGTTCCGGTGCCAGGGCGCGGGCGTAAGGCATCTTCAACTGCCGCATCAACGTCTCCAGATCCGCGGGCAACGGCGGCGCCGTCGTCGGGACCGGGCTCATGCGCTTTCCTCCAGCTCAGTGTCGCTCGCAGCGGTGGCGGGTGGCGTGCCGATTGCGGCCCAGCCGCTGGTGCCTTGGGTGAGGGACCGGGTTTCGCTGGCCGCGTGGGTGCTGGTGCGGGTGCCGGCGGCGTTGAGGATGGAGGCGAGGTCCTTGTTCGCGAACCGGCCGTGGATCGCCGCGGTGCCGAGGGCTTGGTCGACGTCGGCTTGCCCGGCGATCTTCGCCAACGCGACTGCCTCTGCCATCTTCACATTCATCCGCGTGGTGCCGACTGCTGCTGCTTCGAGCAGCCAGGTGCGCGCTCCCGCGCCGATGGCCAGGAACTCCCGCTCGGCCGCGTTGCGGGCCTTCACCGCGTAGTCGCCGGGGATGCGGGGGCTGTGGTCGGGGAAGTGCGCATCAGTAATCATCGGGCTTCCCGGGCGAGCGCGCCGGTGCCGGGCGACTTCGACCGGCCCGTCGCTGCCGTGGTGAACGATGACGATCTGCTCGTCACTGCCGACGCCATGACTGCGAACGAATACGCGGGCGCCGAGCAGATAGGACGGGACGGAGTACTGCCCATTCTCGAACGTCACCATCGGCGTGTTGTCCGGAACGGTCCGAGACAACCCGAACGCGACGGTGTGAGCGGTGTCGGGGATGCGGTGCAGCCGCGGCGTCTCCTCGAGCAGCATCGCGTGGGGCTTGCGCCTGGTGGCGCGGTGCTCCCTGTTGTTCACCTCGTCCATGAAGGCCTGGCAGGCCGCTTCGACCTCCGCGAACGACGAGTACTCGGGCCGCAGGTTCGTGTCTTTCGGAACGATGTCGGCCTTGGCGACCTTCACCGACGACTCCGACCCGCCCTTCGTCGCCGGGTCCGCCGGCTGGCACGTCAACACGGTGATGGCGTAGTGCCGGGCGAAATCCACCGTCTGCTGGTTGCGCACCGGAACCCCGGCGATATGCGAAACGGTCACGGTCTTCTCGTTGTCGGTGAGCACATAGGTCGGCGCACCACCGAGGACCCGGAACGTGCGATCCAGGGCCGCGAACACTGTCGGTGCCGTCCGATCCCGCAGCGCGATGACGATACGGAACCGCGACCACGCCAACCACGCGACGAACAGGACTGTCTTGCGGCCGTCGATGACGGGGCCGTCACCAAAGTCATACTGCAACCACTGACCTGGCTCGGTCACCCAGGGGCGGTGCACCCGAACGTGCCCGAGGCGGTAAGCGGCGCGGACCTGCGCGATGGCGCGGCGGGTGGAACGCTCCGACCCGGGGTAGCCGAGGGCCAGGAGCTTGTCGTGGGCCTTGTCCGCACGGATCTTCCCTTTGGAGGCTTCGATCCACTCCTCGATCTTGGGCAAGAACTGGTCGGTGATGCGGCCGCGGTAAGCCGGTTCCGCGATCGGTTGTCCGGCATCGCGAGCGGCAACGTGCCGCGCGACGGTGTGATGAGAGCAGCCCGTAATTTCTGCAGCAGCGCGCAAAGACCGTGTCAGATCGTAAGCAGCGAGTATTTCCATGATTTCTCCGTCAAACTTCATTCGGGCCTCTTCCTGGGCGATTTGATGCGTCTTAGACACCGCAATCAAACCCCAGGAAGAGGCTCCCGCCGCTTAAGCAGTCGGGTTCAGAACAAGAAGTGGGCAGATCTCATGGCCACCAACGGGCAGTTCTCATGGCCGTCAGTGGGCAGTTCCGTGGCCGCCTATGGGCAGCTTGGCATGGCCGCTAACATCGCTCGGCTGCGTCGCCAGTTGAGCACGACTGAGCAGCGCCTGGAGACGACGGGGGTGGCGTTGGAGATCATGTCAAAAATGCACGAGCTACTCGAAAGTCTTTCGAAGAGCTCGCGGGACGAAAAACCGCACACGAAGCCGTAATGACCGCCTACCGCGAACTGGCCAGCCGAGGGATCTCGACTCGCGTCGCGGCCAACCTGGTCGGGATACCTCGAGCGACCGCCACCCGGAAACGACGCATTCCCGTGCCTCGGCTGGCGACGATTCCGGCGAACAAGATCGGCGGCGAGGGCCGCCGCGAGATCCTCGACGTCGTCAATTCGAAGCCGTTCGTGGACCTGCCGCCGATCCAGATCTACGCCCAACTGCTCGACGCGGACACGTACTTGTGCTCAATATCAACGATGTACAGGGTGTTGAACGAGAACTTGCAGGTCAAGGACCGCCGTCGCCTGGCACGTCATCCAGCCCGGGCGATCCCGGAGCTGACGGCCACGGGACCAGGCCAGGTACTCAGCTGGGATATTACGAAACTCGCCGGCCCGGTCAAGGGCAAGTACTTCGATGCTTACGTGATGATCGATATCTACTCCCGCTACATCGTGGGCGCGTACGTGCATGCGTCGGAATCGGGCGAGCTGGCGGTGGAGATGATGAAGGAGATCTTCGGCGTTCACGGTGTCCCGCAGGTCGTTCACGCTGACCGCGGCACGTCGATGACATCCAAGACCGTCGCGGCGTTGCTGTCTGATCTGGAGGTCACCAAGTCGCATTCGAGGCCTCGGGTAAGTAATGATAATCCCTACTCGGAGGCGTGGTTCAAGACCCTGAAATTCGCGTCAACGTTCCCCGAACGCTTCGGCTCCCTCGCCGACGCGAAGACGTTCATGGCCTCGTTCGTCGACGGATACAACCACGAACATCGCCATTCCGGGGTCGGCCTCAACACGCCAGCAGACGTTCATTTCGGCCTCGCAGAAGCGAAGGCCGTGGCACGGGCGGCGACGCTGGACGCGGCACGCGCACGCTTCCCAGAACGATTCAGCACGAACCAAACACCAAAGATCCTATCCATTCCGACGACGGCATGGATCAACAAACCAGCCGACAAACCCATCGAGAATGAAGGGCTCGAACTAGCCGCTTAGACTCCCGCTGGCCTCATTCACCTTGACAAATTCCGCAGGGATCAGAGATGTCGACCCACAAGTCATTCACCACTGCGACAGACATGCTGGTGTATTTCTGCGACCCGGCCAGCCCCTGGCAGCGGGGCTCGAACGAGAACACCAACGGTCTCCTGCGCCAGTATTTCCCGAAGGGAAGCGACCTGTCGGTTTATGGCCTCGAGGATCTGGAACGGGTCGCGCAGGAATTGAACGGCCGACCCCGCAAAACGCTCGGCTGGGACACCCCGGCAGAGCGCTTCCGTGATCTACTAATCAGTACTTAATCAGCGCGGTGTTGCAACGACAGATGGAATCCAAGCTACCTTCACGGCGCTCAGCGAATTTCCCCAGTCCTGCTCGTCGAAGCTCCCCAGGTCGAGTGGTTAGACTAGCGCAGGTTTGCGCCCGTTGTCACGCGGCGTATTTGGGACTGTTCCCTACTCACCGCTTCGACCAGTGACCCCGAAGGTCAAAACACCGGCCCCCAGAAGCGCAAATACTCAGTTGCGACGACCGATGGAGCCCAAGCGGCGATACTGGCCCTCTTTTCAGTCGGCGCTAACATCAGCCTAACGACGCGCCCTCTACGTCCCCTCGACTGCACCGCCAATTGCGAAGAGCCCATTCGCCGATCGCTGGCTGCCCGCACTGCTTGACACGCATCATGGAGGGGCGTCCACTTCGAAATCGACGTTCCTTGTGTCCTTCTCAATGCAGTATGGGGATGCTCTAGGAGCCAGCGGTCGCCTAGAGCCTTTCGCTCTCGGAGGACGATAGCCTATTGCGAGTGTCCAGGACGGGGATCGTCGCCTCGTTTAGGACCTGCAGATCGAAATCATCATGATCGGTAATAAGGACAGCAACATCTGCCTTCAAAAGGGACTCAGAATCTAATGCGACTTTCTCGACCCCTGAGGGCCACCGGCCGTCTTCAACATGAGAGTCGACGGCCACTATCGAAGCGCCATATTCGTGTAGTAATTCGATTAGCCGTATGGATGGAGATTCTCTGATGTCACCAGTGTTCTTCTTATAGGCAAGTCCTGCAACGAAAACGGTGGAACCGTTGAGCGCTTTACCTTTTGTGTTGAGAATCGCCATGAGCCGTTGAACGACGTAGTCCGGCATATGATCGTTAATGTCATTGGCCAACTCAACGAACCTGAAATTCTGACCCAATTTTCGTCGTACCTGCCACGAGAGATAGCTTGGGTCTACGGGCAGGCAATGTCCGCCGACGCCGGGGCCTGGCGTGAACTTCATATACCCGAATGGCTTCGTGGCTGCGGCATCGATAGATTCCCAGATATTCACCCCAAGTTGGTTCGCAAAGATGGCAAGTTCGTTTACGAGGGCTATGTTCACGTGACGAAACGTGTTTTCGAGTAGCTTGGTGAGTTCGGCTTCCTTCGTACCCCCAACCGGCACGGTCGTATGGACCAGTAGGTCATAGAACCCTTGCACTGCGCCAAGGGAAGCCGGATTGATGCCGGAGACGACTTTCGGCGTCTCCACGAATCCCCACACCTTATTCCCGGGGTCGATTCTCTCGGGGGAATAGCCCACGAAGAAGTCTTCACCCGCAATGAGACCGGAACCCTTTTCGAGAATGGGAATGAGCAGTTCTTCGGTCGTGCCAGGGTAGGTAGTTGATTCCAGCACAACCGTTGCGCCGGGGGTCACTCGACTCGACAACGACGCACCCGAGCTCTCGATGAAAGAGAGGTCCGGAAGGGTCTCGCGTAGAGGCGTCGGCACAGTGATGACTGCCACACCAAAATTTTCGATGTCGTCGTAGTCCGTCGTCGGGAGATACCGTCCCGAGGCCAGCGCAGCCGCTAACTCGTCGTGGGAGATGTCGTCGACGTACGAGATGCCTGACTTGAGGCTGGCAATTCTGGTGATGTCGAGATCAATGCCCACGACGGTGAAACCCACGGCCACGGCGCGCATTGCTACTGGGAGTCCAACATATCCCTGCCCAACGATTACTACCTTGCGATCTTTTTGCACGCTATCTCACTGTCCCTGATTATCTCGGGTCGTCAGTGTTGATTCCCCCAACATTAAAAGTATCAGTCAGAATGAATTGTGCAGCTCTTGATGGGGAGTTTGATGGGGCGCATGCAGACTGTATGGTCGTCGGCCCTGTCGTGGGGCTGATCACCGTTTTGGTGCGAGATCCGTTGCGCACGTTCGAGTCGTCGCGCCCATCGGGCAAACGGTTCTTCTCATGACCAAGGTGCTGGATCTTTCCTTGCTCAGTGCTGTCTCCAGAAATGATTTCGTGAACTGGCCCAGCAGCCGGTCAGGACCGTCCAGAACCAAGCACTGTTCCTCGCCCAGGCACACCCATTCCTTCGCCGCCACCGCCTCACGGGCGTAGTCTGCTTCGTCACAGCATCGGGGCAGCTTTCCGGGCAGACCCACGTGCAGCGACTCAGGGCGGAAACACCGTTTAGGAGACAGTCCCGGCGATTGAGAAAGGAGCATCAGACCCGGTATGGGAAGCCAGGACGTGAAGTGAGGTGCCGAGTTGAAGGCTCCTAATACCTGACAATGCCAATGCAGTTTCGGGCTCGGGCAGGGTGTAACGCCCACCACGAAACTGCTGGTTGACTCTTCTCATGGGAACACATCGCAAGGGCAAGCGCGGCAAGGTGGGAAGAAGTCGCGCCCACAGATTTTGGCTCGGGATATTTCTTGGAATCATCGTTGTGTTGGTCGGCGCCACGGTCTGGGTGGGGGCTCAAACTCTTGCGGCCAAGTCGGAACTGGAACAGGCGGTGCCGCTCGCCTCGACTGTTCAACAAGCCGTGGTTGCAGGGGACACCTCGGCTGCGCAGGAGGCAGCCAACGAACTGGGCGAGCACGCTCGCGCAGCAGAGGGTCATGCGGGTGGTCCGATATGGCGGGCGTTCGAGGCCGTTCCGTTTCTGGGGCCGAACCTTACTGCTGTGCGGCAGCTCGCGGAGGTCGTTGAAAACGTAAGTGAAGATGCGATCATGCCGTTGGTGTCACTTGCCGGCAATCTCGATTTAGCAGGTTTCCGGCCCGTCGATGGTTCCGTAGAACTTGATCCGCTCGTGCAAGCCCAACCAGTCATGGCTGGAGTCAACGAGGCTCTCATTGAGGCCTCGGCCAAGGTGGCGGCTGTCGACACTTCCCACACCTTGGCGCAGGTGCGTTCAGCCACCCAGCAACTCGCCGCGGTCACCGAGACCACGGCGTCGAGCGTGGAAAGCGTGAATCGCGCTGTTCAGCTGCTTCCGGGGATGCTGGGTGCCGACGGGCCGCGCAGTTACCTCTTGATGTTTCAGAACAATGCGGAGGTGCGGGCGACCGGTGGGCTGCCCGGCGCGTTCGCTGAGATCGCCACGGACAACGGTCAAATCCACATCACCCGCCAGGCGCCGGCAGCTGGAATAGCCTTCAAGGAGCCGGTTCTTGACCTGCCGGTCGAGACGCGCGGCATCTACACCGATCTGGTGGGTACCTTCATGGGCGACGTTACGCTCACCCCGCAGTTTCCCATTACGGGTGCGTTGACGCGGGAGATGTGGAAACGCACGTACGGTACCGAGGTTGATGGGGTCATATCTCTTGATCCGGTCGCGCTGAGCTACTTGCTGCGCGCCACCGGGCCAATCACCCTGGCGACGGGCGAGGTGCTCACGAGTGAAAATGCGGTGCGGCTGCTTCTGACCGACGTTTATGCGAACAACGAGAGACCGGCCGATCAAGATGCATTCTTCACCTCCGCTGCTGCGGCGGTTTTTGCGGCCTTGCTTAGTGGGCAAGCCGACCCCACGGCACTCATCTCGGCGCTCGGCCAAGCCGGCGATGAGCATCGCATTCTGATTTGGAGCGCCCTCGAGGGCGACCAGAAGCTGCTGGGAGGCACGACCCTGGCGGGCGGTCTGCCGGTGAGTGACGCATCCGCTGAACGAATTGGCGTGTATTTCAACGACGCCACCGGGGCGAAGATGAACACGTACCTTGATACGCGCATCGATCTGGGCGAGGTGACCTGTCGCAGTGACAAACGACCGTACTACGCCGTTGACGTGACGCTGACAAACACGGCCCCACTCGACGCGGCGACGTCGCTGCCGAAGTCGGTAACCGGGCCCGGCACCTACGGGGTGGTGCAAGGAAACATTAAAACGATCATTCTGGTCTATGGACCGCCGGACTCGCAGAATCTGGGGGTGACGCGCAGGGAAGAGCCGATTCCGTACCATCCGGCATCGGATGCGGGTTATCCAGTGAGTCAGGTCTCGGTGGAGTTGGCGCCTGGGGAGTCATCGACGACGCGGTTTTATCTGCTCGGTGCCGACGCCGAGCGCGGGAAGCTCGAAGCTGTGCACACACCCGTGCTGAATCTGCTCGAATCGCGGCACGTTGAGGTGGGATGCGATGCAGTTCAGCGGTGACGCTGCTGAACTCGGCATGAGTTGATGGTATTCGTTAGGCGCATGACCGTAACCGTGGTCGGCGACCGGGCGACCGGGCGACCGGGCGACCGGGCGGCCTGGTCGGGCTGGGGTGTCCGCTGTACGACAATGTGCGCTCCAAGTACGGGCTGGATGTCATTCCAATTCTTGGTGGAGTGTTGCGGCGAGGCCTAGACCCCAAGCCGCCTTTGGGTTGCTTGGCATGGCCGCTGACACTGGTGGACGGAGGCGACCGGCGAGGGTCGCGGAAGTATGTAAAAATGACTCCGGGGTTTGATTCGAGCCTGCCGTGATTTCTAGGAAAGGCCGTTGAGTGGAACTCCGCGACTACATTCGCATTCTGCGCAAGAGCTGGGTGCTGATTGTGCTGCTCACCCTTGTTGCCGTGGGCGCCGCATCGACCTATTCCATTCTGCAGACGCCGGAGTACAGTGCCACGGCCAAGGTCTTCGTGTCGACGCAGTCCACGGGAAGCACCTCCGAGCTTGTACAGGGCAGCAGCTTCACGGTGCAGCGGGTGAAGACCTACTCCGATCTCGTCAACACCCCCATCGTGCTGCTTCCGGTGATCGGCTCGCTCAACCTGGAGGTGACGTCCGATGCGCTGGCCAAGAAGGTGGCCGCATCAGCTCCCCTTGACACGTCGATCATTGGCGTTACCGTGACCGACACCAACCCGGTGCGGGCCGCGGAGACGGCGAACGCCATCTCGGAGAGCCTGACGAACGTCGTGGCCGATATCGAGACGCCGGCCGGCCCCGACGCCGTGTCGCCGGTGAAGCTCACCCCCGCGCAGCAGGCGACCGTGCCGTCGGTTCCGGTGAGCCCGAACGTTCCGCTGAATATTGCCCTTGGCGCGCTCGTGGGCCTCGCGCTCGGCGTGGGAATCGCCGTGCTTCGCGAAACCCTCGAGACCCGCATTCGCAATCAACGCGACGTGGAGCAGGTCACCGACACCCCCATTCTCGGCGGCATCGTGTTCGACTCGAAGGCTCAGGAGCGCCCGCTGATCGTGCACGTCGACCCGCGCAGCCCGCGCGCCGAGTCGTTCCGCACCCTGCGGAGCAACCTGCAGTACCTCGATGTGGAGCGCACCGACCGCGCCTTCGTGGTGACGTCGTCGATCGAGGCCGAGGGGAAGAGCACCACCGGGGCCAACCTCGCCATTGCGCTGGCCGACTCAGGCTCGCGCGTGCTGCTCGTCGACGCCGACCTGCGCCGCCCGAAGATCGCGGACTACATGGGCATCGAAGGAGCCGTGGGACTCACCGACGTGCTCATCGGCAAGGCCGAGCTGAAAGACGTGATTCAGCCGTGGGGGCGCGCGCAGCTGTTCGTGCTGCCCGCCGGGCACATTCCGCCCAACCCCAGCGAGCTGCTCGGCTCGGCGCGCATGACCCACATCATCGCGGAGTTCAACCGCGCGTTCGACGTGGTGATCTTCGACTCGCCGCCGCTGCTGCCGGTGACCGACGCCGCCGTGCTGGCGAAGAACGTGGGCGGCGCGATCATTGTGGTTGCCGCCGGACGCACACACAAGAACCAACTACAGGGTGCACTTGCGGCGCTCAGCAACGTGGGCGCCTCGGTCTCAGGGCTCGTACTCACGATGCTGCCGACGAAGGGCCCCGACGCCTACGGCTACGGAAACTACGGCTACGGCTATGGGTATGGTTCCGATCTGGAAACCGAGGTTGAGGCCAAGGGCAAGGGCGGTTCGCGTCGTTCGCGGGTGAAGGCGTGACCGAAGCGCCCCAGCCAGGGATGCGGGCCGCGCGCCGGGCCGCGGAGGCGCACGTCGCACCCTCAGCCTCGCCGGTCGAGCCCCCCGCCACCGGCAGCTTCACCGTGCTGGTGGTGTGCACCGGCAACATCTGCCGGTCGCCGCTGGCCGAACAGCTTCTGCGCGCCCGCTTTGCGGCGGCCGGTGTGGAGGCCCGTATCGTCAGCGCCGGAACACGCGCGCTCGTCGGGCATGACATGACGCCGGAGGCCGCGGCCCTGAGCGTGGAGTACGGCGGCGGAAAACATCACCACCGCGCGCAGCAGCTCACCGCCGGGCTCATCGCCGACGCGCACCTCGTGGTTACCGCCACGCGCGAGCACCGCAGCGCCGTGGTGTCGATGTACCCGAAAAGCACCCGCTACGCGTTCACGCTGAACCAGCTGGCGCGCCTCACGGCCGATGCGCCAGTGGAACCGGCCACCACCCACCCCGCCACCATCACGTCATATGTCGCGGCGATTGCGGCCTCGCGCGGCATGACGCCGCCTCCCGCTCATGCCGGCGACGACGATATTGAAGACCCGTACCGGCAGTCCGCCGCGGTCTACGCACGCGTGGCGGCGTCGATTGAC
>Ga0307487_1001564_pt1 | contig 15962 bp, 10 predicted proteins | sample CBIW12metaG_FD_203665 | JGI IMG/M metagenome (GOLD analysis project Ga0307487, IMG submission 203665) | Sea-ice brine microbial communities from Beaufort Sea near Barrow, Alaska, United States - CBIW 1.2 | ecosystem: Environmental > Aquatic > Marine > Coastal | place: USA: Alaska | collected... | reverse complement strand
TTGGTGGGAGTTGGATTTCGGGATCTTCCAGGACAAAAAGCTTCAAACTATTATCGCTTTCCATTATACCTTCCACAACAAGAAATGCAGAAAGTACGGCCCCTTTTGCAGATGTATGCGTATGGTCCCGCTCATAAAACAAGGTTCCGGTAACATTATCTTCACCCACTTTTTCCATAGCTGCTGCCATTTTATCATTCAGGTCTATAAAAGTCACGTTTTCTTCTTGAGCAACCTGTCTGGCCCAACCGCCGTAGGATTCATTATTTCGCGGAATCTCACCATTCTTCCAGCTGTTTCTTGGGATGGGAGACATCACTATTGGAATGGCTCCTTTCTCTTTGGCATCCGTTATCAATTTACGGATATACCAGCCGTAGGAATGAACTATTTCGTGTTCCCCGGTAAGCATATTGTCAATTTCTTCTGTTTCTTCTCCCACACCTTTAATGGTGCCCCTGGCACGAGAATCGTCGTTTACAGGTCCGGAATCGTTATGCCCAAACTGGATTAAAACATAATCTCCTTCCCGGAGACTGTCTTTTACTGGCCCCCATAATCCCTTGCTTTGAAATGTGCGGCTACTGGTGCCACCTAAGGCGTGGTTTTCAACATGTACTTTGGTAGTTTCAAGGAATTGGCCAATAAAGTCGCCCCAGCCCCATAAACCACCGGCTCCGTCACCCTGTCCATTCTTTACGGTCGAATCACCCACCAAATAGACTGTTGGTTTCTTTTCTCCTGAATTATTTTGATCGCAGCTCACCAGGAATATGGTAAGCAATAAGAGGGGAATAGATTTAAGCATTCTATGTTGTTTTTGTAGTTATTCTGTAATATTTCTAAAGTCGAACCACAGGTTCATTTTTATGCCATCATCCCCGCTTTTGATCCTGATGTTGGTTGGCTGACTGCTCGGCCCCTGTTGGGATAAAGGCTTAAAGGCCCGCATTCCTGGGATTTCATACATAAAAGAGATATCTCCCGGAGGGAATTCAGGTTGAGGGCTAACGTTGGAAATAGCATTCTTAGGTTCATCTGGAGTAAACAGTCGAAGAAACATTTTATCATTTTCGCTAAAGACCCTGAAACTGTTTTCACCGGCCTTGATATGAGCACCAATGACATTGGCGTGATATCCTTTAAATTCCGGATAAATAAGGTTTTCAAAACTCTCGCCTGTGATAGTAGTATTGTATTCTTTTTCCCATAAACCGGCAGTAGTTCCTTTTATCCTGTTTTTCCAGACTCTGTAAGGGCCGTTGCCAAACCATTTAAATGCTTCAACACCTTCTTCAGGAAAATCAAAGGTAATCCCGAATTTATCGATGTTATCTTCAAAAAAAGCTCCGTCAAAGCCATCACCTCCCCGGGCATTTTTCAAGGCGATCATTTCCATTTTTAAGCGGCCATCAGGATGCATCGTCCATTTGATGCTATGTATCCCACCTGTATAACTTATTTCACAAATGGCATTATCATTCTCCATGAAGATCTTAACCTCTTTTGCCTGAGCTTTCATTCCAATAGGGCGCGGACCGTTCAAGAAAGGAATTTCATTCGCTCCATTGAAAACAGAAGTTATTTCGCCAGATTCAGTATTCAGTGTAACTTTTACATCGCTACCTGTAAGGGCGATACTGTTTCCAATTCTTTCAGCTTGCGCTGTATTAATGTTTTCTTCTTTCAGAATAAATTTTTCAGCATAATAATCAGCGCGGTGAATGGGCCAGGACCAAGTGTAGATTTCCCTTTCATGCTTATCCCATGCTGAAATTTCCACCCAATCGCCTTCAAAGAAATCATTTGAGGTTTCGAATCTTATTTTTCGGGTTTCCCCAGGATCAGCATCAGGCAAGTTAATTTTTCCTGATGCGATAGTTTCAGGTTCGACATTGGAATAAAAAATATTTTCAGGTGCTTTTTTTACCCTGTATTCCATAGTTGCACTTTCGAGGTTATTAAACAGAAAATCATTGGTGACAAGAAAAGACCCGTCAAAAGTTTCTGTGATTAGTTTGGGTTCAAATTGAATAGGCGCCCATACTTCCTTTATAGTATAAAAGCTTCCTTCTTTTTCACGATGCGGACCTAAAATACCATCCGGAGCTAAATTTCCTTTGGAATCATATTTTTGTTTTCCTTCCCAGTCGGTTCTTAAGACAGCTGCATCGTTAAAGACCCATAAAAAACCTCCTGCAAAAAGCGGGCTTTCCTTATACCGGTTCCAGAAATCTTCCAGTCCGGCGCCGAGTCCATTATCATATGTACCATGCATGAATTCCGTAGGGAAAAACACGTTCTCACCACTTCCAAATCGATGAACTCCGGTGAGATAAGTAGGGTAATGATGGGTATCCCAGCCGTTAAAATCGGCCCACGGATGAATTACAATTCTTTTTTGAGGGTCATACTCGTGAAATACCGAATCCAGTTCATAATTCCAACCGCCTTCATTTCCCTGATCCCAGATGATGATGGATGGATGATTTACATCCCGTTGCACCATTTCTTTCACAAGCTTTCTGCCGGTTTCAGTATCATAAGGATTCTGCCATCCCGTGAGTTCGTTAAGCACAAATAAACCAAGAGAATCACAAACCTCCAGAAAATGCTTGTCTGGCGGATAATGAAAACGCACCGCATTCATATTCATATCCTTGATGAGGTTCACGTCCATTATACTGATTCTTTTACTGGTACTCCTTCCGGATTCGGGCCAGATAGTGTGACGGTTAACACCTTTCATCAGGATCTTTGTGCCATTGACGTAAATACCATCCTTTTTACGAAATTCCAAGGTCCTGAAGCCTATACGTTCCGTAGCTTCGTGAAGCGTCTTATCATTTTGCAACAGGCGAAGCTTTATTTCATAAAGATTGGGATCCTCCGGATTCCAGTTTTTCACACCGTCCCATTGAGCTTTAATTGTTGTTTTTTTAGTTCCTTGTTTTACAGGGAAACTAAAAGTTTTAAAGGATCCTCCTTCTCCAACTGGAGTAATGGTCGCTTCAATTGCTGCATTACGTGGAACATCATTTAAGAGGAGCTCTGCACTCAGGCTGCCGTCCATCTTTGCGTCTACTGCAATATGTTCTATATGGCTCTTAGGAGATACTTCCAGCCATACAGGGCGGTAAATTCCTCCAAACAGCCACCAGTCTGCCTTCCGCTCTGCATTGTTCACGGTAGGATTTGCAGAATGTTTCCAAACGTGTATTTCCAGCAGGTTTTTTTGGCCATATTTCAGTAAATTTCCTATTTCGTATTCGAACTGGTAAAAACCTCCCTGATGTTTAGGCCCGGCTATTTTTCCGTTGATTTTTACCTCCGTATCGGTCATTGCTCCACCAATAACTATTTTTACAGCCTTGCCTTTATGATTACTGAGAACTTCAAATTCATATTTGTAAAATCCTTCCTCTTTGCTGGGTTCATCCTGATTTAATTCCTTGTACCATCTTCCATAGGTATAGGTTCCAAAACCTTCAAGCTCCCATTGAGAAGGTACATTAATGGTGGACCATTTGTTGCTGTTCATTCCATCAGTAACTTTAAAATCCCATGCCACTTGATTTTCAAAATCTTTTCCTGAGAGATAAATTTTTTCGGTTTGTTGGGAAAAAGTTAGTGGGATAAAAAAAAGGTTAAACCAAAATAACAAAGTGTAAACTCTTAACTTCTTTTTTGATATCATAAATTTATAGTAGTTGGTTAGGTTCTTTACGTGTTGTTTATTATCTCAAAATATTATGTACTTCTCGGGTTAATTACAAAAAAGATCATTGTTTTTTTGAACTGAGTCTGAGGTTGGAATTGTAATTTAAGAAGCATAAATGGAACTCTGTTGTTAATGGATTATTAAAAATTCGTTTTAATACTGATGCGATTGGGAATTAAAAGAATGTAAATTACAAATAGAAAAAGAATGATACTTTTCTTAATTACCATATTTAAAGGATTGTAAAGTTTATACTTTTTGGTCTAAAGTAGTGTTGAAAAGGCAGAGTACTATCCTGTACTATGATGGTAAATGGATTATAAAAACAAAAAACTATAAAACCTGAAGATTTATGTTAGGATTTAAACTGGAATTCTTTCGATAGATTTAAACACCAACATTATTTTTTCATTCTTCAATACAAAATGCGCTGCGGTTTCGCCGATGGCTTAAAATTGGTAGTCATAATGTTAATTCCCAGCAGTTCTTTTAAGGTGTATCATTGTAAGGGATAATACCAATATCTTTTCCATTTTCAAGATTTTAATACGAATTTGATGTACAAGGTTTACTTGGTCGTTTTCCTGTTTACCGAGAGCCGTTTTTTGTTTTGGATTGGCCATCACTTAAAATATGTGATGGTTTTATTGTTTTCAGGTATGTGCAGGATGCTTTTTATATTTAATTAAATGAAATTGCTCATATTAATCAATTAGCCAGTAAATGAAATATTATATTATTTTTTTAGCGATTTGCTCTGTTTCTTGTATGAATAAAAAAGAAAAACTTGTGGAAAGTGAAATTGCAGAAGTCATTCGTTTTAAACCGGATTGGATTAATGATGTAGGAGCTAAACCTAATCATTTTAAAGATGATGTTTTTTATGTAAATGATTATGAGGCTATAGATAATGGATCAGGTTTGACTACTGATGCTATTCAAAAAGCCATTGATATTTGCGCCGAGAATGGCGGGGGAACAGTAACATTTAAGCCAGGCGTTTATTTATCAGGATCAGTTTTTATAAAAGAAGGAGTTCATTTCAATATACCGAAAGGGGTTGAGATTCAAGGTAGCGAAGACATAAAGGATTATCCCGAGATCGATACCCGTGTGGCCGGAATAGAAATGAAATGGCCTGCAGCACTAATTAATGTGCTTGATCAAAAAAATGTAACAATTGATGGAGATGGTATAGTGAACGGTCAAGGAAAAGTCTTCTGGGATTATTATTGGGATTTGCGTAATGAATATGAGCCAAAAGGCTTGCGATGGATTGTAGATTATGATGCTAAACGGCCGAGAACTATTTTAATTTCAAATTCCCAAAACGTTTTCTTAAAAGATTTAAATATCCAAAAAGCCGGTTTTTGGACGGTTCAGGTGTTGTATTCTGAATATATTACCGTAGATGGAATAACAGTACGCAATAATATAGGTGGTCACGGTCCGAGTACGGACGGAATCGATATTGATTCCTCTAGCTGGATATTAATACAGAATTGTGATATTGACTGTAACGATGATAATTTTTGCTTGAAAGCGGGTCGGGACTGGGATGGCCTTCGTGTAAACCGACCTACCGAATATATTGTGATTCGCGATTGTATTGCAAGGCAAGGATCCGGTTTGTTAACCATAGGGAGTGAGACTTCTGGGGATATCCGTCATGTCTATGCTTCCAATATACAGGGAAATGGCACAAAAAATGGATTAAATATCAAATCTGCCACTACCCGTGGGGGAATAGTAGAAGATATATACCTCGAGAATATTAAAATGGATAGTGTACGCACATTTATAGAAGTTTCTATGAATTGGAATCCATCCTATAGTTATTCTAAATTACCTAAAGGATATGATAAAGATTCTATTCCAGAACACTGGGAAAAATTGTTGACAAAGGTTGAACCTGAAATAAAAGGAATTCCCAAATTCAGGGATATAACCTTATATAACATAGACATTAAAGGAGCTAAAAAAGCAATTAATGTAGTTGGCTTGGAAAACTCAATGATAGAGAATATAACTTTAAAAGATGTGAATATTGAAGCGGAAACCGCAGGGAAAATTTCCTATAGTAAAAATTGGAAACTTGAAAATGTGAGTATAAAAACCAAGGATCAATCTCAGTTGACTATTGAAAACTCACCTGGGGTTACTTTTATGGATTCGCTCTATATAAAATAATCAAAAATTTTTGAAGAAACTTGTTTATGAAAAATATTACAGCATTCCTTTTTCTTTTTATCTTCTTAGGAATAACGCAAGTTTTATTGGCGCAAAAAACCTACATATGGCACAACCAATACCGTAAAATACATTATGCTCCTGAAGGAAAAAGTTTTGTAATTAAAAATGGGATTCGAAAGTTTAACCGGCGCTTTATGGTACCAATATCGGTTTTAGAGTAGAAGCGGGAGATTTGCCGGAATTTGCAATGTATATGCCAGGAATGTGGGGTGATTTTAAACTGGGCATTCTTTCTGAAAATAAAAGCAAATGGATTACTGAAGCAAATAGTATTATAACAAAATATACTCCGGGAATAATGGGGTATGAAATAAAAGATGAGATATTCGGAAAAGGTAAGCTTCTTATCTAAATTCTTGCCTTAGCTGATGCAGAAGGTTTCGTGCTGAAATTAAAAGGAGAAAGCCTGTCTGATAATGTTTCATTGGTTTGGGCATTTGGGGACGCCAGTGGGGAAAAGTTTTCCGATATGGTGATATTGGTGCCGATCCTGAATCGGTTTTTTACCTTCATCAGGAATATTGTCAATATAATGATTATCAACTTGAAGAAAATTCCTTTATTCTAAATTACGGTTGGGATAAAAAAAAATAAAAACACTAAAAATCTTATCGGTGATTTTCCTTCTTCTGAAATCCATCTGGGAAGTGCTAATCAATTGGCAACCCCATAAATGCTATTGAACTCGACAGCAGATCCTCTACCTGTACTTGTGGGAAAATTTCAAAATGTAAATCAAAAAAGTAAGTTTTGTAAAATTAAAAGATCAATCCAAATTGAAGCAGGTTTACAAGAAATATTGTCCAAAGATTTTGAGAAAGCTCTAGCTAAAGTTCAAGAAATTGCATCTCTGGTAGAATTAATCACTCCAGATCTTTAAATGGTCAGGCAAGTAATGAAAATTGGTGGCCTTGGTGTGGTGCTAAGAGCTATGGTAATACAGAAGGGATGCCAAGCCAAAATGATTATAACAATGTTCCTCTGTTAACTGAAATAGTTGAGAATAATGTGCCTGTTTCAGAACGAATATTTGGAGATGGTTTTCAATTCAGTCCAACTTCTTTTCAGTCTTTTGAGAGTGAAAATGTTTTAATTAAAAATGTACATATCACAAACTGTTCATTTGATAAGGGAAACGACTGTATCGCAATAAAATCTGGTAGGGACAATGATGGTAGAAGTGTTGGAATAGCAAGTGAAAATATAGTGGTAGAAAATTGTATAATGAAGGATGGTCATGGTGGAGTAGTAATTGGCAGTAAAATTTCAGGAGGAGTTCGAAACGTATATGTTAGGAACTGCGAAATGAACAGCCCAAATCTTGAGCGTGTTATCAGAATTAAAACAAACACCAGGCGAGGAGGGACAATTGAAAATATATTCGTGAAAAATATAAGGGTTGGCCAAGTTAAAGAAGCTGTGCTTAAAATCAACACCCATTATTCTATTTATTATAAATAGGAGGGAGAGCATATGCCCGTGATTAGGAACATAAATTTAGAAGACAAAATCGTTGAAGATGGGGGTAAATATGGAATTCTAATCAAAGGAAGAGAAGAGTCACCTGTAAAAAACATTACTATTACCAATGTAACAATCAAAAATGCAGAAATCCCGTTTTTAATAGAACACTCAGAACCCATTCAATATAAATATACATTTATTAACGGCAAGGCCTATTAACTATACAAGATCCTTTCAACGGAGCTGCTTTCCCCGGAAGGTAGATTAGCAGAACGATAGGGGCTAGGGGTGGTTCCAAATATAACTCCTCTAGATACAAAGTTGGAAATAAAAAGAAAATAAATAATTCCCAAAAGATTAATCCGGTTAAAAATCCACCAGGTTGAGGGTCAAAATATATTTTAAATAGAATCAATGTTATCGATTGCATTTTGTCATAAAAGAGCTTAAAAATTTCTGTTAAAATTTAAAGAAAAATGGCAAAACTCTATTTGCAACTTAAAACATCCTTATAACTGATGGTTTAATTTAAAAAAACCTGAGTTTTAATTTGTGAAACGTTAAAATTTAAGATTATTTAATATAAATTTTTTTGTTTGATATCTATTATATAGTTTTGGGTAATCGATTGCATTAAATATTATTTAAAATTAAATCTGTTGGAAGTCTTTAGAAATTTTGTCAAAATTTTCATTGGATACTAAAAAAAAATAACTTCTAATTAACTAATTCAAAAACGATTAAATTATGAGAAAAAAATTCTTGCTCAAGAAATCATCCTGTCAGATTTCTTTCTGTATGCTGCTCCTGCTATTTTGTGGATTGAGTGCGCTTGCTCAGGAAAAATCTGTAACGGGTACCGTTACAGATGTGAACGGGCTTCCTTTGCCGGGAGTAAATGTTGCAATTAAAGGAACTAACTCTGGTACCCAAACTGATTTTGACGGATTATATTCCCTTCAGGCTACTCCAGGAAATGTATTGATTTTTTCTTTTATTGGCACGAAAACGATTGAGTTGACAATTGGAAATGAAAACACCTATAATATTATCTTGGAACAAAGTAGTTCAGACCTTGATGAAATTGTTGTTGTAGGATATGGGACACTAAAAAAATCGGATTTAACGGGTTCTGTAGGAAGTATTTCTTCTGATGCCTTAACCGAAAGAAGTCTTACAAATCCTTTGGAAGCAATTCAGGGTAATATCCCCGGAGTTCAAATTAGCAGTTCTACCGGTAGAATCGGAGATGGGTTTGATATCGTAATTAGAGGAAAAAATTCAATGGGTTCCAGTGTAGGTCCTTTATTCGTTGTTGATGGTGTTCCTTCTGATAATATAGACTTTTTGAACCCTCAGGATATCAACAGGATCGATGTTTTGAAGGATGCTTCTTCAACTGCTATTTATGGTTCAAGAGGTTCAAATGGAGTGGTGATCGTGACTACAAAAAGCGGAGCTTCGGCAAAATCTGGCCTAAATGTATCTTTTGATAATTTTGTAGGTATTAAAGAAGTTTCCCGTCTTCCAGAAATGATGGCTCCTCAGAGATGGTGGGAGTATCATCAATCGGCTTATCTGGCTACAGCTGCAAAAGATCAGGTAACAGGACAGGTGTCTGAAGAAACCCTAACCAATGCGGTCATTGGAAGCTCTAATTCTGAACTGCTGAGGCGCGTTAACGACAATGAATCTTATGATTGGTATGATGCTGTTTTAAAAAGTGGTATTCAGCAAAACAGTTATCTCAACGTTTCCGGCCGGGCTGAAAACGGTTTGGGTTATAACCTGGGACTTGGCTATCAGAAAGAAACCGGGAATATTAATAATGAATCTTTGGATAAATATTCTTTTAAGGCAGGTTTAAATCATAGAATGAACGATAAGTTTTCGGCGGGGGCTAATATCACCGTTGCTTTAACAGAGCAGAATCTGGGAAGTGATCTTGCTATGCGCGAGGCTTTCAGGCTAAATCCTTTTCTTAGTCCTTTTGGAGCAGATGGGGAATTATTTCCCAATCCAGGGAAATTGACCGATGAAAATGGAGATTACATAATTAATAAAACCAGTACTTATAATCCCATTCTTGAAATCAATAATTCCAATGATGATATTCGCCGTTGGAATTTTGTAGGGAGCACCTATTTTCAATACAAACCATTTGAATGGCTATCTTTAAAAACTACTTTTTCTGCTGGTCTGGATAATTACCGACGTGGAAGATCCTGGGGTGCACTTACGAACACGGGTGCTAGTAATAATGATTTGCCTTCTGCAGATATGGAAAAAAGCGAAAACTTTAACTATACCTGGGATAACCAATTTAACATAAATCATACTTTTTCTGAAGATCATGCATTTAATCTTTTGGGACTTCAGAGTTTGTATTCCAACAGGTTGGAAAGTTCATTCCTCAGTTCACGAAATATGCCATTTGATACCGGTTTTTACAATATTGGAAGCGGGGAACAAAGCACTTTTAATTTAGGTTCCAATTTCATAAAACAAACCTTAAGCTCTTATGCATTACGTTTAAATTATTCCTACAAAGACCGATATCTTTTAACCTTTTCCAACAGGTGGGATGGATCTTCTTTATTGTCTAAAAAGAAGCGATGGGATTCTTTCCCTTCCGGAGCGGTTGCCTGGAAAATTAGTGAAGAACCGTTCCTGCAAAGCCAGAATACGGTTTCTAACCTAAAACTGAGAGTTGGTTATGGTTTTACGGGGAACAATATAATATCTCCTTACTCAACTTTAAACCGATTGGATAACCAAACTTTTTATGATTATAATGGTACAACAGCTAATGGCTGGTTACCTGGTTCTTTGGCAAATTCCCAACTGGGATGGGAGAAGACTAGAGAAGTTAACGTTGGGGTGGATTTTGGGTTTTTCCTAAACAGGATCTCAGGAAGTATAGATATTTATGATAGGCTCTCAGAGGATTTATTATTACCGCAACAGTTACCAAGAGAGTCAGGCTGGGAAACTATTAACGCAAATGTAGGTTCAGTTAGGAACAAAGGGTTGGAATTAGCATTGACTACCAGAAATATTCAAACTGAAAAAATCTCATGGGAAACTTCATTCACCTTCACTAAGAACACAAATAAAATTGAATCTATTTATGGACAGGACCAGGTAGACGATATAGGGAACAGTTTGTTTATAGGTGAATCTGTAGATGCACAATACAATTATAAATTTACAGGGATTTGGCAGGCAAACGAAGCAGCAGAAGCAGCGTCCTATGGAATGGAAGAAGGTCAGGAAAAAATCCTGGATGTCAATGGGGATGGAAAATACACCCCGGATGACCGTATGATTTTAGGATCTTCAGATCCTGATTGGTCAGGTAGCTTTTTTAGCACCTTAAAAGTGGGTAATATCGATTTGTCTACCTCAGTAATTACCAATCAGGGAGTATTTGTTTACAGCCCATTTCATTCAAACTTTACAGACACCAGGGACAGGGGAAGACAAAAGCTTGATATTAATTGGTATATCCCTGGAAATAATGCTGGTATTCCGGCACAAGCTTCCAATAGTTATCCGCAACCTAGAAATGAAGGCTCCTTCTGGAGAAATGATGGGGTAGGATATTACAAGGATGCTTCCTTTGTAAAAGTGAAAAATATCGCTTTAGGCTATACTTTAGGAAATAAAGCATTAGAAAGTTTCAATATTAAACATTTAAGGATATACGCCAATGTTTTAAATCCATTTGTCTTTACTAATTATGAAGGATATGACCCAGAATGGGCTGCAGCCAGCTTAAATATTGGCCGTACAAGTTCAATTACCTATCAGTTAGGTTTTAATTTAAAATTTTAAAAAATGAAAAGGATAAAAATAATATTAAGTTCTGCGATTCTGGGGTTATTATTTAGCTCGTGTAGCGACTTTTTGGAAGAAGAGAACCTTTCAAATGTTACTGCCGAAGAATTTTATGTAACCGAAGTTGGTTTTGAGGCTTTGATCAATTCAAACTATTCCCAATTGCGGGAGATATATGGGGATGAACCTTGGTTATTCGCCGCGGGAACCGATTTGTATGCACAAGGAAGGGATGCCGAACCACCTGGATTAAGTAAATATACTCAACTTAACCCCTCCTCTGAAGGTGTCGCTCAATTATACAATACAGCCTATGAAGCAATTCAGATTGCAAATATGAGCCTGCATTATTCAGAAATCACAGAGCAGTCAAGTCAGTTCAACAATCGCATTGGTGAGGTTAAATTTTTAAGGGCCAACGCATATTTTTTATTGGTACAGACTTATGGTGGAGTTGCTTTGGTAACCGATTACATCTCCAATCCAGTTTTGGACTTCGAGAGAAATTCGGCTGAAGAAGTTTATAATTTTATAATTTCAGAACTGGAAGAGTCCCTTGATCTTGTTTCCGAAGGCGCATACATGGGCAGGGTCAACAAAAGAGCGGTTAAGGATTTACTTGCAAAAGTCTATCTAACAAGGGCCTACGAAAGCTTTGGCGTTCCCGGAGATTTTGTTACGGCTGCAAATTATGCAGATGATGTAATTTCAGGGCAAACCTTGAATCTTTCATTCAATGAATTGTGGCTTCCGGGTAATGAATTGAATGAAGAAGTTATTTTTTCAGCTCAGTTTGATCCGGCTTCGGTAAGTACCGATCCGACGAATTTGGGTAATCGTCAGGCACATTATTTTAGTTCTTATCTTGGCGGATCTGAGGTAGCCGGTGATGCTCCTTACAGAAGCTATAATTTGTGCCCCACAGGTTTTGCTGTAAGTCTTTTTGAAGAAGGTGACGAGCGCTGGGAAGGAACCTTTATGGTAGAAGCCTTTGAAAGGTATTATGACTTCTATGATGTTGAGGACCATAGCGCTTTAAAAGTAGCTCATTACTACGCTCCAAAATGGAAAAGTTCCGATCAGGACAGGGCAGCTTATGAGGCCGCCCATCCGGGTGTTGTTTTCCATCCTTACGGGGCTTATGTTCCAGAAGCAAATCGCAATTTCGATTATGAAACTATTCCTGTTCGTAAATTCGACGATCCAAGCTCTCCTTTTGGAGAAGGAAGGGTAAGTACCCGCGATATAATTTTATCCAGACTTGCCGAAACCTATCTGGTTGCTGCTGAAGCATATTTGAAATCGGGTGATGCCGCCACTGGACTTTTGAGACTCAATGAAGTTAGGGAGAGGGCCAGTGCAGAACCTGCAACTCTTTCAGAATTTGATATAGATTACATCTTGGATGAAAGGGCCCGTGAATTAATGGGTGAATATCACAGATGGTTCGATTTAAAAAGAACGGGAAAACTGGTAGAAAGGGCTTCGGCGCATCATTATTTGATTGAGCAAAGTAATTTTAGCGGTGCCAATGGTGAGTTGAAAATATTAAGGCCAATTCCTCAGGAAGCTTTGGACTTAAATCAAAATAAAGATTTTCCACAAAATCCTGCATATTAATAAAGAACTGTAATTATCAAAGAATATAAAATGAAAAATACTATAAAGATTTTATTTCTGGCCCTGGTTTTTACAAGTGGGCAATTAATTGCCCAATCCAGTACACAAGACAAATATTGGGAGAAGGCCGAAGATATTGTAAAGAATCTGGAAGAGCCGAATATTCCTGAAAAAACCTACCCTATAAACGACTTTGGAGCGGTAGCCGATGGAATTACAATGAATACAGAAGCTATAAATAAGGCAATTGTTAAATGTAATAAAGAGGGCGGAGGTACCGTATTGGTAAAAGGTGGTAGCTTTTTAACGGGTCCTATTCATATGAAAAGCAATGTGAATTTGCACATAGAAGAAAATTCCACTTTAAAGTTTAGTACCAATCCTCAGGATTATCTTCCAATGGTATTAACACGCTGGGAAGGAGATGATTGTTATAACTATTCTCCATTAATCTATGCAATTGGTCAATCTAATTTCTCCATTACAGGAAAAGGAACCCTAGATGGGCAGGCTAGCGGAGATAATTGGTGGCCATGGAAAGGAAGCAAAGGAGCTGGGTGGAGCGAGGGGTCCATAAGTCAATTAGATAGTGTTAACAGGCCTCAGCTTAAAAAATTCAATGATACCCAAGTACCGGTTTATAAACGCCAAATGGCAGGTCATTATTTACGTCCACAGTTCATCAATTTTATTTACTGTAAAAATTTAATGATAGATGGGGTAACCATTACCAATTCTCCTTTTTGGGAAATTCATCCATTACTTTCGGAAAATATAATAATTCGTAATGTGATTATAAATAGTTTGGGCCCTAATAACGATGGGATAGATCCTGAATCCTGTAAAAATGTATTAATAGAAAAATGTACCTTCAATACAGGTGATGATTGTATAGCATTAAAATCTGGAAGGGATTATGATGGTAGGAGAGCTGGAATCCCTATTGAAAATGTGGTGATAAGAAACTGTGATATGAATAGTGGTCATGGAGGAGTTGCTATTGGCAGTGAAATTTCGGGAGGTGTGAAAAACATTTTTGTTGAAAATTGTAAAATGAGTAGTCCAGATTTAGATAGGGCAATTCGTATAAAAACTAATAATAGCAGAGGAGGGATTACAGATGGAGTATTTGTTAGAAATATTGAAGTAGGACAAGTTAGGATTGCTGCGGTATCAATTAATTGTAGTTACCATATAGATAGAGAAGGAGAAGGCGATTTTCCTCCCCTTGTAAAGAATATATATGTATCAAACTTAACTACTGAAAAAGCGAATTATGCTATTTGGTTACAGGGTATAGAAGGGAGCAACAGTGTAGAAAATATAAATATTAATAATTGTTCCTTTAATGGTGTGACCCACAAAAGTGAAATTGATAATGTTAAAAATGTAAATATTAAAGATGTAAGTATTAATGGTGAGCCATTTACTTATACGGAAAACAAATAATGAGTACTACCAGAAGAAATTTTATTGCAGCTTCCTTAGCAGGAGGAATTGGTGCAACTCTGCCGTTTTCAAGCGTAATGGCCAATGGATTTGAAGAAGAAAAAGGAGGAGAGAATGAAAATTATAAAAAACTGGATGAGGCTTTAAAAAGGCCTGTTTTAAAAAAGGAATTATTTACATCTCCGGTAATAATTGATTCTTTAGAACTATTAAAATATAAAGATAATTATCTGTGTAGGGTGCGATCCAAAGATGGGGCCGAAGGATTTTCATTTTCAAACAGCCAAATGGAAACACTTTATCCCATTTTTGTTAAGAGGATGCAACCTTTTTTTATTGGAAAAGATGCCAGGGATTTAGAAACACTATTGGAGCAGGTATATGTTTATAAAAGCAATTATAAACTACAAAGTATAGCCATTTGGGTTCCTCTGGCCACTATTGAATTTGCCATTTTGGATATGCTTGGAAAAATTGCCAATAAACCTATGGGCCAGTTAATAGGGGAAATTCATAATCCTGAAATAAAATTATACCAGGCTAATAGCGAGCGCGATATTTCGGCAGAAGATACGATTGAGCATCTTAAAGAAGATTTAGCCAAATCTAATGCTAAAGCCATCAAGTTCAAAATTGGAGGACGAATGAGTCATCCGGAGTTTTCTAAAGGAAGGTCTGAAAAATTAATACCATTAGCCAGAAAAACTTTTGGAGACGATATGATAATATCTGCAGATTCGAATGGATCATATGACGTCAAGGAAGCCATCCGGATTGGAAAAATAATGGAACAATATAACTATGCATTTTATGAAGAGCCGGTACCCTTTGATTGGTATGAAGGTACCAAAAAAGTGGCAGATGCACTTAAAATACCCATCGCCGGGGGAGAACAGGAACCTAGTTTAAGAAATTTCAGGTGGTTGTTAGGGAATAATGCCTTATCTATTGTACAAGCCGACATGTTTTATTTCGGTGGCATGATACGAAGTATGAAAGTTGCTCATATGGCACAGGCATTGGGAAGACCCCATACTCCACATGTGTCTAATATAGGGTATGTATATATGCTGCAATTTATATCGGCAATTCCTAATGCAGGGAAATATCATGAATTTAAATCACCTTTTAATAAGGATATGTCATTTGAATGTAAAACTTCCAGTTTACTTCCCGAAAATGGAACTGTAAAAGTTCCTACCGGTCCAGGTATGGGAATTGATTTCGATCCGGATTTCATTAAGAAACATCAAATTATAGCTGAAAAGACCATATTTTAAAACTTAAAAACACAGGCTTTACAAGGATAATAACCACTTGTCCGGCTAAGGCTCTACCTTTAATGGAGATCTTAAGAATTTACAAGCGAAATTAAAATTCACCATAGTAACGGGAATTTATTAGTTGAACAACATCTGATCCCAGAGGTTTCCCACTTTTTTTGATTTTATAATCTACGGCATATAAAATATTATTTGTTTTGTCAATTCTTAAAGATTGGATAGCTCCAAAAGACCCGTCAGTCCATAACCTGATAAAAATCCCATTAGGATCAAACATCTGAATGCGGTTATTTTCTCTATAGATTTCATAGGTGTAAATTATCGTATTCAGA
>Ga0307487_1001563_pt1 | contig 15968 bp, 20 predicted proteins | sample CBIW12metaG_FD_203665 | JGI IMG/M metagenome (GOLD analysis project Ga0307487, IMG submission 203665) | Sea-ice brine microbial communities from Beaufort Sea near Barrow, Alaska, United States - CBIW 1.2 | ecosystem: Environmental > Aquatic > Marine > Coastal | place: USA: Alaska | collected... | reverse complement strand
TCGTATACTCCGCGCCGTCTGCAGTAATGCGCAGGCCTCGATGGCGGAATTGGTAGACGCGGCGGATTCAAAATCCGTTTCTGGTGACAGAGTGGGAGTTCGATTCTCCCTCGAGGCACCATCTGATCTTCTCAGGTGGAATCTAGAAATATCTCCCCCCTTGTATACCGCGCCACTCAGCGCAAATATTCTATCTAGCCTTATCTTCACTTCTCTTGGCATCTCACCGAAATGCGAGTAGATTCGCGTGTAGACCCAGTTCGGTCTATAAATCTACTCACATCGAAGGCTGCAGCACACGGCAGCCGCCGAGGGAACCTGCATGGCCCTGACCGACACAGCGATCCGCAATGCGAAGCCCAAAGCCGTCCTATATAGGCTGTCAGATGCAAACGGCCTGTGCATCGAGGTAACGCCCAACGCCTCAAAGCTCTGGCGCTACCGTTATAGGTTCAACGGCAAAGGTAAGATGCTTGGATTGGGCAGCTACCCAGGTGTTTCGCTCGCAGTTGCACGACAGTTACGGGACGAAGCAAGGCAACTGCTTACTTCAGGCGTGGACCCCAGCGCCCACCGAAAAGCCAGCAAGCACGCAGACGCGGCGGACAGACATACATTTGAAGAGTTGGCCAGAGAATGGTTTGAGTACAAGCGACCTCGCTGGGCTCAGTCGACCGCAGAAAAGGTCATCACCTATCTCGAAAAAGATGTTTTCCCCCAGATAGGAGCGAAGCCAACGCGGGATTTGTCTCGTCCTGAAATGGTGGCGCTTGTTCGAGAGATAGAGAGCCGGGGTGCGCTCAATGTCGCCAAGAAGACCAGGCAATGGCTAAATCAGATCTTCCGGTTCGGGCTGGCCAAGGGCGCAGTAGACGTCAACCCTGCTACAGATCTTGACGTAGTTGCCGCTCTGCCGCCCCGGACCCGTCACCACCCCCACGTGACCTTTGCTGAGCTACCGGCTCTGTTATCTGCCGTTGAACGCATCACCTGTCACCCAATGACTCGATGGGCTATCAAGCTCCTGATGCTGACTGGTGTTCGCCCAGGGGAGCTACGCCAGGCGCCATGGGCCGAATTTGATCTAGCGTCCGCCACCTGGACAATACCCCGTGAGCGGATGAAAGCTAGGCGCCCCCATATTGTCCCCCTGCCGACTCAAGCGGTCGAGATACTGCGCGAGCTACAACAGCTCACAGGGTCATATGCTTTGGCTTTCGCAGGACACAACGCAGATCGCCCCATGAGCGAAAACACTGTCAACAAAGCGCTTTCTGCAGCCGGGTACAAGGATCGGCAAACAGGCCATGGTTTCCGTCACTTGCTCAGCACTGAACTGAATAGCCGGAGCTACAACAGGGATTGGATCGAGCGACAGCTTGCCCACGGAGATAGCGACGCCATCCGCGACACGTACAACCACGCCAACTACCTAGAGCATCGCCGAAAGATGATGCAGGAGTGGTCCGATTCTTTAGATGCGGCTGTTCGGAAAGCAAACTCCGCAGCACTGGATAAAACGGCATAGCCTTGGGGAATTGCCATGAATGACGAGAGCAGGAAAGAGAAGCTTCAAAGAATGCTTGCCCAGCAGAGCGACGATCAGCAAGCCTGGGAACAACGGAAGCTGATAGCAAAAAACAGTACCGCGCTGAAAATTGGCGATTGGATCACTCTCACCGGCATCCCGGTTGGGCGATGGGGAAAGTACACAGTCCGTACTCAGGGTGTTTTCTTTGGCGAATGGAGTGATCAGCAGATCGAATACTTTTCAGCCGACCAACAATTGAAGATGACTCAGGAAAACCTCTACCGGTTACGGTTCCCCTGTTCTGGGCGAGAGCTGGCTGCCTTCTTTGACAATGACGCATCGGGCTGTCTTGGAGACCTTCCGGACCACCTGCAGGAGGTGCTTGCCAACCCTCCCAGCAAAGATGAAATCAGAGCTGAAGAAATCTTAAGAGTGTGTAACTACTTGGGTTATGACCCAATGAATATACCTTTTGCGGGCAAATCGCGGATTAAAGCCAAATGCATCAAAGATGACCCTTCTTTTTACTCGAGCTCCAGCTTTGACGACGGATGGAAGGAGGCCAGGAATCAAAACCTGGTCATGATGGAAAACCACGAAAAACATGCCAAACGTTAAAAAAAGTACATCCCCCACATTGCGCCCCACTCCCTTGACCAAAGCATTATTAAATCTCGCTTTGATCAACCAGGAGTTATCACAATATGGCGTGCGCAACGAAACAAAGTCTTCCAGAAGAACAGCTCGACTCTGATCATCAACCGATCTCCCCTATACGCTTTATTCCGATCGGCAAGGTGAGAGACATCTCCGGCCGATCAGTTCCGTCCATCTACCGGGGCGTTGCCAATAGAACATTCCCATCCCCTGTGAAAGTTGGACGTTCCAGCCGCTGGGTGGAATCAGAGATAATTGATTGGTGTGCAGCACGGATCGCCGAACGCGACAGCGAGGCATCCTGACATGACCATCATTCCAACGGCATTCATATTCAAGGGCACCAACAGGGTCACCTTCAACTCTGCGGGCTGGATCAATGCCACCTCTGCGGCAAAGGTCACCCAGCGCAACCCCAAGGACTGGGTAACCGGTTACGACGGCATGCAGATTCTGGAAGCGCTTAGCGGGGAACTGGGCATTCGGTACCCACAAGGCTTTTTTGAACGTAAAGGAATTTTCACCAAGAACCCGAACCTCCTCCGCGTCCTTATCGATGACCAGCGCATTGTTCGATCCGTTGCAGGTGATCCTGAAAACGGTGGCGGCATCTGGTTGCACCCTGCCCTGGTGTTGCCCTTCGCACGCTGGATCAGTGCCGACTTCGCCTTGTGGTGCGAGACCATCACAGAATCACTGAAAGCAGATGCCGAGCAGGCGTCACAGCGAGCAAGCAACCTAACGGAAGAGCATGACGGCATGGCCACAGTGTTGGATGCCGATCAGCTGGCGGAATATCGCCTGGCTGCCAAGGTTCTCAAGGATTGTGGGGCTGACGCGCAAGAGCGCCGATCAATTCTGGCTGCTCGATTTGGCGGTGATCCGAGCCAAACGGCAAAGCAGTATAGCGCTGCTGATGCGGAACTGAACGCTCGAGGCCTCGACAGCTCTGAACGCCAAGAGATCCTGGCTACCCGTTTCAAATCCCTGAATGGAGGTGCGCTGTCATGACAACAAATCAAGCCGACTATACGGCCAGCCCTAAAGATTTCCATACCAATAAAACCAGCGGAGCTGCGCAGCGCGCCAGGCTTCTTAAAAGGCTCGCGCTCGGCCCTATTACCACTATCGAAGCACGTCGTGAACTCAACATCATGATGCCTGCAGCCCGGATCAAAGAGCTACGCGAGGCTGGCCACAACATCCAGACAGAGCGCGTCGACACTCTGGACGATCAGGGCCGGAAGCACGGACGAGTCGCCAAGTATTACCTGAGCGCAGCAGTTCAGGAACAAAGGGGAGCTGCATAATGACTCTGACTATTCCCTCTGCCCGGGTTACCGGGGTTACCGGGGTTACCGCCAGTATTCACGGGGCCTGTAGAGGTAACCTCGATCAATCGGCTGGGGTTACCGAGGCTACCTTGAGCTGCCAATCTCTTGCAAACGAAGAGGCTCGGGGCTATTCTCGATTCGTCGTTGCAAATTCAACGATCGGGCGTCGCGGCCCGGCAATCTCTAGGCGCACAGGCGCCGACCATACAGCAGGCGCTTTTTTTGTGCCTGCAGCTCCAAGTTATGGCGGCTGTGCGTGGGAGACCTTCGGGTCTGCCGGGTTCCTAGAGTCCCGGTCCGCGAACCTGCGTACAGCTGCCACCCTTATTCGTTTCGCGGCGAACCGTGGCAGCTCTTCAACTCTAGGAGCTCGACCAATGAAACATACCCTCAATCCGCCCAAAAGATGCCGTATCGCTGCCCATAAGGCTCAAGCCATGGCCGCTCTACGGGCTGACTCTTCCCTGTCCGTTCGGCTGGCCCGCTACAACGCTGCGATGCAGAAAGCCCGCAGCCTCGAAGCTTCAGGGGGTGCGTTATGAGCAACATGAACATCAAGACCAGCGCAGGCCGCCAGTTCCACAGCAGCGGCTCAGCCGACAAAAAACAGGCCCTGTTTGCCGTGAGCGAAGGGATACCCCTGATCGATGCACTGGAGAGCGCTTCTATTCTCCTCAGCACTACCGAGGACAGCCTGTTCGACGCGGGCATGCAGGACGAAGCGCTTGAAGGCAACTCGGCCTGGCTCGTCTACAACACGTTGCTTTCTGCTAAAGCGGTAATCGACTCGTTGGTCGACTCAGCACGGGGGCAGGAGTTCGCCCAGTCATTATCAAACATCACAATGCAGCAGCTGGAAACACTTGCCATCCATGACCGAGACGGGCTCAGCTTCACTAAGCGAGACGACAAAGGCCGGATGATCAACTGGCCCGAGAATAACCCAGGCGTAGCTTCAGATGCTGATAAAGGCCGCGCTTTCTTCGATGAAGAGATTGCTTCCCTAGCCTGTAGCAGTGAAAGAGAGGCCTACAAAGCGATCCAGTTCGCGATTATGGGAATGGGCGGTCACTACACCTGCCTTGAGTCAGGCTTCGCTGAAGCAGTAGCTCGCGCTGCAGTGCTAGGACTGCGTGCGATTAAAGGCGGCGCGCCGAGCCTTGATAATGAAGCGATGGCTGCCGGTAGCGCAGGCGCTTCCGAGTTTGAAGGGGGTGCAAAGTGAGCAACATTCCAAGCTGGTCGAACCTGCTCCCTAGCCCTTCGGCCGTTGAAAAGATGGGTCCCGAAGAGCTGAAAATGACGGGCGCTGCAATCGACGAATACAGCTTCACCCTAGGATGTGGCATCGCAGCTATCGGCAACCTGCTGGCCTGTACTGCCTCTAATAGCGAGACCGGCCTGGACATGAAAACCGCCGCGGATATCGGCTGGCTTATTGAAAGCTTGGGTGCTCTGTCTGCCCAACTTTCCAATGCCAGCACCGGTATTCAGGACCGTCGCCGGGCAGCCCTCAAGAAGGAGTAACCATGCATATTAAAAACGGCGCTTCTGCGCCGATGGGATCGGCTTGCCTGGAGAAACCTGAATTGGCCTTTCGGACCGCTCTCGAGGATGTCTTTGGCCCGCTGGATTGGCTGCCAGATCCTGACAGTACTATTCACCGGTTTACGGTGCCGGGTGATAAGCCAGGCTCCCTAAACGGGTGGTATGTGATGTACGTCGACGGTATAGCTTCAGGCGCCTTCGGTAGCTGGAAGCAGGGTGGTACTCATACCTGGAGCAGTAGGGCGCCGGTCGATTACCACGAAGCCAACAAGCTGCGAGAGCAGGCCCAGCACGCCAAGCAGCAGAGATTGGCGGAGCAGCGTCAACGCCACCGGGCAACTACCGAGTACGCTCAACGCTTATGGAGGGACGCCCGGCGCGCTGACCCATCTCATCCCTACCTGGTCGACAAGCGGGTCCGTAGCCACGCGCTTCGGCAGCACCGGGACGCATTGCTTGTGCCACTAAGCCACAACGGTGAGCTGGTCAACCTGCAGCGCATCTACCCCGATGGAATCAAGAAGTTTCTCTATGGGGGTTTGATCACTGGTTGCTGCAGCCCGCTCGGCATCGTCATGGCTGATGCGCCCCTATATGTGTGCGAGGGCTGGGCCACTGGAGCAACGCTCCGCGAGGCTACCGGAGCAGCCGTAGCGTGCGCGATGAACGCCGGTAACCTGTTGCATGTGGGTCGGCTGCTTGCAACCCGATACCCCTCCTCCCCTCTCATCGTTGCTGGCGATGACGACAGGGAAACCGAGGCAAATGGCAAGGGCAACCCAGGGCGGGAAGCTGCCAGGCAGGTAGCCGCCAAGCTGGGCTGCGGGATGATCCTTCCGGAATGGCCGTCCAATGCACCCATCACCCTCACCGACTTCAACGATTTGCACCGCTGGCTGGAGCACGTATGACCAAGAAACAGAACGAATCTTCGGTGGTGAAACTGGTGCCTGAAGCCTATGCACCTCCCATCGAGAGATCATGCTTTCGGGTGTACGATTCTGCCCTCAAAACCCAAGACGGCAAGAATCTGCGGCCAGGCGTCTATTTCCATGGCGTGCGCCAATCGAAAAATGGTGCTCCTACCGAATACGATCAGTGGATCTGCAGCCCACTTCATGTCGAAGCAGTGACCAGCTATCAAGATGCGCACTTCGGCAGGCTGCTTCGCTTCAAGAACAGTCTTGGCCGATGGCGCGAATGGGCGATGCCCATGTCGATGCTCAAGGGTAGCGGTGAGGAGTTGCGGGGCGAACTGCTGCACCTCGGCGTAGAGATAGATCCGGACGCCGCGCGCGCACTAAGCCGGTACATTCTTCAGCATAAACCAAAGCGCCAGGTCACCGCATCCATCAGCACTGGCTGGTATGACGATCGGCTGTTCATCATGCCGCGAGAAAACATCGGGGAAGGCGATGCCATCCTTCAGAGCGAGTCTGCAAACGTCGATGACTACGGAAAGTCGGGCACTCTCGATGGCTGGCGGGATGAGGTGTCTGCCCATTGCGCTGGCAATCCCCTGCTGATGCTCGGCGTTTGCACTGCGCTTGCAGGGCCGCTGCTGCAGCCCACCGGCCAACAAAGCGGCGGTTTCAATATCTTTGGCCGCAGCAGTACGGGCAAAAGCAGTATTGCTCAGGCGGCAGCGTCGGTCTGGGGCCACGGTGAAAACATGCTGCGCACTTGGAATGCCACCGGTAACGGGCTCGAAGGCATAGCCACCCAGCGCAACGACACCCTCCTGGTGATGGACGAACTCGGCGAAGCAGATCCCTTCAAGGTTGGCGAGATCGTCTATGCCATCTCGAACGGCACGGGCAAGTCCCGCGGGAGCCGGTCGGGTGGAGCTCGGAGCATAAACCGTTGGCGCGTGATGATCATATCCAACGGCGAATTGACCCTGGCCGCGAAGATCGCCGAAGGCAACAAGCGGATAAAGGCCGGGCAAGAGGTGCGACTTATCGATATCAGCGCATCTCGACAGCACGGCTGCTGGGACGATCTGAGCGGTCAGCACGACGGTGCCGCACTCTCAAAACTCATAAAGCATGGGAGCGTTACCCACTACGGCCTGGCGGGGCCGGCGTTTGTTAAGTCTCTGCTGGAAGACGACGCCATGGATGGCCTGCCGGAAGCCTTCTCCATGCTACGAGCGAGTTTCACGCCACGTAATGCTATCGAAGGCAGGGCCGCTGATCGCTTCGCCCTGCTCGCCCTGGCTGGCGAGATTGCCAGAGAAGCAGGGTTGATCGAAATGCCCGTCATGACCGCCCAGGACGCGATGCTTTCACTGTTCGCAGATTGGCAGCAACAGCGCAGTGCAGAGAATAGCGAGGACGCTGCGATAAAAAACCAACTCCTCGATTACATAACTCGGCATGGCGAAGCCTATTTCTCCGAGATCCATATGCACACCGAGACGATTCGGGACCGTGCCGGCTGGTGGAAGAACCAGGGCGCCGAGCGGCTATGGCTGTTCACGTCCGACGGACTTCGGCGCGCGGTACCGGGTTTCGACCAGAAAACCGTGCTTGATGTGTTGGAGGCGGCAGGCTGGATTGCCGAAAAGGAGGGAGCCAAGCGGGCCAAGCAGGTCAAGGTGGACGGCAGAAACGTCCGTCTTTACCACATACTCCCTGCCGAGGATTAAACATGGACGCCATCTCTAAGCTCGTTGCCCGGCTCAAGCGCTCCGCTCTACCGCCCGAAATATCCCGGTCGCAAGATCAGCGGCAATCCGGCCAATGTGTCGAAACCAACACAGAGTGTCAAAACCAGAAAACTCTAGCCCACTTCACCGATGACACATGCGGGCTGAGTGCAGCCACCGCATCACCTGACTGGCTCTTGGCCCGCGACGCCTACCTCAACCACATCATGATCTGCAGACAATGCCACGCCCCCACTGAACGGCACTGCGCCGACGGAGGAGCGCTGCGAGCTAACTATAGAGCCCAGTCCATGAAGGTGGCGCCGAGTGCATAGCATATTGGATAGCGCTTTAGATCTACGTTGCTATAGTGGGAGTGCCGCGTATGTGCGGCCATAAATCAGGGAATGATTATTATGCAGTCTGAAGAGTTTACCGATGACGATATGCTCATCGCCCAAGAGGAAGGTAAGCAGTCTTTTTCAAGTGGCTTTGCGCTGGATCAGTGTCCGTACAAAGACGCGAGGAGTGAGCGCTGGCGGCAAGGGTTCCGGGCCGCCGAAGCCAAGTTCCTGGACGTCTCACAGAGTAGAGGATCGGCAAGGAAAAAAGCATCTAGCGACAACCTGATCCTGCGTCTATGGCGCGGCGAAGAAGGTTTAGCAAAAACGTACTGGCTGTACGGCGTCCTTTTTCCGTTACTCGCCTCATTTGCGGTCCAGGCTGCAATGATGGTTACCAGTACTGACACACCCGAAGCTCAAGCCATTGTGGGGTATGCCTGGCTCGCTTACATCATCTTCATTTCAGTCGCGATATGGCGTTCAGCGACCGCGAATGGCGCCATTACTTTCTGGGGCATCGTCGCGCGCTGCATCGTGGTTGGAGTGCCTGTGATAGGCTTTCTCGCCGCAATACTATTACCCATTTGGCATGACCCTACTCAAGCGGCAACCCAGTTAACTGAGCCTTCTAGCTATTCTGCGCCTGCTACTGGACCAGTTGCTCCTGCAGACGAAGACGCGCTCCACGCTGCGAAATACGCTATCAACCGATTCCCATTTCTCGACTCCGAGTCTCCATCCGCCAACCAAGCAGCTATCAATGAAACCATCGAACTACGAGACCGATTCATCAAGGAGGGATATTCCCCAGGTACCGCAATACGCATAGCTGCAGAAATTACGGGACCAAAGTATGCTCAATAATACATGCAGATCTCGATCCCGACTGCAACCCACAGATGGAGAACAACGTTGACTGATAACGGCAGACCCACACCAACGCCTCGGCCGCCCTCTTCCCCGCCGCCCAAGCCTCAACCCAATAACGACGGCAATCGAAAGAGCAGCGGAGACAGCCGACCCAATACGATATCTGAAAGTCGACCGGCTCCGCCGAGACCCAAGCAATGATAGAAATGGATGAATTTGAAGAAAGGCTTCATAAGCTGAATTTTTATTTGAGTAGGAATATTTACTATCACATGAGGCGCCAAGCGTTCTTCATGCGATGGAGCCGCTTCACTTCATTTGTTGGCGTCATGTTTGGTTCAGCAGCCGCGGCAGCCTTGCTGAGTCCGCTTCCAACGACAGTAGCGGCTGTTCTTGCCATAGTGGTCGCGGGCGTCAGCGCCTTTGACCTGGTTGTTGGCACGGGACAGCACGCCAGCTTGCATAATGACTTGCGCAAACGTTATCTCGACCTGACTTCGGAGATCACAACAGTTAAACCAGCGAATTTAGATGCTATTGGCCAGGTTTTCGCTCGAATAAAACGCATCGAACTGGATGAGCCTCCCACAATGCCGGCACTTGAAATATTGGCTTATGAGGACACCGTCCGTTCGATTTACAACGGCGACGATGCTCCCAAGCACCTCACCAAGCTCAGCTTCTTTAAGCGATTAACCGCGCAATGGTTTTACTGGGATACCTCAAAAGCTTAACCGTTAAGAAACGGTTACATAACCCAGCCTTTCATATAGCTGTTTGGCCTTAGCCCTGGCTCCAGGGCTTGAGTCCAGTTGTCTCCGCGTAGACGCCGCATCTTGACCGTCTGCCACTTCAGTTTCCGCTCCGTGGCCCACGCCAGCGCAGGTTTTGTTTCACCGTTGAGCGTCACCAGTTGCGCGCCAGCACATACCGTTTCGCGTTTTGGCTGTCTCGGAAGCAATGAACCTGTCCCAGTGACCCTCATTACTCTTCCACTCTGATACCGTTTCGCTCAGCAATGAGAACCACCTCAGCTAGAGTAATTCCCAGCTCTTCCGCTTTGGCTTTAGCTTCAGATCGAGTAACAGTTCGGGGGGGCTGGGATACCTGCTGACCTGTCAATGTATCAAGAGCTACCCGGCCAATAATGGGGGTGCCCATTGGATCGCGATCAAGGATAACGTCTTGCAGCATGTACCGGTCTTTGCCCGATACCGTCAGGGCCTGGAATGAACGCTCCGCTAGTGACCGCTCTTCTTCTGACAGGCTGGGATCGGCCATACGGCTTTGCAGGTCTTGGAGGCGGCCTTGATTTTTAGCCTCTAAAGCGCCTTGCGCGATGGACTGCTCGGTCAGTTGGTCGTTGAGCTGGCTGCGCTGCTCCTGCCGGGCTGCTTGTTGCTCAGCCACACGGTTATTATTGCGGGTCATATTCCGCTCAGACAGAGTGTCGCGGCCCTTTTGTACACGGTCCTGCTGATCGGCTGTGCGCTGCGCTCGAGTGCCTGCATCGCGATCATTAAGCATTCGATTCATCTGCCCTTCCATCCCCGATCTTGTGCCGTCACGGATTACCGTCACAGGGTTAGGATTTTGCCGCTCGAGCACGGCCTGCTGGCGGGCCTCGCGCATGGTATCGGTGGCGCGGTTGATGTTATCGACTGTCTCCCCCGACGTAATGCTGAGCCCGCCCCGGCCATTACCGACATTGCTACCTGGATCGGCAAAGCGCCGCCCGGCTGCCGAGTCAACATCGCCCTGCATGTTCGAGAACTCTTGCACGCCTTGTTCGTTCCGGCGTCCAACGATACCGCCATAGCCGACATTGCCGTACTCGCCTGGCTGCGCATTATTAGGAAGGGTGCGCGCAATCGCCTGCGTGCCCTGCTGGACTTCAGGCGCCTGAGTAGCGGACTGGCTTGCGACAGATTGCGTCGGCTGGCTATTGGCCGGCGGCTGCGCGGCGGAGCCCGGCACTGGCGCGCCCTGAACTGGCGCCGCACTGGTTGACGGCATCGCCATAGGGCTTGGCTGGCCAGGCATCAAGCCGGCAATGCGCGTGCGGTCAGATACATCCTGTCCGTACTGTTTCGCGGAGGCGGCTTGCTCTGGATTGTTGCGCACGAAGTTCTTAGCTTCCATGGCACGATTGCGATCGCGCCACTCTTGTCCGGGCAGATTAGAGTCAAAAGTAATGCCGCGCTCAGCAATTCCTCTTGCGACCCCGAAAACAGCACGTGGCACTGTAGTGGTGATGTCGGCCATCAAGCCGTATCCCTTGCCTACAGCGCTTGCCGCATTGCCGACAGCGCTGCCAATAGTTTCGCGCGTCTCTGTGAGCCGCTGCCCCATAGCCTGCCGCTGTACGCCCTGCGCGCGCTCAGCTTGCATTTGCGGTGTCAGTTCCATGCCGCGCCCAATAGCTGGCATGGAATACTGGGTACTAGGAGTGGTAGGCGGCGTTTGATTGTCTGAAAATGAATCGATGCGCTGACGCTTCTTGGCCTGATTGATGTCGCCAGGCAGATCGGATGTAGCCATATCGGGTGCTCCCCTACGGTTAATTGTCCGTTTGAGGCTATGTGACCGAACTCGCGTAGCAATGGCATATACGTAAAAGGTGATGGCTCAGGTAACCCCGGTAACCCCAGTTATTATTCTGAGGCTACCTCTGCAGAGTCCAGCATATGGGCAGGTAGCACCGGTAACCCCGGTAACCCATCAGAACACAAGAGCTAGAATCATTTGACCTATGCGACCAGATACATAACGTACTGAAATCGACAGTATATGCATGCTGTCAGCTCTACACGTTGCCTGCTCCCCAGCGCGTAGACCGAGCCTCCCAGTTTCACCGCTGCGGAGGCTTTTTTATTCCGACGAACCACGCGTGGAGGGTGCGAACTTAGGTGCGAACCACGCGCGTGAAGGGTGCGTACCTTGGTGCGTACCCTGCGTACACCTCGAACGTGCCCAGCGGTTAGTCCAGCACGCGGTCAAACCGATACATCGGCCTCCTGCCCTGCCCCGCCATAAAGCCGCACAGCAGATATTCCAACCGCACAACGCTTTCGATTCCCCGCGTAGGGGTGTTTCCATTATCAGAAACAGTGTTTCCTTCTGCGTTATCAGATCCATGCTGCCTGGCGCGGCTTACCTCAAATACGATCCGCTCCGCCGCCTCGCTCTGCGGATAATCCAGATCCATCTCGGCCAAGTAATGCGGGTGGGGCGCTATTCGAATATTCATCCGACAGACTCCGTTGTTGTGGAGCACAGACTATGGCGCATCTGGCAACAGTGAGCGAAACCCTACAGGGGGTCGATGGTCATCCAGTGGCGGTAAAGCCGACGGGCAGACTCCCTCAAGCTGAGGAAGTGCGCAGGCAATCCACAGATTGTGGAACAGGGGCAACTACGAAGTCTTCGCAATATGGTGATCGCTCTCAGGTGTGCGCCATTGGCGTAGACCGCGGCTTCATGAACTACCCCCTCCCATTGGGGAAAGTTAAGAATCACCTGGGCCAGTCGATGGCGGAGCACCAAGCCTCGCACGTTGAGGGTGTTAACAGTGTTAACTGTTCGCGCGTAGGGGGCTCGTACCAGCCTCGTACCTCGCACCATTTACGACCAAAAGGTCCGAATGCTCGTTAAAATTACGAGACAGGTATTCTGCCTGCAGCAAGTTACGGCGCGCGGAAAGCGTCTAATTCTGAAATGGCCTGAACCAACCCTATGAGACTCTGCTCTGTGGCTCCCATATGAGCCAGCTTGGACACATTCTCGGGTGTAAAAAACCTCAACCCTTGATCTGCTAGCTGTTCTGCTTCACGCAGACTACGGATTGCATTACCCAAATCGCGGGACAAACCTTCAACTTCCCGCGGCTGTAGATCCCTGATTTCCTGCTCAGACAATGCCTTCAATCGATCGATAGCTGGGGTCACTGACTTCCCCATCAGGGCCGCTAGGCTAGTGCGAAAGAACGGCAGACCATCAAGGGTGCCTACCTTTTCTTCTACCATTGGTCGACCGCGCTCATAGTCTTTCCTGCTGGTGTTGGTTTGCAAGTAATGTACCTGGGCCTCACGCTTGCTCATGCGACGCTCCACCACTATCTGGGAGCTGCGTATTTCAGCCATACGAACCAGTTTGGCGTTGATAGCAGGCGACCATTCCCTGAGCACCTTCTTGCATCTGCCAAGTGCTCGACTGAGTTTCAGTAAGTGATCTATTTTGGATTGGTGCACATGAAGCTCATCAAAGCTCTTAGCTACCGCTTTTCTGTTATCCGCCGCTTTGCGCCGAACTTTGAAGGATTTGCGAGCCTGAGTGAACTCCAGTCCCAGATGCTTTTTCCCGCAATCTTTTCCGATATTGGTTATTTTGGCATCCGATGTAAAAACGACATACCCGTGCATGTGTCTTTGACGGCACCCCTGAATACCACAGGGCACTTCATCAATTTTTGCTACTTCGTATTCGGTTAATACGTCCTTGAGCGATCTGCCACTCGCTTTTCCAAAATCAACTATGGGCTCATAGCACGGGATTGCTTGTAAATCGGCCAGACACTTGATCGGGTTTGATGTGTCACTTGTGAACCGTGCTATCAGATCTGAAGCGGTTCCTTGCTCATCGGTCATGGATCGCTCCAGATTAGAACTGTTTTACTGTCGGTCAGGCTGCTCGTCTGCAGCTTGGCTCGATAAATTTATTACTACAAAGCTGATCAAAAGTATCGCGACCAAACTATTAATTGCCAATCCAATCGATACCCTAACCCAGCTGGCAGAGGTGCTTTCTGCACTGCCTATGAGTGCCGTTGCAAAGCATCCAGCCAAGAGAAAAATTGTCCAGAGATATATGCTCAGGAACACCTGCAAATACTTCTTCCTTTTGTATTTTGCGAACGTCTTACTCCCACCCATCGTAAACATGATTGTTACGAATGCTGCGAGCATACCCAGCAAAGTGAAAGAGAAAGAAGCAAGAATACCGGCTATTGCCTCCTTGCTCTCACTTGTCTGGAGGAGTATCTGGGGCGACTGTTGGCCTAACCAGTAATAAACCTGGTAAACGAGCGGTCCAGGCACTGCTGTTATCAAGACGCCTAATAGCGTCAATATCCACGGAATGTACTTCGGGGTTTCCTGAGAGCTCATTCAATTTAGCCTTTAAAATGGCGTTCTGGGATATCTTGCGGGTTATCCGATCATAGATTCTGGTCTTGTCGCTGGCGTCGATCTCGTCCTTGATTGGCCCGCTGGTTTCCAGATACAGATCGAGCATGCGATCGTCTGGCTTCATTTTGGCACGGACGCTGGCCTGGCGCATACCTGGTTTCTGCACCGCAGCCGCAGCAATTTTCTTAATCGACTTACCCTTAACTGGCCGGAAAACTACCTCCAGCCCCTCTAACTCCTTGAACTCATCAACAGGCACGCCAAGCGCTGCGCGGATATGTTCGCCGATAGTACCGCCAGCTTCGATAATTATGCTCGAGCGGGAGACGTAGTGCGCTTTTTGTACGTCTCCGATGGCCCCCTGTGTCAGCAGCGGTTCGCTTGTCACCTCATACGAGCAAAGACCAAGATGCTCAAATAGCTCATTCAAAAAACGAAAGAAAACGGAATATTTAGGGGCTAGCTGGGGAGCGCAATACCCTACAAAGTTATCAGAGACAAACACAAATGCAGCGATACCAAGCGCGTCATTTTCGCCAAGCAGCTCCTCTATATTTTTCAGTTCAAGGCTATCTGTATTGATTTTTTCAATGACCTTAGAATCATTGGTCTGAATAAAAAGAAACAACCTATCGGTCTGATGCAGAAGAAAAACCCTGTCGTCCTCGTTCCTAAAGATATTGCGCAACTTGGGATCTGGTATGCTGCAATAGGTCTTGAGGGTTTGATGCAAATCCATCCAGTGCATCTTATTGTTAGCCACATCCCTGATGCGGTAGACGATGTAATTCAAACGCATTCATTTTATCCTTTTTTTAAATATTGGCTGTATGTTGCCTATAGAGACCGCATGTCCGATTGGATTATTCAGACCATCCAAGCTGCTTGCAGCGAGCCTGAATGCCTGAAATCGAAACAATTTCCCCCGTGCCGCTGGGAAACAGCCTGGCATTGAAAATGTCCCTGTCGGTAACGTCTTGCGTGCGGATCTCGTACAGCGCATCCAGCAAAGCATTTAGCTCGGCCTTGTCGTTGCCCTTGAATTTGTGGCGATACGCCTTCTCCACCTTGTCGATGACCGGCGCCACGCGGGTAATAGCTTCAAGGTGGTCATGCATCTCATCGTAGTTCCGAATCACTTCTCGGTACTCTGGATAGACTTCAGCTTCGGAGAGGATGACGATTGCACGTTTCGCCCCATTGGCCTGCCCCGTCGCGGTTTTTGCATCTGTCGCCCTGTCGTAAGCTGCTTGGGCTTTCTCCGCGATCCGGCGCACTTCATCTTTGCGGTACTCAGATGCGCTCTTTTCTCGCGCATCGATCTGCTGGCGTCTATAAATCATGAAAAGACCTAAAGCTGTTCCTCCCACAATGATTAGCCAGAGTGTTGACGTGTCCACAAATGCCTCCTTGGCCGAATTATTTCCTATGTTGCTTGGCGCTCCGAGCGGGTATCCAAGCTATCTGTCTCGCCAGGCGTCTTTGGGCTTCTGACTGAAGACACCTCAACCATTATATAGTCATCAAAGCACCCCGATGTCTAGCGCGCAGCAGAAGAGTAAAAATGTGGTGACAAACAGAGCAACCAAAGAAAAAGCGAGTAGATATGTGAGTATAAAAACCTATCAATTTTAATAACTCTATGCATTTCATATAGTTATAATATTGATTCGATTCTCCCTCGAGCACCATCTGATGTTTTCAGGTGGTATCAGCAAGACCCAAAAAACCCCGAAAAGCCCGCCCCGAGCGGGTTTTTTGTTGCCTACAGTTCCCGTGAGTTACCTTGAAAGCCCGAATTTTTAGGGGCAGGATTGAGGGGTTGTATCCGCACGTCACCTTTGCCGA
>Ga0307487_1001557_pt1 | contig 15987 bp, 18 predicted proteins | sample CBIW12metaG_FD_203665 | JGI IMG/M metagenome (GOLD analysis project Ga0307487, IMG submission 203665) | Sea-ice brine microbial communities from Beaufort Sea near Barrow, Alaska, United States - CBIW 1.2 | ecosystem: Environmental > Aquatic > Marine > Coastal | place: USA: Alaska | collected... | reverse complement strand
ACGATTCCCATGCCCGAAAAACGGTTGGGGGCAGCGGCGGGAACTGCGACCGGCTTCGCGGGTGCCCGCGGGGCTTCGCGCGCCGGCTCCGCCTCACGGGTTGCTGCACCCGGTGCGACAGCATTTGCTCGAAGAGCCTGTTCGGCAGATTCTACTGCCTGACGCAGCTCTCTATCGATCGCGGCGGCGTGACGTGCTGCGACCACTGCTGCTGGTGCATTGCTGCGGGTCAGGTACATGGGTTTGGGCACAGGCACAGGGGTCCAACTGACCTTAGAGCTGACGTCGTTGACGGGTTCCTCAGAGGCGAGCATGATGCGGCGACGCGGTGCTGCTGTGCGCACAGCCGGTGCGCGTTCTGCGTTTCGAGATCGTGAGAATTCCGCGAGGCGGGAGAGCATCGCGCTTGCGCTGATTCCCGCGATAATCGCGGTAGCGAACACCAGCCAGGTTCCCGAAGCGACGGCAGCCCCTGCGGGAACAATGAGCGAAAGCTGCACCCCGCCAACGATGATACTGACGAGGAGAACCAGCGCAGTCAGTGCCCGCGTGCGGCGAAGTCGTCGCGCCGAGAGCGCGAGCACCTGTTCGCGAGAGGGCGGCGTTACTGCGCGCCCGACCGCAACCGGGCCTTGCAGTGCGCGGGCTTTGGCTAGTTGAGCCGCTCTGCGCGCAACAGCCTCAGCACGGACCTCTTCGGGGAGCTCTGAGGTCTGGGCAAGAATACGAATCGTCTGCTGCAGTCGAACAGCATTGCGTTCAGTGGCCAAGTATTCGCGGTTCTTCAACCAGTTGGGAACCAAGTACACCAACCAGAGCCCAGCCGCAAGCGCGATCATCACGCCGCCGCCAATGCTGGTGAATTCCATGGCAATAGGGTACGAGCATCCACGCACGACGCACTGTCGGCACGCGGCAGTGACATCAAAAGATCCTGAGAATTGCCCCAACTCCACCTCGGCCGACGTCGCGAACGAACACCTCGAGCGGGCACCGCTGTCGGATAGCCCTAGCGGCGCGGAGGAATCAGCGGATTCGCTGCACGGGCGCGATCCACTGTCGGAATGTGCGAATCGTTTTCCGGCGCGTTTCCCGCTTGCCAGCGACGCAACACACCCTGCGGAACCTCGTCAACGGTGAGCGCAAAACAGAAGTGATCACGCCAATCACCATCAATGTGGATGAAGCGACGCCGAAGCCCCTCATAACGAAAGCCAAGCTTCTCCACCACCCGCAGGCTTGGCGCGTTCTCAGGTCGGATACAGATCTCCATGCGGTGCAAACCGAGCTGAAAGAAGCAGTAGTCGGTAGCTAAAGCCACCGCGGTGGGGGTGAGCCCTTTGCCCGCGAAACGCTCAGAAACCCAGTAGCCAATCGTTGCGGACGCAAGCGAACCATACGTGATCGAGGAAACGTTCAGTTGCCCCGCAACCTCATGCTCGCGCTCGACGACAAAGGGCAACCCTGAGCCGGCACGTGAGTGTTGCAGCAGTCCCCGGATGCTCGACTTCACATCAAAGTTGGAAGGCCCAACTGGGCTCGTGGCCTCCCACTGGCGAAGCCACCCCCGGTTATCGCGCAGCTCACGCTCTAACGCACGAGCGTCTCGCACCCTGATGGGGCGAATACTGGTGTCTCCGTCACTGAGCGTCGGAATGCCATACGCCATCCGCTATTCCAGTGTCGAACTGAACTGCTTGAGCCAGGGGCGCAGGTCGGGGCCCAGATCTTCTCGGTCAACGGCGAGCTGCACAATCGCCTTGATGTAGTCGAGACGGTCACCCGTGTCATAGCGGCGGCCGCGGAACACCACACCGTAGACGCCACCGGCAACATTATTTTCGGCCATCTCGAGCAGGGCATCCGTTAACTGGATCTCGCCACCCTTGCCAGGATCAGTGCGCTCAAGAATCTCGAAAATTTCGGGGCGCAGGACGTAGCGACCGATGATGGCAAGGTTCGATGGCGCTGAGCCCTGCGCGGGCTTCTCCACCAGACCCGTGATGCGCACAACGTCGTCATCGTCAGTCGGCTCAACGGTCGCGATTCCATACATGTGGCTCTGGGCCGCATCGACCTCCATGAGCGCAATAACGGTCGCATTGCGTGCCGCCTGCTCTTCGAGCATGCGCGAAAGCAAAACATCGCGGGCATCGATGAGGTCGTCACCAAGTAACACGGCAAAAGGCTGATCACCCACGTGCATCCGTGCACGCAACACGGCGTGACCGAGACCGCGAGGGTCGCCCTGGCGCACATAGTGCATGTCGGCGAGGTCATTCGAAAACTCGACCTTGGAGAGACGATCAATGTCGCCCTTCAACTCCAGAGTAGCCTCAAGTTCAGTCATACGGTCGAAGTGATTCTCGAGCGCGTTCTTATTGCGGCCCGTCACCATCAGCACATCAGTGAGCCCAGCAGCGACAGCTTCCTCAACGACATACTGAATTGCGGGCTTATCGACAACGGGCAACATCTCTTTCGGCATTGCCTTCGTCGCTGGCAAAAATCGGGTGCCCAGACCTGCAGCAGGAATGACCGCTTTAGTAATCTTCGATGCCATAGGTACAGGCTACCGGGACAGTCTCGTAGAATGGATGAATGACCGACGACGTCAGTCACGATAAACGTGCACTCCGGGCCGAATTACGCGAACGCCGCCGCATCTGCACCGCCAAAGAGCGGGAAGAGTCTGAAGCGGGGGTGACCGCGAACCTTATCGAACTCGCAACACGATTAGAGTCGCGGTCGATAGCCGCCTACCTTTCCGCCATCGACGAACCCGAGACTCGCGGATTCCTGCGCTGGGCATGCGAACACGACATCACCGTGCTGCTGCCCATCTCTCGTGCAGATGGGCTGCTCGACTGGGCGCCCTACGACGGCGAAGATGAAGACGAAGACCTCATTGGCATGCCAGCGCCCACCAGCGAAGTACTGGGTCCGATTGCTATCAACGACGTCGACCTGATCATTGTGCCCGCGGCATCCGTTGATCGCACCGGCATGCGCATGGGCTGGGGTCGCGGCTACTTCGATAAGACTCTCGGTTCCATGGAGACGAAACCTCCCGTCTACGCCGTGATCTTCGACAACGAATATCTGGATGCCGTACCCACCGAACTTCATGACCAACCCGTCAATGGCATAGTCACCCCCTCGGGAATTGTGACCATTACCGAGCACAACTAAGGATCTAGTGCCTACCTACTCTTACCGCTGCACCGAATGCGACAACGCTTTCGATATTCAGCAATCGTTTACCGCTGATTCATTGACGATCTGCCCCGCCTGCGAAGGCAAACTGCGCAAAGTGTTCTCGGCGATCGGTGTCACCTTCAACGGTTCCGGCTTTTACCGCAACGATTCGCGCGCAACGAAGGGATCCAGCGAATCCGGTTCGAGTTCGTCTAGTTCGTCGTCTGAGTCGTCTTCAGGTAAGTCGTCTTCAGGTAAGTCGTCGGATTCATCTTCCGCAGGTTCTTCGGGTTCTTCGGGTTCTTCGGGTTCTTCATCCGGATCGACTTCGTCTTCTGCCTCTTCTGCCTCTTCTCCGTCGGCGGCATAAACGTCATAGTTGACGCATCCCCCACATAGAGGAGCAAGAAATGTTTAGCGGATTCAAGACCTTTATTTTGCGAGGCAACGTCATCGACCTTGCGGTTGCGGTCGTTATCGGAGCCGCGTTTACTGCGGTCGTCAACGCGATTGTCGCCAGCGTCTTCAACCCACTCATCGGAGCGCTGTTTAACGCTGCGACTCTTTCGAAAGCATTCGCGGTCGAAATCCCCACCGCCACCGGCGAACCAGCAGTGCTCGCTTTTGGCGCGTTACTTGCCGCCATCATCCAGTTCCTGCTCGTCGCCGTTGTCGTGTACTTCGCGATCGTCGCACCCATGAACTACGCCAACAAGCGCGCTGACGCACGCAAACCGAAGGTCGTCGAGCCCGAAGCTGGCCCCACCGAGACAGAGCTTCTCCTTCAGATTCGCGACCTGCTCGCGAAGCAGAAGAGCTAACAGCTGACACCCGGCACCTAGCACCTAGCACCTAACAGCTGACAGCTGGCACCTGGCACCTGGCACCTAACAACAGACCTGTTTCGCGCACGAACTATCGACGGGCGACTACGGCACTACCCCCAATGCGGAGGCTTGTCGCCCTTGAGCCGCTCGTCGTTCTCGTTAACCGGATGCCGCTCGGGCTCACTCGTCGGGTGCGGGTCGGAGCCCTTGGGCGGTGCAGTCGTCACGCGGCGGCGCTTGCGATCGCGCGGATTAGGCAGCGGATCCGGATGCTCATCGCCCCGTTGTTCGCTCGACTGCCGGTCGCCGGGCTCGGGCTCGGGCTCGGGCTCGGGCTCGCCATGCTGCTCGCTCGAACGCGAGTCGTCAGTGCCACCCACGAGTTACTGCTCGGGACGTGTGGCGGGGATGACCGCAATGGGCTCGGTGGTGGGAGCAGCCTCAGCTCCGAGCATCCGGGCCACCTTGTCGGCCACCTGATCGGGGTCGCTGAAGAGTTCGAAGGCGTGCACGCGCAAGTAGTGCCAGCCGAGTCGACGCAGCAACTCTGGCCGTAGTCGCAGCGACTCGCGCAGACTTGACTCGTGCACCATGGCATCGGTTTCGATGGTTCCGCAACGCCCGCCACGAGAGGCGACAAGTCCAAGTTTGGCGCGATGTCCGAGAGCAACACGCAGTCCGCGCTTTTCGAGTCGGCGCGCAAGATCAACGAGCATGGGATCACTATCGTCGGGCACCGGAACTTCGGCAAAGCGGGCATCCACTTCGTCGAGTACCTCAGCCAGGGCGACGGCACCATGCTTCATGCGACCGTCGTCGAGATCTTCAGAACGGAACGAGGTCACAATTTCGAGTGAGCGACGAGCACGTGTCATTGCGACAGCGAGAAGCCGTTCTCCCCCGGGTTCACCAAGCGAACCAAAATCAGAGAGCACGCGACCGTGTGGTGTGCGGCCGTATCCGATGGAGAAAATGACCCGGTCGCGGCTTTGGGCCACAGCCTGCTCAATCGTGGTGACCGTGAACGGTTCAGCACGATCGCCGATGATGACATCGAGCAGTTCGGGGCGACGACGGCTGACAGCATCCAACACTGACTGCATGACCCGCACCGAGTGCAGCGGGCTTGCCGTGATGACCATGAGCGACTCTTGTGGCCGCTTAGTGGCGTGGTCGAGAACGAGTTCAACAACGCGCGAGACCTCGGCATCGGGGCTTTCGACCGCGCCAGAGTCTGGATCAGGCATTCCGACACCATCGGCTACGTAGCTGACGGCGAGGCTGCCGTGCCCCAGGAAGCTTCCCGCCCAGGGCAGGGACTCAATCTGGCCGCCATAGAAGCGGCGGTTCACGAGTTCGGCAAGTTCTTCGCCACCTGGCCGGTAGCTGCGCGTGAGAGTAAGAGTCGGCAGCAGACCACTCAAGCGAGCGAATGCCGAGTCTTCGACTAGAGCCTCGCGCACTTCATCATCAATGGGTGGTGGCGCATCAGCTGTCGTGTCGCGCACCGCAATCTCAAACGGAGTTGGCGACTGGATGACGGGGTCGCCAACAACGACAACCTGCTTCGAGCGGCGGATTGCTCCCGCCGCTTCGGCCACGGTCATCGCGCCGGCATCAACGAGGAACACCGTGTCGAACGGCATTGTGTCTACGACCGAGTCGAGCTCGTAGGGCGAGGCCAGCCACACGGGTGCAATGGTGCGAGAAAGGTGCGGTGCCGACGTTTGAACGTCAAATGAGGTGAGCCGATCTTTGCCCAGCGCTCGTTTGAGAGCACTTGCTTCGTCTGGCCAGTCAACAAGCCCGATTTTCCAGTTTTCGGCGATCTGCCAGGAGAGCTGCTTCGCGTTTGCGGAGGCGTGAGCTTCGTCAACAAGGCGGAAGTCGGCTTCAAGACGATCAACTACCGACGTGTTGGCGTTGAGAAGTGCGCGATCCATTTCGAGCATCGAGTCGAGTGCGGATTTCCACCAGGACAGTTCAAGTTCCGCGGCCACCTGGTCTTCGGGCACGTGACGCTTGGCCAGATCATCGATCAGGGGGTTAAGTTTTAGCTCACGCAAACTGCCCATGAGCGCAGTTCGCTCTTGCAGGTTGTTGAGCACATCTGACTCGGCGGCGAGCGCCTCGACCTTGCCGATCAGGAACGGGATGGGCAGGCTCGACAGGGTGACGTGAGAGTCTGCAATGCCGAGCGGGATATCGAGGGCGGCAAGGTCTTCTGAGACCTGCAGGTACGAGCGTTGAACTTCGCCAATGCCGACGGGAACAGCGGGGCTTGCACCTTCAGCAACGAAACGGTGCCACAGCACGCGCTGCTTCTGAATGCGCATGAGGGCGGCATGCATGTCATTCACGCGCACACCGGGCCGCACATATTCGAGGGCAAGCTTCTTGAGGCGACGGCGGTTGGCAGCCGTCATGTCGGGAAAGTCGCGACGCGGAGCTGTCGCAGCAATAAGTTCAGTAATCGCGCGATCAAAAACGGTGGGCACGAAGCGGTCAAGCGTTTCCCTCAAATCAACGAGCAGGCGCAGGTACACCCCCAACTCTTCAATGCTCTGGAATGGGCGCATGCGAGTGTTCGACACCAGACGGTTGGCGACACCTAAGAGTTCAGACAGCTGCGTGTCGGCGCGCCTGGCAATCTCGTGAGCTTCGAGCGCTTCGCCACCGTTAGCGAACTGAGCTCCGTACCAGGGCGAATCTCCCGGGCCGTACTTGAACTCGCCCAGCTTGGCTGCGGCAATGATCACACCGGTAGAAGAGGTGCGATCGGCTGCAAGCTTTTCTACGGCTTCGCGTGACAGTCGTGCGGTCGTCGATGGTGGGTTGGGCAGCAGCGCCAACCGGCTCAGCTCCGAAACACAATCGAGAACCGAGACACCGAGGACATCATCGGCGACAGACATCGACCCGCGGTAGTCGAGCATGATCTTGCGCAGGCGTAGCAGGGCATCATCCACGTCTTCGATTTGCGGCCGTGACGCTTTTTCGCTGCGGGAAATGGACCGGATGATGTCGCGACGCAACGTGCGCGGTGCCACTGCAAGGCCCGGCAACCCGATGTCGCCAAAGCGGTCAGCAATTGAGTGCAGCGATGCACGACGCGGGGTCACAACAAGCACCCGCTTATTCCGTGCCACGAGTGCGCCAACGGCATTGACGATTGTTTGGGTGCCACCGGTACCGGGGAGCGTTCGAACGACCAACGAGTTGCCGGCTTCGATCTGGGCGATCACATTCTCTTGCTCAGCATCTGCATCGAGCAGCAGGTTATCGGTCTGCGGCGAGCGCTCATCTGCCGACAGTGCGGGCACAGGAGCGTAACCCTCCTTGATGGTCCACGCTGCTGCAGTGTTGCCTGCCAGTGCATCCAGGATCGGATGCTGCAATTCGGCGGCATCGTCAGCCAGACCGGGCGCAACATCGGCAAAAGATGACACCACCAGTCGTGGGCTCACCGCAAAATTCCCGAGGTGTGAGGTGAGACCACGCAGCCGATCAATGACCGGGTTCGGCTTGAAGGTGCCATCGGCATCCGTGAGCGCGACAAACGATTCGGCGTCGAGGCGCAAATGGAACTGCTCATCGAGAGCACGAGCAAATTCTGGGTTGAGGTAGGCGGTGCCGCGCAACTTCAACTCAAAGTCACGACCGTGCCGACGGATGGCGAGGGGCCGCAGCAACACAGGGGCGCAGAACTCAATGTCGTCGTGGTTCCAGCGGGCAATGCCAATGCCCAAGTGCACGGAATCAATTCCGCGAGCCGTCGACAGTTCAAGACCCTTCGCTGCAACAACACCGGCCGCGACCTTGGCCGAACGCAAAGCAACATCGTCACGGATCAAACTCGACAGCAGTGTGCGCTTACCGGTGATGAACTGGGCCAAACCGCCCGGATGCGTCGTAGACAGCTCAACGCGCGTGCGGGGCGAATCGACGAAGTGTACGAGCGGCGACTGGCCACCCAGCTCTGACAATTGCGAACGCCAGAGCGTCCACGTGGGCTCTGCAACGTTTCCGGCCATGATGTTCGGCTCACCAAAACTCAGCGTATGAGGCGCTGTTACCTGAATGTGGGGATGTGAGTGCTCGTTTTCGGCGTCGTCGACATTCTCGTCAACCGAACCTGGGTCGACCGAGAAGTCATCTGAAACTTTATCTGCACGCCACACACCGCCACCTTAAGCGTCTAACGGCAATAAATGGTGCAACAACCACGAGTTTCGCGAGACTCAGTCGCCGGCAACACCCCCAGTTCTTGCGGTACCGCGTCGTAGAATACGAGTCATGGTGCCCCACGCCCTTTCCCTGTTGGCCGCCACCGATGCCTCCGAGCTTGCTCGCGGCACAATGATTGCGGTCGTCGCCCTCATCGTGCTCGCACTGGTGTTGGGAGCCGGGGCGTTCGTTGTGCTGTTTCGTCGCGGAGGTGATCGTGGTCGTCGTGGCGCGACCTCTCAGGCCTCTCTCGATTCCCAGGCCGCTGCGCTGCTGGTGAGGTTGGATGACCGGGTGCGCGATGCCGAAAACGAGGTCGGTTTTGCCGTGGCCCAATTCGGGGCCGCGAGCGTCCATGATTTCAAGAGTGCGCTCACTGACGCGAAGCGTCAACTGACCGAAGCATTTCGTTTGGGCCAGCAGCGGGATACCGCCGCAAGTGATGCCGAACAGTTGCATCGCCGCACCACCCGGCAAATGATTGCCCTGTGCGAGAATGCCCTGGCCAGTCTTGACCGATTCGACACTGCGTTTACTGAACGGCGACGCGCCGAAGTGGATGCAGCACAGACCGCTCGAGAGTTGCGGGAGCAGCTCAACGCATTGCGTGATCGGCTTTCGCACGTTCAGCAGGAATGCGCTGACGCTGCCCGGCGCTTCGGCAAGGTGGTGCTCGCACCAGCAGCGCGGTACGTGACCCACGCTGAGGCGTTTCTCGATAATGCCGAACAGAAACTGGATGCCGCCTCCCCCGAGATCAGTTCGACCGGAGTGAACGCCGTGGCAGAGCGGTTGCATGCTGCTGCTTCTGAACTGCACCGGGCAGACCAGCAGCTCGCGGCATCCGAACGGGCGCTGGTAGAGCTCGCGGATGCCGAACTTGCGATGGGCCGGATGCGCGACACAAGTGCGGGTGACCTGCGTGAAGCGCGGCTGGCGCTGGAACGTGCGCCCGATCCCGGAACAGGAGCCATCATCGTTGCGGCGATTGTTGCCGTGGAGAAAGCTCTTACGGCGACCGCCGTCGATCCCGGTGCCACGAGCGATCCCTTTCGACAACTGATCGCGCTCGGCGATGCCGCCGGTGATCTGGATGCCGCTCTTGCGACGGCGCGGAACCAGCAACAGCGGTTCGAACACGCCCGCGCGGCCTACCGGGGAACTCTCATCGCGGCCCGGAGTCAGATCAGCGTTGTGAGAGAACTGATCGGGCGGGGTGGTGCAAGCGCGAGTGCCCGCACTCGACTAGCGGAGGCGGAGCGCCAGCTCATGATCGCTGAAGCTGAGACAGATCCGGTGGAGGCATTAGACGCCATCCGCCGGTCGGTTACTCATGCTCGAGATGCTGACGCTCTCGCCCGCTACTGACTAGGCCTTGTCGCTTGCGCTGCCGTTGTCGACAATGGCGAAATTCACTGCGCCATCCTCGCCGACCTGTGCGTCGAGAGTTTTGTCGCTGAGTGCGATGGCGGCGTTCTCTTCGAGAAATACGCGTGCGCCTTCGGCCTCAACGATGGAGTCTCCCGCCTCAGGTTCAGCAACAACGGCAACGGTGAGGTTGGGGGCACCAGGCTCCCCATTAATTCGGAGACCCGAAGCTTCGGTGTTGGGATCTTGGTCAACAATCGTTTTGACGACTGTGGTGGCTGTTTCGGTGAGTGTGAGCATAGTGTTCGTCCTTCCAGATTCAGCGGAGTGAACAACCCATGATCCCTTAGTCGGCGGCGCGCATCAACCGTGAACGTCGATTGTGAGACAACTCCCATACGCAGTGGAGCGCGCGGTACGGGTCATTTTCCGAAGTCGATTTTGCACAGATGCCCGAAGTCGGCTGCACACCGTATGGTCTGCGGCCGTTCACGCTGTTGATACTGCCCGCAAGGGGAACCGAAGCGCGACGGTACTCTCCAGCGGATCGGCGAATTCAGGCGGTCGTTGCAACACTGGGTTCTTCTGGCTCGAATAGTAGTCGCTGCATGGCTTGAGCGGGGGTGGTGCCGCCGAGGGTTTTGCGCGGGCGGTCGTTGAGCTCGTTGGCGACTTCGAGCAGTCGTTCCGGGCTGTGCGTGGAGAGGTCGGTGCCCTTGGGAAAATATTGGCGCAGCAGTGGAGTGGTCCCCGAATGTTGGAGCCACGCTGCCAGGGGCTGTGCGGGTCGCAAAAGTAGATCGCCATCTTCGTGGCCATGGTGATCTGTTTGTGTTGGGCCAACTCGGTGCCCTGGTCCCAGGTCAGTGTCTTGCGCAGACGCTCGGGCAACGTCTTGATAGTCGCCAAGAGCCCGTCGCGCACCGCGATGGCACCGTGACCGTTGGGGAGGTGGACCAGCATCACGAACCGGGTCTGGCGTTCCACCAACGTGGCGATCGCTGAGCGGCAGTTCGATCCCAAGATGAGGTCTCCCTTTCAGTGCCCGGGAATGGCGCGGTCGACGACCTCCGCGGGCCGTTCACTGATCAGAATCATGTCCGGAATCTTCCCCGACGGACCCTTCGCCGTGGACCGTCTGGGCCGGCGAATGGCTCGCCCAGTGCGGAGATGTTGATGCAGATCGGAGCGCAGATGCCCGCGGCCCTGCACATACAGGGCCTGGTAGATAGTCTCTGGGCTCACACGCATCTCCTGCCGGTCTGCGAACACGACGGCCAAGTGGTCGCTGATCTGCTCAGGGCTCCACTTCAGACACAGTTTCGTCTGCACCACCGACGCAAGCTCGACGTTGTCGAACTTGGACGTCTTGGGCCGCAGGCCTTGTTCAGCGGCTCGTTTCTGCGCCGCATACGGAGCATACGTGCGCTCGCTCGCGGGAGTCGATCTGTTGCGGACCAGCTCGCGACTGATCGTCGCCGGCGAACGACCCAACTGCCGGGCGATCACACGGATCCCGCACCCCGCCAGGCGCAGGTCTGCGATCTGTAACCGCTCGTCCAAGCACAGATAACGCCCCGACGACGGAGGCTTCTTCCGCGGGATCTGCCCGCCCGTCGCCTGGCGCCAACGCCGACCCGTTCGTCTGTTCACCCCGACAGTGTTACAGGCCGCCACCAACGTTGAGCCCTCGGACATCAACACCCAGAACCGGGCCCGCTTATCGATCAGATCCTTCTTCGACCACATCCACAACACCTCACATCAAATCGAGGTGTTGCAACGACCGACTGAGTCCGCCAACGGTCAGCGGGACGGGCTGGTATCGGATGAGCTGCACCTGAATTTAAGGACCGGTTGAATTCTCATGATGCAGGAGACCCTCCGCTCATTCATAGATGCTGCTGCGATGATCAATATCGACCACCAAAACGACCAGGCGTGCGTCTTGAAGATCACAGACAACTCGATAATCACCGACGCGATACCGCCACAGGCCTGACAGTCTTCCGGTGAGGGCTTTGCCCCGGTTCCGGGGGCTATCGAGTGTCGTGATTGCTCGGAGTGCAGCACTAATACGTTGGGCGGTCTGGGGATCAGCTTTCCGAAGCCACCTCACCACGTCGGGCGAAAGCTCGATTTCCCAATTCACTCGATCTCATCCAGGATGCTGGCATCGACCGGGGCATCGCTCAGCCCCAGCTCGCGCTCGACGACAGCAAGCGGCACGGCCTGCACCCGACCCGAGCGAAGATCCGCAGCGCGGGCGATGATGCGCTGCTCCCATTCCAACTCCGACAGGTCACGCTCCAATACTTCGCGCACAACATCGCCCTGGCTTCGCCGGGTCGCTTTGGCGAGCGCTTCGACACGCTCGCGCAGGTCTTCAGGAAGCCGCACTGAGATGGGTCGCCCAAGTGGTGCTGTAGTAGTCATGTAAACATTGTAGACGATGTTTACACGATCTCAATCATACTCGTGTATTTCGCCTGCTCGGTGCCAGTATCGCTGCTGTACGGCCTGTCTGCTGCTGGCCAGTCCGACCGCGTTAGCCATCTGGTTCGTCTTTTCCTCTGTCTGAACGTACCGCCCCAGTAAGCCCACCATGGTGGCCGTAAGAGGAACCCCGCGTGGGACAATTTCCTGCGCATTATGTACGTTTTGCGCTACACTGACGTTATGACTGAAATTGCAATCACGGATGCGCGCGGGCGTCTCGCGTCGATCATCGACACCGCGAGGAGCGGGCCGGTGTACCTGACTCGCAGGAACCGCCCTGTCGCGGCAATCATCGACAACGACCAGTTGCACAGGCTGTTGGCAGACGCCGACGAACTCGCGGACATCCGAGCAGTCGATGCGGCGTGGGAAGAAACAGAACGACTTGGCGAGACTCCCATTCCCTGGGAGGACGTGAAACGCGACCTCGGACTGTCGTGACATACGCGGTTCAGATCCTTCCCGTCGCAACCCGAGCAATCCGAAAGCTTCCCCCAGAAGCACGACGCCGCGTGCAAGCGATGATCGAGCTTCTTGCCGAAAACGCTCGACCGCCGTCGGCGAAGAAACTCACCGCCCGCCCGGAGTGGCGAGTGCGCAGCGGCGACTATAGGGTTCTGTATCGAATCGAGGACGCAGTACTGACGGTCATCATCGTCGATGCCGGTCACCGCCGCGAGATCTATCGGTAACCTGAACGGCCTCACTGTTCAAGGAAACACTCGCGGAGCACCACCCCACGCAACCGCAGCTGCCGCCCGCAGACGGAACCTTCAGCGGTAACAAAACGGCCACGCCGTGTCAGCGGCCCAGACCTCGATCGTCCCCGCAAGCCGATCCTCTCAGGCAACAGTCACATGGCGTTTTCCCTTAGAAAACGGGTCCGGTCTTCTCGATGTGGTACTTGACCATGTCTCCGCCGCAGAAATCGATATTCAGTTGCGGGGGGTTCGCGATCTTCCGCCAGGCAGCCAGAGACTCCTCGTTCTCCCACAGTTCGTAGTTGTTGACCCGGGTGTCGTTGACGGGATCTGCGCTGATGGCAAGATCCAGGCACCCCGGCGCCTGGCGCGCCCGTTCGATGAGGTCGAGGTGGCCAGCGACAAACAGGTCGCGGTCGGACGAGGCGAGGAGGAGATATCCGGCGATGATGAGCATTAGTGTGTTTCCTTCTTGGAGATGAGGATGCGGTGGTAGAACTTGGTGATCGCGGCGGCCAGATCGTGCGGTGCCCGCTGATTTGCCGAATGACCCTGTCCGGGGAGCAGCACCCGTTCGGTGTGCGGGATGGTCCGTGTGAGAACATCCAGGCGTTCCCCCAGATTTGCCGGGCTGTGATCGCCGCCGATCAGTAGGACGGGGAGCTCGATGCCGGCGTAGGTCCCGAGCCGTGTTCCAAGATCCCGCATTGCGACGATGTCGGCGATTTGGCTTGGAGCGAGGCGTTTCAGCTTCGGGCTGAGGCCGACGAAGATGCGGATCATTCGAGACTGGCCGGCAGGCAACCCCACCATGTCTCGAGTGAAGATCTGGATCGCTTTGCCCGGCTTGTTTTCGGCGATTGCCTGAACCGCATGGTCGAGTGACTCACCGCCGATCGGTTGCCCTATGTCAACCGGCGGCTCATAAACTACGCCTCCGACAAACAGGTCAGGACGAGCAGCCAGAGCTTCCAGGGATACGACACCACCCGACGAATGTCCGACGATCAAGACCGATCGTTGCAGCGCGTCACAGATCGCAGCAACATCCGCGACCTCATCGGCGATGGCCACGCGTCGGCGGATGTCGTCGCGGTACTGTCGGCGCATGATGTTCAACACGGTGAACTGTTCGGCAAGGATGTCCGTCGCCTTCCGCCACGCCGCGCCATCATCCAGCCCCGGATGCACAATCAGGATGGCCGGGCCAGATCCATTCACAGTTGCGATCACGGTCGTCCCGCCTGCTGACGTCGTCGAAATCATCGCATCTCCTTATCGATGCTAAGTATCGGCGATACTACGCTTATCAGCGATAAGGTGTCAATATGGTTGCAGCAAAACGCCCGGCACTTACCCGGAACTCGATCATCGCGACGGCGCTCGACCTCGTGGATACAGTTGGTTTAGACGAACTCACCACCCGACGGTTGGCAATCGAACTCGAGGTCAGATCGCCCGCGCTCTATTGGCATTTTGCCAGCAAGCAAGCCCTTCTCGATGGGATGGGGGATGCCATAATCCTCAGCGCTGGCATGGGCGCTCCTCAACGCGGCGAGGACTGGCGGAGGTGGGTCGGCCGACGGGCCCGCGCTTACCGCGCGGAGATGCTGAGCCACCGGGATGGGGCGCGCATCGTTGCGGCCGTTCGCACCGCAAGCCCAGAGACCGTTCGGCTCTTCGGCGACGAGGTCGCCGCGTTGGCCGCTTTCGGATTCGATCCGGTGCTCGCTCTGCGCACCATTGCCATCGTCACGCATTACGTCACCGGATTCGCCTTGAAAGAGCAGGCCGCTGTCGAGGCGCAACGCAATGAAGCAACCGACGTTGTGAATCCGATGGAGATCCTCGGTGGGCAGGCGCTCGACACGTTCGTGGAGGCTATGCAGACCGGAGGGGATCCTCTGGGTGAGGACGTTTTCGAGCATGGGTTGCGGATGATCATCTCAGGAACCGAACGCGAGCTTGCCGCAACCGACGAAGCTACGGGACAGTGACGGCGGCGGCGTAGAGGATCCAGTGCGCGCCGCTCACCTCGCCGTCCAGGTCGCTGTGACGGGTGAGGCCGAGCTTCTCGGCTACGCGCGCAGAGCCGGCGTTTCCGGGCTGCATCCTCGCCACGATCAGCTCATCGGCCAGGTGTGTGGCTGAGCGTGCAATGTCCAAAGCATGCCGGCCGAGATCGCCAGCAAGACCCTTCCCCCAGTAGTCGGGGAGGAGGCGCCAGTAGAGATTGATCACGGGCATGTCGCGCCAGAGGTCACGCCGAGCGCCGCAGATCCCGACAAGTCGGTCGCCTTCGAAAGCCAGTTCGTAGCCGAAACCGTGATCCTTCCAGTGCTGCAACCAGCTCTCGAGCATCTCCTCGCTCGCTCGGACGTCGGGTGAGGCACCGAACGGATTGTTCGCATTCGTCATCGGATTGCTGTGCAACTCATGCACCAAAGCCGCATCCCCGCTCGAGAGGGCACGGAACCAGATCGATCGAACCAATCCATCTTGCAATTCTCGACCTCTTTACTCCCTCACTCAGCCCGCCTTGTACCCACGCTACCGGTGAGGTGGGAAACCGGCGAGGTGCGACGAGACCCTCGTAATGTGCCCGCGACTGTGGGCGCGCACCTCGAACAGGAAGCTCCCGTGAATTGCGTTCCGCTTGCTCGAGTGAAAACGGAGCTGGGCGTGCATCCCGCGGATTCCGCGGGTCGCGAATTCGGGACAAGCCTCAAGCTGCGGCGCTCTGACGAGGTGCACTTCGACGCCATAAGATCCGCGGAGGAGTCAAAGACGCTCCCCGAATTTTGGTCGCCCGCAAGGGGAACCTCGTGCGGACATATCTGTGTGTTGCGCCGATCGACGCATCGCACCATCAGAGGCTACGGTAGACGCTGCTCCGGTGGGCTACCCGTAATGCCAAAACAACAAGTTCAGTGTCTTTGACTGTGTAAACGACCCGATAATTGCCGACGCGGATTCGCCACAGATTTGGATACCCGGCGAGGGGGCGAGCCCCGTTCGGGCGCGGGGCGAGGCTCAAAGCGTCTACGGCCTTGATGACACGGCGGGCCACGGGCTTATCGAGCTTGGCTAGCTCCTTGAGTGCTTTCGGGTCGTATTCGACAGTGTACGGCTCAGGCGCAGTCACAGCCCGAGTGTCCGGGCCACCT
>Ga0307487_1001555_pt1 | contig 15992 bp, 9 predicted proteins | sample CBIW12metaG_FD_203665 | JGI IMG/M metagenome (GOLD analysis project Ga0307487, IMG submission 203665) | Sea-ice brine microbial communities from Beaufort Sea near Barrow, Alaska, United States - CBIW 1.2 | ecosystem: Environmental > Aquatic > Marine > Coastal | place: USA: Alaska | collected... | reverse complement strand
GAAAGCATTAATTGTTGAACAAACAAGAAGAAAAGCTTCAGGGCGAAAAGACTTTAGAATGCCTATGCGACCAGATCACGGTCATAAAATGCTTGATGATTTGACGAAGAAAACTAATCCTGGATATTCTGCTATTGGTCGTTTAAGAGGCTTAGCTGAATTGAGGGGGCTAGAGATGGGCATTAGGAAATCTATCTCTTAAATTATTAATCAAATATTTCTCGATATAAAAATTAATAATAAAAACTTGGTTGAAGAAAATGTTTCTTTGTAATCGATTGTCTGTCACTTATAATCTTGTTTAGAGAGAAATCCATTCAACTATATTATTGTTAATGAACTCTACAGACGAGGAATTTTGGCTGCAATGGAGAAACCAATAAATGAAAATTTTAAATATGATGAAATATTAATGAGAAAAGAAATTCTTCCATAGAGGAATGATTATATGGAAGCTATTGTGTATTCCTTAAAAGGATTAAATATATGAAAGATAAAGGAAGAATTTTAGATAGAGGATATTTCTCTTATAACATGTTTTATTGGCTGGTAATTTTTATCATATACTTTTTAAAGCCATCTCCTTTGTATTCCCAATTTATAAATACGGAAAACAATAGCTATGATAATGTTGGTGATACCAGTGAGTTTTCTCAAGATCTTGTATCAGTTTTTCTGGATTGCAGTACCTGTGACAATTCTTATATTCGACAACAAATAAACTTTGTGAATTATGTTCGGGATGTACAACTGACACAGATACACGTTTTTATTACAAAACAAGCTACTGTCAGCGGAGGCCAAACATTTACAATATCATTTATTGGTAAAAAAGATTTTGATGGAATTAATAATAATTTGACATTTACCTCAATAAAAACCAATACAGAGGATGAAGTAAGAAAGGGTCTTAGCGAGAAGATTCTATTGGGATTGGTACCATATATTTCTCATACTTCACTTGCTGAAAAGATTACAATTACTATTTCAGGACAATCAAGTGAGCAAAGACATGTAATAGACCCATGGAATAATTGGATTTTTGAAGTTTACGGGGGTATGAATTTTGCAAAAGAAACAAGTAAAAGTTCTCTCAATTTAAGATATGGATTTTTAGCTGACTATTTAACAGATAAATGGCGCATCAGCATGCGACCCTATTTTAATTATAAACAGGAAACTTTTGTAAAAGAAGGGGAAGATATCCAAAGTGTGTTGCGTAGGGATGGATTTGTAGGAAAGTTTATTCGTAGTATTAGTGACCACTGGTCTGTAGGTTCTTTTACAAATATTATTTCCAATACCTATGAGAATATTGATTTGGGATATAGGATTGCTCCCGCGATAGAGTATAGCCTTCTGCCGTATAAAAATGCGCTCCGCAAAGAATATACTATTGCTTATAGCATTGGATACCTTCATCGCAGATATTTGGAAGAAACTATTTATAACAAAAAAAAGGAATCTCTCTACAATCAATCCCTCAAATTAGAAGTTCGACTTTTGCAACCCTGGGGTTCACTGACAGCGGGCCTTGAAGGTTCCCATTTTTTGCATGATCCAAATAAAAACAGAATTTCCATTGACAGCCGATTATCAATACGAGTCTTTAAAGGTTTGTCTGTTAATTTTTCTTCAAATTATGACTATCTACAAGACCAGCTGTCTTTGCCTAAAGGAGACACCTCCCTTGAAGAGATACTACTGGGACAAAGGCAATTACCAACCACATATGGAATTTCTGTTTCTGCCGGACTTAGTTATAGTTTTGGTTCTATTTATAATAATGTGGTGAATACCCGTTTATAAATTCTCACTTTGCCATTTGTGTTTATTCTAAGAATTAGCTTCTTTTTCCAATACGATTTGATTTTCCCTACGATATTTTTTCTTTTAGTGTATCCGTATTTGGTCTAAATAAATTCAAGATCGATCGAACAAAATAGCCAAGAGGGTCAGTTTGCTGGAATAATTTAATGTCCTTACCGGATTTATAATAATATTTATGACTTGAATCCAGCTGATTGATGAAGAGATTTAACGATATCAAATAATAAAGGTAATTTATTAAGTTATTGAGGGCTATGCACCTACAGGTCTGTAATTATAAAATTTATTAACAAACAATTTTGTTTTTGTAATATTTATGATGTATGTTTGGGCAATCGGTTGCGTTATCATAAAACAAATTAAAAAATACTAAATAATGATAGAAAGAGAAGTGAAACGAAAAAAAGAATTTAGATTTCTTGCAAGTTTATCCTTTATAGGAATTTTTCTTTATATCTTTTTTTCTCCGCAAATGACAAATGCTCAAGAACCAAATGTCCTTTTGATTATTTCCGATGATCTAAATAGTAATATTGGTTCTTACATGGGAATTGATAAGCATACGCCCCATTTGAACCGGTTATCTGAAGAAGGAGTGCGATTTATGCGAGCCTATAGCCAATATCCACAATGTGGGGCTTCTCGGGCTTCAATTATGAGTGGGTTGTATCCTGAAACCAATGGTGTCCTGAGTAATTACGGGGAACTCGGTAGTTACAAAAAGAAAACACCATCTTTGGTGGATCATCCTTCCTTGGCAGGAATTTTTCGTGAAAACGGATATTTTACTGCGAGGGTATCAAAAATATTTCACATGGGAGTGCCAAGTGATATTTACCGTGGCGAACCTGGCGGAGATGATCCTGATTCTTGGGACTATGCCTACAATGTGATGGCTCCGGAAATAATGAGCTCCGGTGAATTAGAATTGCTTTCTCCTAAAAATAATTCTTATGGTTCCAATTTTTCTCGAATGATTATTCCCGATGAACTTGAGGCCACACAAGCCGATTATATGGCGGCATCCCAAGCCATTGCAATCCTGGAAAATCGAGCAGGGGATAAGCCGCCTAACATCAAATATAAGGAACGGATAAAGGATGATGCTCCTTTTTTCTTAGCAGTTGGTTTTGTCAGGCCACATGTTCCCTTTATTGCCCCGAAAAAAAATTTTGATCCTTATCCAGAAGATGAAGTAGTACTACCACCTATCAATGTTGGGGAAAATGTTCCGGCGCAGGCGTTATTTAGGCAAAACCATGAGGTTTGGGGTATGGACGAGTTTCAGAAACGTCGCGCCATCAGTGGTTATATGGCTAGTGTGCAGTTTATGGACGAACAAGTGGGACGTCTATTGGATGCCCTTGACCGCCTGAACCTGAGGAAAGAAACTATTGTTGTTTTTTTGTCCGATCATGGCTATAATTTGGGAGAACATGACGCCTGGTCAAAACAAAGTCTCTGGGAAGAAGCTATTCGTGTACCCCTTATAATTTCCGTTCCGGGACAAGAAAAAAACTATGGTTCAACTACTGAAACTATTGTCGAGTTAATCGACCTCTATCCGACTCTTGTTGATTTGGCTGGACTCTCCCGGAATGAATCAAATATTTCCTTACAAGGTGAAAGTCTTTCCAAGTATCTTCGGGGAGAAAGGCAGCGTGATGATAAGGATGCCTATGCTTATACTGTAACTAAAAATGGAAGTGCTGGTTCACTTCGTACCGATCGATGGAAGTATAACCGGTGGGGCAGAGAAACCGGCAATGGAAATGAAGAATTGTATGATAATCAAAATGATCCGGAAGAGCATAAAAACCTTGCCGATGATAAGGGTTATAAAATAATTTTAGAGGAAATGCGGGAGAAATTTAACTTCGTCAAAAGAAAAGCTAAAAATCATCTCAAATAATTTCCTTGAAAAAGATTTTGAGGAGTATGGGATATTTCCTCCACAATTTTATCAAATAATGAACTAATACTTATACAAATTCAAATTATTAAAAAAAAAAGTGATAGGAGTATATCAGCATATATGTCAGTGTTTTTTTATTTTATACAGGGACATCGGTTGGGCAACAAGAAAGATCACCTGGGGGTCGAGCCTAATGTTATTGCCTTTATAGCTGATGATGTGAGCGTGAGTAATTTTGGGCCCCTACGGTAATATCTTTGTCGACACTCCAAATATTGATGATTTGTAAAGGGACGGGATGAAATTCAATAATGCCTTTCTAACGAAGAGTTCCTGCAGTCCAAGTTGAATAAGTTTATGATGGGAAGGTACCCACATAATATAGGTGCAGCAGAATTGGATACAGAACCGAGTGGGGCCTTCGAATCTATTTCATCCGAATTAAAGGAGATGGGTATTATACTTCACAGGCCGGGAAATGGCATATGAGGGAATTATTAAAAAATGTTAGTGCGTAATCGATATACATCACTTATAATCCTGTTTAGAGGAAAATCCATTTAACTATTTTATTGTTAACGAACTCATGCAGATGAGGAATTTTTGGCTGCCATGGAGAAACCAATAAATGGAGATTTTAAATATGATGAAATATTATTGAGAAAAGAGATTCTTTCATAAAGGAATGATTTTATGGAAGATTTTTGATGGAATTAATAATAATTTGACATATACCTCAATAAAAACCAATACAGAGGATGAAATAAGAAAAGGTCTTAGCGAGAAGATTATATTGGGATTGCCATATATTTCTCATACTTCACTTGCTGAAAAGATTACAATTGCCATTTCAGGACAATCAAATGAGCAAAGACAGTTAATAAACCCATGGAATAATTGGATTTTTGAGGTTTACGGGGGTATGAATTTTGCAAAAGAAACAAGTAAAAGTTCTCTCAATTTAAGATATGGATTTTTAGCTAACTATGTAACAGATAAATGGCGCATCCGCATGCAACCCTATTTTAATTATAAACAGGAAACTTTTGTAAAAGAAGGGGAAGATATCCAAAGTGTGTTGCGTAGGGATGGATTTAATGGAAAGTTTATTCGTAGTATTAGTGACCACTGGTCTATAGGTTCTTTTACAAATATTATTTACAATACCTATGAGAATATTGATTTGGGATATAGGATTGCTCCCGCGATAGAGTATAGCCTTCTGCCGTATAAAAATGCGCTCCGCAAAGAATATACTATTGCTTATAGCATTGGATACCTTCATCAAAAATATTTGGAAGAAACTATTTATGACAAAAAAAGGAATCTCTCTACAATCAATCCCTCAAATTAGAAGTTCGACTTTTGCAACCCTGGGGTTCACTGACAGCGGGCCTTGAAGGTTTCCATTTTTTGCATGATCCAAATAAAAATAGAATTTCCATCGACAGCCGATTATCAATACGAGTCTTTAAAGGGTTATCTGTTAACTTTTCCTCAAATTATGATTATGTACAAGACCAGTGTCTTTACCCAAAGGGGATGCCTCCCTGGAAGAAGTATTACTGGGAAAAAGGCAATTAGCAACCACTTATGGAATTTATATTTCTGCCGGAATCAGTTATAGTTTTGGTTCTATTTATAATAATGTGGTGAATACTCGTTTATAAATTCTCACTATCCACAAAAAAAATTAATTTTTTTGTGGATAGTGAGAATTTATGGTTCTCTTTTATTGCCAAACAACTTATCACTTTGCCATTTGTGTTCATTCTAAGAATTTGCTTCTTTTCCCAATACATTCCCCTTTTTCCTACCATATTTTTTCTTTTAGTGTATCCATATTAGGTACAAGTAAAATCAAAATTGTATCAAACAAAATAGCCAAGAGGGTCAATTTTCTGGAATTATTTAATGTCATTACCGGATTTATAAGAATATTTAGGGCTTAACTCCAGCTGATTGATGAAAGATTTAACAATATCAAAATTATAAAGATAATTTATTAAGCTATTGGGGGGCTGTGCACCTACAGGTCTGTAATTATAAAATTTATTTAACAAACAATTTTGTTTTTGTAATATTTATGATGTAAGTTTGGTAATCGGTTGCATAAATAAATTTGAGAATTTTGAGATAAAGGTTGAATTGAAAAATTTAAGAATTTGGCAAATGAAATTGATATAACATTGTTGCATGCCGCATTTGTTTCATAACTAGTTTAACTTTTTCCTAAGAATAACAAGTGACCAGTTAGACTCTTTTAACTTCCAGAAAATAAAACAACACTTTAACTACCAATATCTAAATTATGAAGAAAGTAAAAAACAAAAACGTTTTCGATAGATTTTTAAATAGATCTCCCGTTTTTAAAGGCATACAAATTCTTTTAATCCCTTTGATCTTTTCAGGGTTGTTCGCAAATGGCTTTGCTCTCCCTGTACCTAACAAGGTATTTCAACAAGCCCAAATATTGGTTTCAGGTACGGTTACAGATGTGAATGGAATTGCCCTTCCTAGTGTCACTATTCAGGAAAAGGGGACAAACAATGGAGTTTTAACAGATTTTGATGGGAATTTCACTATTGCGGTGAGTTCCACAGAATCCATATTGGAATTTAATTATGTGGGAATGAAATCCCATTCTAAAATTGTTGGTGGAAATACCTCAATGAATGTTCAAATGGAGGAAGACTCTCAATCTCTGGATGAAGTCGTGGTAGTTGGGTATGGTACTCAACAGAAGCGGCATCTTACGGGGTCTATAGGTTCCATAGATATGGAGGAAATAAGTCGTCCTGCAGGGGATTTTGGTCAGGCTATGTATGGTAAGGTTTCTGGTGTAAAGATTCAGAATTCGAGTGGTGCGCCAGGTGCATCTTCGAGGATTCAGATAAGGGGAATAACCTCCCTCAGCGGGAGTTCTGCACCGTTGATTGTTATTGATGGAGTACCCATGCCAACCATCGATCTGAATAATATTAATTCAGCCGATATTAAATCCATCGAAATTTTAAAAGACGCTGCTTCCGCTGCTATATACGGATCAAGAGCAGCAAATGGGGTAGTATTGGTCACTACAAAACAAGGTAAAGCTGGGGAACCGAGTGTAACTCTTAACTACACTTACTCGAGCCAAAAGGTGATGAACGATATTGATATGATGAGCGGTCCACAATATGCCCGGGCTTCGATTGATGCAGCCCAGGCTGGATGGGTAGATAGCGGTGGTGATCCAAATGCGCCTAACACTATTGAAGCCAGAGGCCATTACAAATATACCTGGCCTGAAGCTTTGGAAAATCCCGAAACTTTATGGGATACCAACTGGCAGGATCTTACCAGCCGTGTGGCCCCCATGCACAAGGTGGATTTGAGCATCGCAGGTGGCGATGAAAAATCGAAGTATTACTTGTCTGCAGGGGTTCTGGATCAGGAAGGAATGATACTTACCACGGATTATAAGAGATATACTATGAATTTGAAAGCCGACACCAAAGTAGGTGGCTGGTTGAAAGTAGGCGGGATGTTGAATGTTGCTTATGATGAGCAAAGTGTATTGGAAGGTCGGGTGATGCATACTGTTCGTGAGTATCCTCCAATATACCCTGAGTATGGAATTGACGGTTATTTAGGTGGCCCCACGACAATTGGTATTGATGGATTTGAAAACTATTATAACATACTCCTGCGATCAAATCCTGGAGGACACCCTTATTGGCATCTTAACCGTTATGATGATGATCGCCATGGAGTAACTACCTTAGGTAATGTATTTGCAGAAATAGATATTTTGCCGGGCTTAAAATACAGAAGCTCCATTAATGCCTCCTATAGAAGATATGATAGGAAACTTCATGAAAAAATAGATGGAGGAGTAGCCTCACCAAGTCGGGCGCAGGTATTAAGTTCCATGAGCCGCACCTTAAATTATACTATGGAAAATCTGCTGATTTACGATTATACCCTGGGGAATCATGATATCTCTGCAGTAGCTGGTTATGAATACAACCAGCGGGAATATTATAGTTTGGAGGGCGAAAGGAGAGATTATGATAATGATCTCCTTCCATACTTGTCAGCTGGTAGTACTGTTTATAATACCGATGATAGCGCAAACGAATATGCTTTAATGTCGGTTTTTGGTCGGTTAAACTATAATTTTGATGGGAAATATCTCATTTCGGCTACTTTGCGACGAGACGGTTCTTCAAGATTTGGTCCTGATAATAAATGGGGTGATTTCCCTTCCCTTTCAGCGGGGTGGATTGTTAGTGAAGAAGATTTTATGCAAGATTCACAAACTATAACCAGCTTAAAACTCAGAGCCAGTTATGGTTTAACCGGTAATGATAATTTTTCCGATTACGCCTGGATAAGTAGGATGGAGATGACTCCAGTGGCCATTGGCAATAATTCATCCTCCTCATACTACCCCTCAAGCATTGAAAACCCCGATTTAGGTTGGGAACGAACAAGGCAATTTAATTATGGAGTGGATTTGGGTTTAATGAATAACCGCTTTACCCTCGAAGTAGATTATTTCACTTCAGAATCAGATGGTTTACTGTTGAATGTACCTGTTCCTACCACCTCCGGGTTCGGTTCAATATTCAGGAATATTGGTGCATTGGAAACAAACGGACTTGAATTAGCTCTTACTTCCCGTAACCTGGTTGGATTGGAAGATGGTTTAAGCTGGACTACACAAGCTACCTGGTCTACAAACCGAAGCGAAATTACGCAGCTCGGACCGGATAATGCTCCTTTGATGATGAATAGAACATATATGGATATTATCAATGCTGTCGGAGAAGTTCCTTTTAGCTTTTTTGCTTATGAATATGACGGAGTTTATATGAACCAAGCGGAAATTGATGCTCATGGGGTAGAATATAATTTCCCGGTCCACCCTGGAGATGGAAGGTATGTAGACCAAAATGGTGATGGCAAGATTAATGCGGAAGACCGGACGGTTGTGGGTAATCCTCAGTCAGATTTTCTATGGGCACTTAATAATACATTCCAATACAAGGGCTTTGACTTCAGTTTTCAGCTTGACGGAAGTGTAGGGGGTGAAATATTTAATGGCTCTGGCCGTCGATCTCTATTTAATCACGGAGGGCGTAATTATTTTGCCCTACTTGAGAACCGATGGCGATCTGAAGAGGATCCCGGAGATGGCTACCATTATAAACTTAGTGTAGATATAGATGGAATGGAGAAGAAACCGTCAGATTACTGGTTAGTTAGCGCCACATATACCCGTCTCAGAGATGTTACCTTTGGTTACACCCTTACTGAAAATTTTGCTGAAAGAATAGGTGTTTCCAGTGCAAGGATCTATTTTAACGGAGTGAATCTTCTTCATTGGCAGGAAGCGGAAACCATTTCTGATCCAGAAAACACTACCGGATCAAATTCTGATGCTGCTGTTTCAGGGGTCCAATTTGATGCTTATCCAACAGCAACAACTTATTCATTGGGCCTTAATGTTAAATTTTAAATGATGAAATTATGAAATCAATGAAATCAATGAAATATTTAATAATCGCTTCTTTTCTGTTTTCAATGAATGGTTGTAGCGAAGATAATCTGGATCTTTACCCGCTAACCACCTTATCAGAGGGGACATATTATAAAACTTTGCCACAGATCGAATCAGCGGTAGATGATGTTTACCGCCAAATGGGGCGCCTGTACAGTGCTTATGGTATACCATCTCTTTACGGCCTTCTTTTGTCTGATGACGGGGGGGTTGTGGCCCAACTGCCAGGGACACCGGTTGATCAACCTATTGACAGGCATGAAATAACTGCAGACAATTCCAGAGTGGAAAGCGCCTGGGACGTAGCCTATAATGCCATTTTTGTTTGTAACAACATTATCAGCCAGATTGAAACCACGGAGGTGGAAATTGAAGAAAGCCATAAGAAAAGGATGCTGGCTGAAGCGAAACTCGTACGAGCGCTGGCTTATTTTAATCTGGTACGCGCATTTGGTAGTGTTCCGCTGGTAACACAAAAAATTTCCACGGAAGAAGCCTATGATTACCTGCGTGAAAGCCCTGATAAAGTTTATGAGCAAATTATAAATGACCTTACTACTGCTAAAAATGACTTACCGGAAAGTCACTCTGGAGGTGATGTTGGACGTGTGACTAAATACGGTGCTGCAGCTGTTCTTGCTAAGGTCCATTTGACAATAAAGAACAAACAAGCTGCAAAAGGCGAGCTGGAATTCGTGATAAACAGCGGTCAGTTCTCTTTGGATGCCAATAATGACGGATCCGTTAATATCAATGATTATTTGTATCTCTTTGACCCCGAAACAAAAAACAGTAAATCTTCGATCCTTGAAGCTCAATATAAGTCGGGTCCAAATGAAGCTAATTCTGATCATCAAATAGCGTTTTCACCATTCTCAGACACCTTTGTTCATCCGTTGATCGATGATGAATCTATAGGTCGTGGAGCTGGTATTAACACTCCTACTGATGATTTAGCATTGGAATTTGAAGAAGGAGACCCTCGTAAGGGAATCTCAGTTGTTCCTGGTTTTGAGACTCCTTCAGGATCTTTTGTTGAATATCCGTTTACTTTGAAATATTTTGATCCAAACTGGTTTAATGCCGGGCAGAATTTCGAAATCATTCGTTATGCTGATATTCTTTTGATGTATGCTGAGGTTACAGGGGAAAAAGAATATCTTAACATGGTTCGGGAGCGTGTAGGTATGCCTGCCTTCGAATCCGCCGGTTATCCCTCAGATTTATATCCAACCCTGGAATTGGCAATAGAACACGAAAGAAGAGTTGAACTTGCCATGGAAATGCATCGCTATTTTGATTTGGTGAGAACCGATAGAGCAGTGGAAGTTATGCAACCAAGAATATTGGGAGATGTTAAGACTTTATTTCCTATTCCGCAATATGCCATTGACGTAAATCCTGGATTGACACAAAACCCAGGGTACTAAAAAGCATATAGGCTGACTTGCGTTTGTATGTGCATATCGCTGTTTAGAAATATTAGGTACATAACCGATAAGATGATCAGGAATATTTGGAACATCATTATCGGGAATTGATAATGTTAATTAAACTATTAAAATTTTAAATAATAACGATATGTTCTTGCAAACAAAAAAATTGAAAACTATAGGTATCTTTTGTGTTATCTTACTTATTTCTATTTCGTGTGATAATCAAAAGTCCGGGAGTATCGCAGAAACTAAGAATATTTCGGAAAGGAATAGTAGTCCGAATATTTTATTTATCATTTCTGATGATCAGTCATATCCACATGCTTCTGTTTATGGAGAAAAATGGATAAAAACACCTGCATTTGATCGTGTTGCTAAAGAAGGGATCTTGTTTACAAACGCTTTTTCTGCCTCTCCCGGATGTTCACCGAGTAGGGCGGCTATCCTTACAGGCATGAATGATTGGCAGATAGAAGATGCGGGAACTCACGCAAGTGAATTTCCTATAGATTATACTGTATTTCCAGATATTCTGGAAGAAGTGGGATATAAGGTGGGATATACTGGAAAAGGATGGGGTCCCGGCAATTGGGAAATAAGTGGAAGGAATCGCAATCCTGCCGGGGAGGCTTATCAAAAACAAAAAATTGACCCTCCAACGACAGGTATTAGTCCTAATGATTATGCAGAAAATTTTAATGATTTTTTAGCTGAAAGACGGGAAGGAGAGCCTTTCTATTTTTGGTATGGGGCCCATGAACCGCACAGAGTATTTGAAAAAGGATCAGGGATAAAAGCTGGTAAGGATCCTGATAACGTTAATGTGCCTCTTTTTCTCCCCGATAGCCCTGAGGTGAGAAGTGACCTTCTTGACTATGCATTAGAAATAGAATGGTTTGACCAACACATTGAGAAAATGTTGGACCGATTGGAAGAAATCGATGAATTGGAGAATACGATAATTGTAATTACTTCTGACAATGGCATGGCTTTTCCATCTGCTAAGGCTAATGCCTACGAGTATGGAGTTCACATTCCTTTAGCCATACGATGGGGGAATAAGATAAAAGGAGGAAGGACAGTGGATGATCTTGTTAGTCTCATAGATTTGGCCCCTACTTTTATAGAAGCAGCAACAGGAGAGGAATATTCTGAAATTTCAGCAGAATATCCTATGGAAGGTAACAGCTTAATGAATTTATTTATTAATGAAGAAGCTAAAGGTAACTCTGAGCGAAAGGCTATTTTTGCTTCTAGGGAAAGACATTCCAGCTCCCGGTGGAACAACTTATCTTATCCTCAGCGAAGCATTCGAACGGAAAATTTTCTATATATCAGAAATTTTAAGCCAGAAAGGTGGCCTGCCGGTGCCCCCCAAAAATATGAATCAGATGGAACTTTGGGACCTGCTCATGGTGGTTATCATGATATTGATTCTTGTCCTACCTTTGATTTTATGCTGGAAAACCGTGATAATCCTGAGGTTCGTCCTTTTTTTGAATTAGCAGTAAATAAAAGACCTGGAGAAGAACTTTTTGATATTAAAAATGATCCTTATTGTTTGGTCAATCTTGCTGAGGACCCAAATTATAAAAGAGAATTGTTGAAGCAAAGACGGGCTTTGGGGGCTTACCTTATGGAAACCAGTGATCCGAGGGTTACCGGGAATGGAGATGTTTATGAAGCTTACGTCCGGTATTCCCCAATTAGAAAGTTTCCTGAACCAGATTGGCTTAAGGATGATTTGCTGATTATGGTGCCTTTAAAGAATTTTCAGAAATGACCTGGGATCGGATAATTCGAGAAATTAATATTAAAATTAAGTGGGATTAGACATATTTAAAGATTCAGGTGGGGGAAAATTCATTCACCCATAAGATGATCTTTATTAAGCAGTTTTGTTTTGCTCAATTTTAAAAACATTAAAAATAAAGAAATGAGAATGATTAATTTTAAAAGTATATTAATTGCCTTAGTAATATCAATTGTTGGTTTTAATTTATCTTATAGTCAGACACAAGAGAAACCTAATATTCTATGGATTGTAAGTGAAGATAATAGTCCGTTGATAGGAGCATACGGTGATGATTTTGCGACTACTCCTAATATTGATAAATTAGCTGAAGAAGGTTTCCTTTACACCCACGCCTATGCAAATGCTCCGGTATGTGCACCTGCCAGGAATACCATTATTACAGGAGTATATGCTAATTCCAGTGGGAATTCCAACATGAGAAGTAACTACCCGAAATCTGAAGAAATAAAATTATTTCCTTCGTTCCTACGAAAAGCAGGTTATTATGTTACCAATAATGCCAAAGAAGATTATAATATCACACAAGAGCAGACTAGAGATGTTTGGAATGAATCGAGCGGACAAGCACATTATAAAAATCGTACGCCGGGCCAACCCTTTTTCGCAGTTTTTAACACAGGTCTTTCACACGAAAGTTCGATCCATGAGATAAAAGCTTCTAAAGATCTGCGCCATGACCCCGGTAAAGTCAAACTACCACCTTATCATCCTGATACACCGGAAATACGGCATGATTGGGCCCAATATTACGATAATATTGAAGACATGGATAACTGGGTAGGAGCTAAGTTGAAAGAATTGGAAGAAAGTGGAGAAACTGAAAATACTATTGTTATTTATTATGGAGATCATGGGGGAGTACTGGGCCGAAGCAAAAGATATGTCTATGAAACAGGAACAAGAGTGCCTTTTATTGTTCGTATACCTGATAAATTTAAGCATTTGTGGCCAAATGAATCTCCTGGAAGCAAAGTTGAACGGATAATAAGCTTTGTGGACCTGGCGCCCACAATGTTAAGTATAATAGAGACTTCGGTTCCTGATTTTATGCAGGGAGAGGCGTTTTTGGGAAGTCAGAAAGAAAAAGATGAACCCGAATATGCTTTTATGTTCCGTGATAGGATGGATGAACGATATGACATGAGCAGAGCTGTTCGTGATAAAAAATTTCGTTATATCCGCAATTATTTACCATACCGAATCTATGGTCAGCGATTAGATTTTCTCTGGCGGGCGCGTTCCATTAGATCTTGGGAAGAAACCTGTCTAAAAGGAGATTGTAATGATATCCAGCAAGTTTTTTGGAATACCAAACCTACTGAAGAATTATATGATACAGAAAATGATCCTTGGGAAGTGAATAATTTAGCTCTGGATCCAGAATATTCTTCAGAACTTCTGCGAATGAGAAAAGCTAATCTTGAATGGATGATAAATATTAAAGATAGCGGTTTTATTCCTGAAGCTGAACTTGTTGATATGGCAGGAAAACAGGCTATTTACGATTATATGCGAACGGGTAAAGTTCCACTGGAAGATATTATAAAGATAGCAGAAAAAATGGTAATGGTATGTGAAAAGGATATTATGGAAGTAGCGTCTTATTTAAAATCAGATGATAGCGCTATTAGATACTGGGGGGCAACGGGAGCATTAATTCTCGGAGCTAAGGCAATTCCTTTAATTCCTGAATTAAAAAAGATGGTGAATGATCCTTCCCCTAATGTGAGAATTGTTGCGTCTGAAGCTTTATATACCTTGGGGGAAAAAAATGCCGGAAGAATAGGATTTAGATCTGCGCTTAAATCTTCCAATTCATTTGCGCGCACCCACGCCCTTAATGCTATAGAAAGTGTGGGAGACAATAGTGATGAAATGCAGGAAGCAGTAATAGCTATGGCTAGGGAAGCGGGAAAATTGGTTCGTGACTCCTACGATCATAGGGCAGCAAAAACATTATTGGATAAATGGAAAATAGACCCTAATAAGTACGGTATAAAATATGCTTGGTAAATTTATCTTTCATAACCGTAATTATGGATGAATAAATTTGGCACAAGATCAAGCACAAGGCCATCAAACTGATAAAAGAACTCAAAGATCAGGCATCGGGATGGTTCCGGAAAGAACAATGGAGTCCAGAACTTATTGCAGTTGAATGGAAATTCGTGGAATAGAAGGAATATCCCTTGAGTGCATTTATCAATGGACATGGAACTTTCAGAAAAGCAACCGAAAGGAAAATTCACCATACAAAGATCTTTACCTTTATCTAAGGCACGGTAGGCGAAGTTTAAAACGCGAGAATTATAAAAACATGAGAGGTACGATAAAAAGCAGGGTATCAATAGAGGATCGCCCGGATGTTGTCGAGAGGCGTGAGCGTTTGGGCGATGTGGAAGTTGACCTAATGATGGGCAAGGATCATGGTTCTGCCCTCTTGATGATGACAGAAAGATCAACTTTGATTACAACAATGGACTTTTTAGAAGGCAAAGACTCCAAAGTGGTACAGGTATTAATCAACAATCTGTTACAGCGTCTAGGAAGCAGCTGGATAAAGAGAATGACCTTTGACGGAAAAGAATTTACAAGTCACCAGGAAATTGCCAAAAAAACATAATGTGAAAATGTATTTCACCAGACCCTATACCTCCTCGGACATAGGTACTGTCGATAACATGATTGGGCAGAAGGTTTTTACCTAAGAAAACAGACCTAAACCTTATCAGTAAGAAAAGAATTAAGGAAATAGAAGAATTAATTAACAATAAAAGAGTAAGAAAGTTTGGCTACAATAGTCCAATAGAAAAATTAAAATCAATTTGCCCTGTTGCACTTATAATGAACATGGCAATTAGCTAAAGCAAATAACAATTAATTTTTATAAAGAAAAATGAAAATATCGCTATTGGATATTCCGGTGATGCTGACCCCCATTCCGGTCATACTGACCCCCCTGTTGATTTTGGTCTAAAAAGATACTTTAATGACAATATTACAGTTTTTTCCTAAGACTTTCTCCTTTTAATTCTATACGATGAGAGGTATGTACCAACCTATCTAAAATAGCATCTGCAATAGTTGCTTCTCCAATGATTTCATACCAACTTTTTACCGGTAATTGACTTGCAATAATGGTGGAGGATTGTCCGTGCCGATCTTCTATAATCTCCATCAGGTCTATTTGTTGTAGTTTATCCAAATGAGATAACCCAAAGTCATCCAGGATAAGCAGGTTTGCTTTGGCCAGTTTCTCAAAGAACTTCAAAAAACTTCCATCAAGCCGGCTCATTTTGGTTTGCATCAATAGCTTTTGAGTATTAAAGTACAAAACCTTACTTCCTTGTGAACAGGCCTGATGTCCCAGTGCAGAAGCTAAAAAGCTTTTGCCGCACCCTGTGGATCCTGTGATAAGAACAGATTCCCCTTTAGCAAGGTAGCCTC